>Ga0307511_10000335_pt1 | contig 50026 bp, 61 predicted proteins | sample 13_EM_MG_FD_200266 | JGI IMG/M metagenome (GOLD analysis project Ga0307511, IMG submission 200266) | Populus trichocarpa ectomycorrhiza microbial communities from riparian zone in the Pacific Northwest, United States - 13_EM | ecosystem: Host-associated > Plants > Roots > Unclassified | place... | reverse complement strand
AAAAGTATCTTTCTCTCCGGAGCGGCGCCGCTGACGCGGCGGTGGGGAGTATTGGCGCCCACATTTGCACCCCGGCCAAATTTGGCCACTGGGAGAAAGTAGTGCTGACAAGGTGACCCGCACCATAGAGGGGGATAATAGAATCAGAGATTAACGATGACACGATCGAGGAGGCTCGACCTGCGCCAGAAACCATATACGCGAATTATTGAGCGTCCTCCGGCGTCGAAATCCCTCCTACCCGAGCGAACAAATTTATCACCTCCCGCTCCGCCGGTGGAGACCCGGGCATGAAGGTGACTATCTCAGGAGGCAACCAGACGGGAGAAGAGAGTATCGCGAGGCGCTTGAGCAGCGTGAATGCCTGCCATGTTTAATAGGGCAACAACAATGAGCCGAGCGAGGCGCTGACTCGAGGCAACACAAACATACTCCTATTCGACTTGATATTAGGAAAATGACGCAGAACTCGTGGATACCGCGAGGACGACAGGTCTAATCACTCACATTGAACCAAACACAACCAATAAAGTCGGCACCTCAAATGGGCGTTCTCACTTAGTATTGGCACGCGGAGTTCGCGCGGCGCCTAAGGGGCGCGTTACATATTCCACAATGCGGAAGGCCGTGAAGGGATACAGGCTCGCCTTTGAGGGGTGGTAGCTCCTCGATTCACACTCTGATTGGATGGAATACCGCCTAACCGTATGTTGTGTGGTGATTACAAAATGTACCCCGCGTGGAGGTGGATTCAGTCGACGGAGAAGCGGGGAGAAGCAGGTCGTCATGTTGAAACAAGGCATTGGTTCCCGAAGTCACTAGCGACAATACAACCGGTAAAATGAGGGTACAGATCGGAGTAGTGTGTACAAATACTCAACAGAAGCCCAACGGAATACATAACGAAGTGAACACAGATAAGGCTGAAATCATAACCTGAAATCGTGAAAGAAAGAAAAACATAAACGGGCATAACAAACCCAGAATAAGCACGGGATAATAGCTGAGAATAGTCAGTTGTAAACGTGAGCAAGAGAAGGCACCCAAAAGCGAGAAAGTTAAAATCGGGAAAAGCGCAGAAGAGGGTGGATCGGTGACGCATCAGGCGTCCCACGTTCTGAACTTTCTTACGTCCCGAGTCTCCTTCAACTCGATCCCTCTAATCGCACACGCGATCCTGAGGCTCCCAAGTCCGGAATTCCCCCCTCCGCCATCGCAAATACAAATTGCGACATGCCTTAGCCCTGTCTGCGCCTTAATCGCGCGGGCGACTGAGGAGAGATCGGTGAGGTTGTCAACCCCAAAACCCAATCTCCGGATGGTCCCCGATCGAATCGTCGACACCAGGAACCTGAGCGGGGTCGATGGGTCTTCCACGAACACCTGCTTCAAACCCTGTGCTTGAAGGATGGCTTGGTCCCCGTCAATCTCGCTATCCTCGTAAAGCAGGGGAGTGGCGGTACGCACGAAGCGATGCCGAATTATATGTCCAACCGCCGGCGACAAGCAGCTGGGAAGGTACACGGCCTCCAATGGAAACGCAGATCGGACGAAGATATCTTCGAGGAGCTTCTTTGACGGTTCCTTCTGGAACTCAAGACGTCGAAGCGTTCGCTGAGACCCTTCCAGGAGCCACTTGACGAAATCGGTGTTGGACTCCACGCCTGTGGTGCAGTTCAGGCTGAGTGTCTCCAACGCGCACGGTGCGGCGTCAGGCGGGATCGTGGAGATTGCAGAATCAATACTGTTATTGATCGTGGGGAGCTTGCCGGCGATTTTCAAAGAGGTGATGGACGGCCAGACGCCAAGTAGTTGGGTGAGAACCTTCGGGTCGTCCGACCAATCATTGAGTTTCAACTCCGAGATCCTGGAGGCATTGGGCGCAACGCGTAATTCCTGGAGGACTTTATCCGGGATGGGCTCCACCAGCCTCCTCATCCTCCACTGGTCAGGGGTTCCCACCACATCCTTTCCCTGCGGCTGCATTCCAAACACCGAGATTCCAACCTTTTGGAGGTTAGGACAGAGGGAGATGACGTAGGAAAGTTTCGCGAACGTAAGGCCATCGTACTGATTGAAGTCGACGATGACGTTCAACTCGGCGACCGACCTCCGCAAGATGTCGGAATATGCGAAGCTGAGGGTGGGCGGAATGCCCGCAAGCGGTGATAACGGTGGCGAATTCGCCAAGTGTAACCCATGCATCATTACCGTGCTGTTGCTCCTGCGATGCCTGTGAGGTTTGAACGCGGTAACAAGAGCAGTGTATCCACGATGCGTTGTGATGGAGACCGAACGGAAGAGTAGTTTTTGGGCATGACCTGACCAGGCCTTGCACACGAGCGAGCAAGATTGGAGAAGCTTGGGGTCAGAGGAAGGTGCATTGGCAAGATCCAGGATTCGCAGGACGATTTCCGTGGGCAGCCGTGGCGCGGACATGACCAGGTCGTAGTTCGGGATATCTATCACATGGATCACGTGCGTAAGCGCGCAATCTTGGTCTGATGGTGACAGCCGAACGTACTGCTACTGGAGTCCAAGTAAGATCAGACTGGAGAGGTTTTGTGGGGGGGAGGGGGAAATGTCAGCGAGAGCTATTGCGAGTATATATATGTGATTTTTGGTATGAGGTATCGTAATTAGGAGGGGGTGTCAGGTGAGTAGCCGGTGAATACACTCTCATGTTTGATATGAGGGCAACAAGACTCGAAACCTCATGTGGATGTTTCTACATACCAGCAGTCCGCCCTTGCGACCGGACGCTCAACGTTCATTCATGAAGACCGCACCGCCCGGTTCTGGCCGGGTTCATCCCCTCAATGCGTTCGAAGGTTCAAAGTCCGTCGGAGATATCAGTGGATGAGGTAATACGATAAAATTGAGAGCATATCCGAGGACTCAAACAATACAGAGGCTGGAGCGTGTATGAGTTCGTACGCTTGGTCCAACCGCAACGTTTCGTCCTTGCCAAAGTGTGGTTTCTATCGGATGCCACCCAAACATTTCGGCTACTCCCGAGCGCGTATCATAACTCTGTGATGTGACGGGGTTCTCGGTCACGGGCGGTTTGATCGTTGACGTCATGGTACGCGAGGTGGGACCACTCGCTTCTGCGGAGACCATCTCCTTATTCTCTTCTTCTTCCACTACCGACACGACCAAGTAACGACCAGACCGATGGCGATTCATGACCACGTAAAGCGGGGACACCCCAGTGAGTGAATCGTTGGTGGAGGCAACTGACGTGAAAGCTGACGGATCTGGTAGTTACCTTCGGCCTTCTTCTCTTCTTCAGCCTCATCGAGGCAAGTGCGACACGCCCCTTTTCGCGGGACCGGAACCCAAGCTGACGGTTTTGCATAGCTATCAATAGCGGCATGGCTGGTTTCCATGTTCAACAAGCACCATAACGAACTCTCGACTGCGGTCAATGATAGGGCTCGCTACCTACTTTTCGCCTCAGCATGGACCGTAATTGGCTCCATCATTCTCATGCTCATGTTCTTGCGTTCTGCGGATACGGGTATCATGACAAGCGTTATCGTCCACCTCGTTTAGTGCGTGCCCACATATGATGTGCGGGTGGATCGTGCCCCTGACCCCTTTGGTAGTCTCACATTCACATGGTTTTTCTGGACCGCTGGTGCGGCAGCTATCACAGCTGCGCTCGGAGGTGGCCTCGATTGCAAGTAAGCATACCCTCCAGCACGGTCGGTACCCAGTTTTCTGACATTAGGGGGTCGCTAGCCTTGACTATAAATACTGCGGACAACTCAACGCGCTTGAGGCCTTCGCGTGGATCTGTTGGTGAGCGCCTATCAGTTTGGCGGTTCGGAGGCGTCGAATACTCACCACTACGCACAGGATTTTGACGACGTTTGCCATTGTGGTTGTAATTTTCAGATCATTTTCCGCTCACAAGCGGGGCGATGGCTGGAAGGGACACCTTGTGTAAATCGATGTTTTTTTACGTTGTTTGTTTATTTCGGCCGCCATTGGGCGTTCTCAATTATAAGGGAGACGAGCTGGCTCGTCTCACTTGTCACCTATTATGTGAAGAAAGGCGATGTCCATGCAGAGTGAGGTCAGCGTAAGCGACCGGTGCCGGGCACTTCTGTCTCCTCTGAGACCATAACCCCTAGAGATCTGTAGAAAAATTGGCTAGGTACATAGTACTGTCCGGGTGTCGCGCATGCAGGGGAAGGTGCGGGGGTGGATAAAGAAGAGAGTTGGCTCGTCTCACTTAGAATTGAGTGCGGCTCTTGTCTCTTTGTATTCAGAGCGCGCTGATCAAGTTGATGGACGGGTTGTGTGGCTGCCGCGTGTTCCCCCCGCACTGGCTGCGGCGGGAACTTGTGCGGGGCCTTTCGATCATAAATGAGCGTGTTACTGTGGACGCGAAGTTCAAAAGTTCAACCGCCTGTCCCTGGCCCCCAAGAACGCCCTCCGGCCGCGTCTGGTGTTCCTCGGAACATCCGCGGAAGGTCCCGGGGCGCGGCCTGGGGCTGTGTATGTGTAAGTGGCTGGTCGAGTCACAACTGAGGGCGGCGGCTGTGCGAGATTATTACCATATTTGGAAGTCCCGCCTAAGCAAAAAGGGAAGAAATTTTCGATTCCCCTCTTCTTCCCAACCCACCACCCTCTCTGCTCTCAACTCTCCTCCTCTCGCCTATCAACGGTCAGAGTCAAAGTGAGTTACCTGGACAATCATCCACAAGCCGAATCGATCTTCCGTTTTGCTGCGCGGTTTCCATCGCCATCGAGCCATTTCACTTTTCTGTTGGTTGCTTATCATGCACAACAACGAGCTTTCTCCCCTCGACTCGTTTTCGAGTCCATCTGGCTTCCAAGAGTTCGCTTTTGGCTCAGAGAACTTCGTGGCCACTCCTAGTAGTGCCTCGAGTCTCGATCACACTGCGCCGGCTGTCGATGCTCAGCACGCTGCCCTTCAAGCGCTCATGTCCCCCGTCCTGGCCACTGAACTGACAATCCCCCCCTCGTTCAGGAACTGCGGTAACCCCCAGTCGTATTTCCCCCATCCGCCAGCCAACTATCCATCCTCATCGAGTCGACAACATGTCCGCTTAATTGACTCCTCGCCCTCTCACCATTCGAGATTGTTGGATCAACATGACCTTAACAACTTAATCTCCGCCCACTATGTTCCTGTAACCCCCCTCGCCTCCCTCTTATCGGGCTCCGCCTCCGGTACCAATCCTAGTTATGGATCACCCCCACATCAGTCAACCCAACCAATACCATCCTCGTCAAACCAGTATTTATCAACGCATCAGCCAACCGACATAGGCGACCTCTCCGTCTCCCAACAAATAGAATTCGACACTATTTGCTCTGATTATTTGACTATGATATCTTCTCCAACCTGTATGGACTCCACAAAGAAGGCCGAGGCCACGAGCCCGGCCCTCAGTACCACCACTCCTCCCGAGGACGAGGCTGCCGCCAAGGCGATCCTAGAGGTCCTTGAAGGTATGGTCGTCTTCGCTCTGTCGAGAGAAATTCTCTCATCTGAATCGCCTCCAGCCTCTCCCAGTTACAAGGTGGAACATGAGCTGAGCGCATATTTGACCTCCCCGCTCATCGACTCCCCCTGGGAGGAAGACTTCTTGACCACCCCTGCCCTCCTACCTGGAGGGGATATGGGAATCGACATCATGGCAAGCCCAGCTCTTCTCGACAACGACGAGGTGTACACCAATGCTCCCCTTTTCGGCGACGAGTCCCTCTTCGAACCTCTCACCTTCGAGAAGCTCAACGCCGATCGCCGTGCACCCGCCCTCGATCCTCTCTCCCTTAGACCTTCCCCAGGGGCTCCGGACTCTCCTACCGTATCTATTTCTCCAGCATCCTCTACTGGTGGTCGCGGCAAGAAATCCGCCGGAAAACAGGCAACAAAGGCCCCTAGACGCAAAAGCGCGCCCACTGGGACGCGTAAGAATGTCACCCCCGAGTCGTTGATCCCAGTCGACGCTCCGATCCAGACCCGGAAGTACGTTTCCGAGTCCGCCACCTCCCGCAAAGAACTCCCCGCAGTCTTCGCGAGAAAGAGGAAGCGCGCTTCAGTCGACTTGGATGACGAAGAAGATATCCTCGCCGCTCCCCCAACCAACAACGAGCTGTCCGCCATCGAAGCCAAGCGACGACAGAATACCCTGGCGGCACGGCGGAGCAGGAAGCGCAAGCTTGAACACCAACGTGAACTGGAGTGCGTCATAGACAACGAGCGGGCGGAAAAAGACGCCTGGAAGCAGAGGGCGTTGGCGTTCGAGGCGATATTGAACAGCAACGGGATTCGCATCCCTCCGGAGTTTGCGATCCAACGCATGTAAGGCGTTGATCACTTTGGACTCCTTTCCTTCGGACCTCCTGTGTTGTTCCTTTTCTTGCCTCGGACTCGAGAACGATGTTATGAATTCCGTTCGCTCCGTTTCATCCTGTCTTTTGTGCCACATGCCACCCTTCCACATCGCTAATTCCTTCCCTCCCCCTGTCTGCACTCTGTTTCTTTATTGTGCTAAGTAAGCCTTTCCTGTATACCTCCACTACCTTGCTTCGTCTTCCTTTGCCTATCCATGACCGTTTTATAGTCGATCCGCATTTTTAAAACAATGGCTATGAATTATCTTCAGCAACTCCGGAATACGCGTGACCCATCCAGCAAAGTACAAAAACCACACTCCCATGAAATGTGAAGATGCATCTACAGTAATTACGAGTTCTTACTCCCTCGATGGTGGCCACTTCGGTGTCGGGCTCTCCTGACTGGTGACTGTCATCCCGAATCCCTGCGAATGCTCAATGATCTCGTCCCCAAACATCCGCAACTCTTGGTGCCCCTGTGCTGGCATCTGTGCGTGTCTCGCTCCAAACACCGTCTCTGTGTCCCCACCCATCCCCCCTTCGTCCATCTGCATACTGTCATCAAACGAATCGTCGTCATCAAATCCCCCATCACCGAAAGTCACAAACGGATGAACCGGGGCACCCTCTCCACTCGCTTCGTCCTCGCTAAAGGAGTCGTCGTTCGAATCAAACGAGTTGTCAAAGCCCCCTTGGCGCTGGGATGCAGCGAGGAACGCGGCTGACGGGTTAACCGTGTTGTTGGGCTGGTCATCGTCATCGTCAAACGAATCGCCCTCGTCCTCCACAGTACCCCGGCCTATCACAGTTTCATTATCCATCCCAACGCGGATGGAACCGTAAAACTGCTGCTGCCGTTCCAGCTCGCGCCGGTGACGCACGGAGGACGGAGTTCTCAACGCTCGAGTAAGAACTTGTGCAGGCTGGGCAGGCGGTTCAGCCGTTTTCTGAACGGGCGGTTTGGTAAACGTCGGAACAGGGTTGGTAGAGGTATACACCCCGGATGTTGTGGCGGCGGACGATGTCCCGGAGTTACCCGATTTGACGTCCAAATCCAGTCCAACCCTCCTCATGATACTGTCCAGGTCGAGTTCAGACCTCGTAGTGGAGTCTGGGTCGGAATGTTCCACATATCTACTGAGTGAGGGAGGGTCCGCGATCGTGCTCGCTATCGAATTCGAATCCTTTCCGGGATTATGCTGAGAGGACATGCTCCAGTCAGGTCCTGTATTTGATGAACCACGACCATGGGATAGGTCTAGGAGCGTAGGAGTGAGTGGCGAACTAAGCTAGTAGGGAACCGACCGAACCATGCTTCCTAAACACTTGTTGACGGTGGCCAGCATCCCAGAGAAGGTCCTTTCCGATCCTGGCTACGGCCTCCTTCCGTGGGGTCTGCTGAAGCTCTGGACCCCTACTTTGTCGCTCTAACTTCTTGATTGTGATTGGCGAGGGGAGGCCGTAACCCGGGAGCTTTTCAATACTGAAACCCCCTCCCTCCGGAAGGAGTCTAGAAGATGAGGATGATGGCTGCCGTTTAGGAGAGCTAAGCTTGTGCACAGAAAGGTCCACGACGTTACTCCAATCGTTGGGTTTCGTGTTCGAGGGTAGGTATGGATTCATCCTTGCCAGGATCTGAGCGGCGTCCCTCCTGAGTGGGGTAGACAGTCCAGGTATACCGACGTCAAAGGGTATAGGGGAAGGAGGTGTCTTCTGTACAGTATTGGTATTGGCGTTCTTTGTTAGGATGTTACGGAGCATCGGCGATTCTGGAGGTTTGGCCTTTCCTTTCCCTTTGGAACGGGTAGATCCGTGAATGGAGGCGGTAGGTGTTGCACCCATGATGGATGTTGAACTGACTTGGCTTTGCGGGGTCGGGTTGGGGTCGATACCGAGCATGTCCAGCTCTTCGTTCAGCCGATGCAGGGAGGACTCAATCGAGCTTGTCCATGACGGGCCATCGTCCACGAGACCGGCGGCTCGACGTTTCCCTACGGCCGCGGGTGTGGATGAGATAATATCTCCTCCCGGAAGGAAAGAAGAGTCAGAAGGCGTCTCGTTGGGATCAAAGTGCCCTTGACGAGAGTGGGAGCGGGAGTGGGAACGGGAAAGAGATGGTTGAGGGGTGGAATCGAACACATCTACGTCTTCCGTCCCTGCAGTAACGGTTGAAGTAGACTGGTCTAATTCTGCACCTGGGTGTTCGACATTGATCCCCCAGGGAGCGGGGTCGGCCTCGGACTCGTGATCTTCCTCTTCTGTGGCGTCCTCTTCCTGTTCAGAGTCCTCAAAGTCGTCGTGCCTAGGCACACGCATACGCGCTGCCATCTCAAAGAATTGAACCCAAAACTGAAATACTCCAGCTATCAGTCCTCTGCTCAACCCATCTCCGATCGCAGAACTCACCCGGGCAGCCTCTCTCACTGGTTGGACGCCATTCGAGTATTGTTTGACCGCAGGTAAGAGTTTGTGCTCCGCTAGCCACTGAACTCTAGCAAATTGTCCGTCGATTTTCTGCCAAAGGTTTACATTGATCAGCTGCAGCGAGAAGAGCGCCGACGAAAGATACCTGCAGCTTGAGTGTGATCAACTGATCTATTTGTTCAATCTGGTCTGCGGTCGGTGCGGCGGTATTTAGTCCTGGAACCACAATCGAGTCTGGGTTCGGTGCAGGCTCCCAGTGAAATTTCTCGTCTTCCGCCATTCGACGGAGACTCTTTGATTGATCGGGTGGTGGAAAGGGGGAGACGCGAACGTCACAAGAACGGTCACGCGTCTGGTAAGGTTAACCACTACCTCGGCCATGCACGCGTCGACTTCTTCCAAGGTTCCGAGTGAAAACTATCTTTGCCGATACGACTTGATCTGAATGGCTGGACTCCAGAAACAGGTGACCCTCATCGCGGATCTCGAACAAGAGATCGAGGAACTGCAGAAGGAATTTGGGTACCTGCTCTCTAGATCCCGGCCTCTCTTTCTCGATTAACGCGGCCTCAGCGAGCACGAGGATCCAAAGGACGTTGTATCCAAGCATATCAAGCTCCTACACAGGTACAACGAGGCCAAGGATGCAGCTCAGGTAGTTTCCAGCGCCCACCTTTCTTCCGTGGTTGATCCCCCCCCCATTCCCTCCAGATTCTGATTGGGAAGGCACGTCACACCCTTTACTCGTGCCCTTGCTAAACCTGACTTTCCAGTAGCTGGCTGCACACAAGGAAACGACGATTCGTCAGATGCACGAAGAATACGGACTCACTGATGATGACTAGGCAGTGAACTTGTCAAGCCTCTCCTCTACCTCTCATCTTGTCGGCTGTTTTTGCAACTGCTCTCTTGGTCCGTTTTCTCGTGTGCTGCCGTAACACTTTGCTGTCCCCTTGCTTGTACGTTAAATGATCAATACGTTCCTGCCGTTCGTGTTCGTCGAGGGAGCACTCAACTCCGGTCCACCCGCCTACACCCTTCTCATGGTTAAGTAGACACGGGTTTACATCAGGCGTAGTTTCTTCGGCGTTTGTCTGCCAATCAGCGACCACATTGAACCGCACGGTCAGTTCTCCATCGTTACCTCGAGTTCTGCCAAGGTTGTCTTCTCGCTGATGTGCACGCAGCGGAGAACAGCTTTTGGGATTGACAACGAGTCCAACCAGACTCCAGGCTAAACGTAAGTTTCTCCCGATTTTGCAACGCCCTCGAGTTAATAACAACAAAAAAGGTGTTTCTGGTCCTGCCATTGGGCGAGGCTTGGAATACGCACTGACGACCTGGGGGTATCACTTCCACTGGAGCGTCTTGTTGCGTGGTAATCAAAGTTCCCATGGAAGCCCAGTCAGTGAATCGGGGCTAATCCAGACCTATTGACTATGGTTTGTCGGGGAGCCGAGTTCTGTCCCACCTAGCCTCTCGACGATGAGGTGACCCGTGAGGTACCCAGGGAGTGTTTGAACGCCTACAGTCTCACGTATCCACACTGGATGGATACAAAAGTGTTGACAAGTATGTTAGGCAGCCGCTTTCGTTGAGAATCGGCTGTAAGTTCGTCACGCAGCACTTCGAGGTCATGGTTCTGGAAATTTTCGCGCTCGTTCCTGGCTGCAATTTCTTTCCCGAGCTCCGATTATACTAAACCGGCGTGCAACAGGGGACTCCAACTTTGTCAGCCGCCTCGTTGAACCCACCAAGAACACGTGTGTTTCTTAATCCCGTGTATTAGCCGGCTGATTCCAGCGTGCTTCCCAGCGGCGGTGCCAGTACACGTTTCCAGGAGTTCTTGTCATGCCCCCAACTCCGGACGTTGTGGGCACTAACCCCAAATACCGCGGTTGGAACATGAACGCGGAACGAATGTTTTTGGCCGATAGTGATCGTACGTGGTCTAATGTTTCCTGTGCGCCTGATGCTGAGGGTCGGACTTAGGTTATCCCTAGCGAGAGGCGACGATGTCTGCCCAGGGACGAGCCATGCCTAACCCTCCGCAACGACCGATCGCCGTCTCAAACGCCTTCCACTATATGACCCGAGCGCAGCCTACGGGATGGCAGATCCGATCGTCAAGGGGGTACGGAATCGAGCCCTGGGATAGTTCAAGACGCGGCTACAGGCTGGGCCGGCGTGCTGGAAGGAGCTGAGAAGATGAGAGGCTGTGGACCCTGCGCGAAGGGTAGCGGTATCAATGAGAGGGTATCATTTTGTATGGTCAAGAAAAAGGGTTGCCGCGGAATTCAAGAATCAGAATGTTACATTTGTAACCACGTCCAGTTGTGCAGCGCGCACTGCTTTTGAATGGGAAAGGTAGTTATGAGATGGCCAGATGTGTGTAGCGTGATCTCGGTGGAGGCCCTGACCGAAGCCGCCAAGGTGAACACCGAAACCGTCGAGAAGTGATGATCGCGTTGATCTTCTAGCTATGCTGTACCCAAAATCGCGCCTTTGGACCGGGACCGAGACTGAGTATAATAGCAATGGATGGCGTCGTCTACCGACGTTTGCTACGCCACTGGTTTCATCATGACCCCCTCCACCATCTACAAGTCGTCCTGGCCCTCCGTTTCAATTATCCTGGAGTCGGTCTTCACCCACATCTTCAAGGACACCGAGAAACAAGATCGCCTCGCGTTCATCGACGCAGCATCCGGCCAACAATTCGCCCAACGGGACGTCAGGGACCGCGCTCTCTCCCTTGGCTATGGCCTCTTACACGAGGTCCACAAAAACGGGTCTGGTGTTCAGCTCCGGAGAGGAGACACGATTATGGTATTCAGTCAGAACCACTTCCTCTTCCCCGTTTTGGTTTTCGGCGCATTCGCTGCGGGATTACGTGCTAGCCTTGCGTCTAGCAGCAGTTCGCCGAACGAGCTGTTGAACCAGTGGAAGGATAGCAAACCGAAGTATATTCTTACTTCGAGTTCGTTGGTTCCTGTCGCACTGCAGATGCTGGAATTGGCTGGGGTTCGTTCGGAAGACGCTGCCAAGATGATTGTCGTATTTATGGATGGGGTTTCTACGGATCCATTTCCAGCATTACCCTTCATTTCTTACGAGGATATCGCGGAAAAGGGGAGGCTGAAGGAAGAAGAAAAATTCCCCGGCGAACAAGCTAACGAAACTACACTTCTCTGCTACTCTTCCGGAACGAGCGGACTCCCGAAAGGAGTCGAGGTATGGATTGTTCAGCCGCTTGCGGAATCATAGGTTGACACCGACCGCGTTAGATCTCCCACAGGGCCCTTGTTGCAGTGATGGACATGTTTGCCTCGACACAAATCCCCCAGGACAAGGCACGGGTTATGATCAACCCCGCTCCGTTCTACCACATCTACGGAGTCACGACCAGTCTAATTTTCCCCTTGTTTGAGGGGATACCGTCCGTGATTATGGGGAAGTTTGATATCCTGGAGTTGTTCCGGCATATCCAGACCTACCGCATCGATCTTATTTGGGTTGTCCCACCCATAGCGCTTGGTCTCCTCGGGCACCCTCGTAGGCACTTTCCTTGATGTTATCTGGACGGCTTTGGTAACAATTTGCCCTAGTCTCGAAGGACTATGACCTCACTTCACTCAGAACAATAATCAGCAGCGCTTCGTACCTGGCTACTCCAATCATCATGGGCCTTCACAAAAAGTTCGACACTCCAAAACAGAAACTCCGCATCACACAAGGTACATTCCTGTATTCACTTACTGAATGAACTTCGTTCTTATTATTGTCCATTAGCGTATGGGATGACGGAGGCCACCGCTGGTGCTCTTGCGATGCTCCCTGACGAAGGGCTCCAAAATACCGGTACCGTCGGCCGTCTCATTCCAAACATGGAGGCTAGGCTTGTAGACGACGACGAAAAAGATGTTCCCCAAGGGGAGAATTCTGCTGGTGAACTTTGGCTTCGTGGTCCTAACTTGATGAAGGTAGGGGTGGATGTTCGGGAGCTTCCTCTTCTGACGTCGACCTATAGGGATACCTCAACAACGAAACCGCAACACGAGAAGCAACCACCCCTGACGGGTGGTTGAAGACTGGAGATATCGCGACACGGAATTCAAAGGGGTTCTTCCGCATTGTGGATAGGAAGAAGGAGCTCATCAAGTACAAGGGATTCCAAGGTGACCAGCTCCGTCCTCACGTCCTACCAAACGTGTCTCAGTAGTCTGCCCACAGTTCCGCCTGCCGAATTAGAAACCGTTCTTCTTACCCATCCGGAAGTCGCGGATTCGGGTGTCGTCGGTGTTGTCATTGACGGCTTGGAGCTTCCAAGGTACGCCGACCCCGGTTGAGCCAGGTGCCATAGAAGTTAAATCGTTCGACTCTGGCAGGGGGTACATTACTCTCAAGAAGCCGACAACAGATATCGCCGTCCAAAAGAAAATCGCTCTCGAAGTTCAAGAATGGATCAAAGGGAAGGTTGGGCACCCGAAATATCTTCGTGGGGGTGTTATTGTGGTCCCGGAAATCCCGAGAAGGTAAAAGCGGGTTTGGGTACCCTCATGTTGAGAAATTTACAAATTATCACCCCAGTCCTGCCGGCAAGATTCTTCGGCGAATACTGAAGGAGAGGGCCAACAAAGAGGTCGTGGCGGAGGCGCAACCGAAGAGCAAATTATAACAGGAGCTTCTGTTGCCCCGTTTCGGGAAACAAGGCCTTGAGGGTTCGAGAACGGAGTTGAAGTTCATATCGTTATTCATGCTCGGGGGTTGCCGTTATAATAATGTTAATTTAATGCGCCCACCGATATCGTCGGTGCACCGTTCGTGAGTCCGGGAGTCGCGTCCAGCTGCCACGTCGTGGTGAGGCTAATTTAAATTAGCCGCCGTCGCCCTCCACCCCGGTTGGCGGCTCTTGGGATGGGGTGCGCATTTTCATTTACTATCGTCTGAGGATGTGTTCTCCGACTGTGGCCTGGCTCTGGGTTGCCAATTTCGTATGATCCTCATGGGTTTTCGTTATGGCAGCGCGGAATGTTCGTGGTTTTTTCTTACCAGTCATCCCTCACTCGTCCTCCACCGGCCACCCATCATTCTTTCTCTCCTCCTGAGTGGGGGAAATTCTCAAAGATGCCCCTCGCTTTTCTCAAGCTAATATTTTCTTCCATCTTCCGTGGAATACGACTGTGCCTAACATATCTGACCGGGAGCCACCAGTTGAGCGAGGGACCTGACAAACCGCCAGCAGTGCCTCCGTCAGAACTCACACGACCCTCTGACACAACATCGGGGACCAACCCTCACGATTGGGAATACGTTGCGGAAGGAGGATCCACCATCGTCTTCTCCTACAATGGTCCCCGGAGTTTGTCCTTCGACGGAATGGTCCTTCGGCTACGAAAAGCCCCTCACAGCTCACACTCTGCCTTAACGGCACGCACCGGGAAGGAAGGCTTGACCCTCGAAGATTCGGAGGATCCGGCGGTCGATTTTCAAGAGCACGTCATTTCACGCCTCGTTCCGGCGGAGTTCCTTCCCCACCTCGAGCACGTTGAAGTTGAAACGGCCTGGCTGGAGAAGATGATCGCCATCCACGACGAGAAACGCCCAGTAAAGAGGAAGATCAAGGACGGTATCGACCTCAAGCGCACCAAGGCCGTACTCGCAACAAATCTCATCGGGAGTAAAGGATGGGCTGTCGAAATCAAGGTATAGCCGCGATGCCATCAACATCCTTATTCTCCGGTCCGATAGCTGATCTCCCGCTCCGCATGTTCTCCCACATAGCCCAAGTGGGGGTTCAAGCCAAACGAGACACACCTTTCCACCATTTCACGTTCCGTCAAGTCACAGGTGTGTCGGTTCTGTATGAAGAAGCACGCCGATCGCAACGCGCACCCGGGAATGTATATCCCACGTTACTGCCCTCTAGAACTCTATTCACCCAATCCCGAGAGGGTGGGAACCGGGTTGTATGCGCTTTGGGACGACTGGATTCAAAGTAGGGGTACTATAAACATGTTGAGGACCTTCGTTGACGGCAAAGTCTTGGATCCGACTCAGGTGGCACATATTTCGCCCACCAACCCCGTCACCTCGATTTTATGCTAACATCCCCCTCTTTGTTTTGGCAGGATTCCTCGGCTGAAGTCCTGGCTCGGCAAATCCACCCGGACTGCGTGTCCTCCCCACACACGCTTTCTTCCCAACTCCGTTCCAAGTTCGTGGAAACGGTTGTCCCAATTTTGATGGAACACCCTGTTCTGGCCAAACTCTCCGAGCTCCAGAGGTCTCTTGACCCGTTGGATATTGAGGGCTTGTCGACTCTCGTCACGGGGAAGCCCGCTGGTGAATACCCAAACGAACCGTTACCGATTGTGGATTCCTCCGAGGTCCGTGAGGGGGCGGATCCAAGTTTTGACGAGTGGCGGAGGTTCCTGGATACCCATTTTCACCTCAAGTTCAGCGAAAATCCTTCCCATCCACGGGGATACAATGCTCTCGCTCACGGGATATCTGAAAAGCGCTATCAACTCCTTTCCTACCTCCTCTGTGCGACGTTCAAAGATTGCTCAGTCATCATCCGTGGCCATGAAGGTGACGTGAAGAGCGCAACGGTAAGCATAATCGACCTGGATGCCAAGAGTATCGGAAGGATGAGCAGGTGGGAGAAGCTCGATAGAGATGTTGTCAGGTGCACGTTGGAGGCCGAAGGGGGATTCAGTGAGACCGAGGGAAGGGTTTGTGTTGATGGCCGGAGAGTTCCACGATCGTGACGTTGGGGGTTTCTTGGCCCCGAGCTCGCCCTCCGGCTGTGTACGTGCTTTCAGTCTCTTGGTAATGAGCATATCTCGTGACCCTGCGGTGCATGCAACTGGACGTTTGTCCGTCCATCCGAACGTTCGTCTCAACTTGGGGAGTCACACTAAATCGTAAAGCGAACCTCCATGAGCAATTTACTGGCTAGAGCGCCCTATGGTCCACTAGAAGCCTTTTTTTTCTGCAGTCTTGGAAAGCTATCAGGCACCAAGGAATATTGGGTGGTATTGTCTGCCAGACCACGGACGCCGCGTCAGGCCGGAAGGTAGTGAACCTACCCCTGATTGCTGGTGCACTAGCCGAAAAGGCGGGTAACTGGACCCAGCATCCCCTGCGAGCGCTTGGGTTCCGCCCGCACACAATTTGTCAATTGTTTCGGTGGTAGAACGGCGCCGCTAATGCTGTCCACTTGGTTCCTCGTACCGGGACAAATAATGGGGGGTCACTGTTCTTGACGTTCACACTGATGGGAAGTCACGTGTAGGTCGGCTGCAGTAATAAAACTTTTGGGGAGCCGTTTTCGATCCGTAGCGTGGATTACGAATCGTTTAGAGCTTCCTTCTCATTCGGCCACGACTGCGGGGGGGAGGAGGCGCTTTGGCGGGATCGTGAGGCGTAGCAACCGTGGGAATCACCATTCTTGGCTCCCGTGAGATAGACTTGCTGGCGCCTTGGCATTGTCGGAACCCCGACTGTGAAGCATGTGAAGGCTGGCCAAGCCAAGTAGACGGGGATTGCGACAGGGGGACAGGTCATCAGATCCCAGCTCGCTGGGACGCGAGATTATCGGCTACGCGTCCCGTGAACAGAAGTGTTTTTCCTATAGCCTCCACGTTTCTAGACGTTTCTCCCGTTGTTGGGCCCGGGTGGAATGTCGGAGTCACGGAATATCGTTTTTGTAAAACTCCGTGGCCACCGGTCAAACATGCATCGCTTGGTCTGTGCGCAAAGCGGCAATGCCTAATCGACCATTATCGGTGACTCATGGCGTCTGGGGGTCAGTGTATTAACTGGTCGCGCCTTGCGATTGGGATTTCCTTACTCCTCTCCACTAGCAGCCATGGCCCAACCAAGGTACAATTACCCAACTATCTCTCTTCTCGTCTCACATTCTCATCTATGGCCCTCCACAGCACCGGTTCATCTGCGTTCAGCCAAACTCTCCAGTTCATCACCTCCGTCAAACTACAGGAGCTCCAACGCCAAAGCGAGACGTTCTCTCAGCACGTCGACGATGTTATCGACCGTGCCTCCATGGCAGAAAACGACATTGACAAAGTCCAGAAGCTCTTGGATGGTGTAAATACCTGGACGGGGTTGGGTGGGCTCACCACGACTGATATACCCCTCGAAAATATCCAACTGTACGTGCACCTACTTTATCATCTTAATCGATCATCGAAGCTAAGATGAGATCCTACTTGGCACGTGACGACGGTCTTTCCATTCCCAGGTGGCTCCATCAGGCTAAGACCGATCCTAGCATCACCACTCAGCAGATCCAGGACTGGGGAAACCTCCTAGAAACTCACCTCCGAGCTTCGGTCACTCGGTTCGACTATGCGAAACTATTTGGAAACCTCTTGACGGAGTGGCTGCAGAGCGGGGACTCCCAGGCTACTGGACCAGTGGCCTCCGACGACTCGGGTGACGTCGAGGGTAGCGAGCCCGTGGCTACAGATAAACCTGTGCGAACGGAGAAGTTGGAACAGAAAGACAGGATCCAGGAGTTGATCTTCACCGAAAAGTCAACGGACACCAAAGCGATTGAAGAGTACCTCGAGGGGCTCTTCAGTACTCCCGACGCCAAAGCTGCCCTGACCGGGGTACGGAAACAACTAGAGAATCTCGGTAACAGCGTACGACAATCCACTGTTTCTCCTCGGGACCTCAAAACCTGGTTGATCAGCTCGTTGTTGAACCGAGGTTGGTTGTACACTGATTTCAGCTTTTACACCGGTTCCTAATAATTTACCATAGACATCCTTTCTGCGGAGAAGGCAGAGACTCTCAAAGGATTCTTGGCCAACGATGTCATTCTCCACGAGGTCGCCAGTGTGTTGAACATGCAACTGGCGAGTATCGAATCCTTCGCATGGCCACGGGAGGGTGTCCAGGTCGAGATGCGCCGTCATCTCTCTGGCAAGTACCGAGCTTATATGGACACGGAAATCATCACCGCTCTCCTCTTCCAATATCTCGGTATGCGGTGGTCGATCGGATTCAAGTCCGCGTTCCGTGACGTGGTCAAATCGCCGGCGTGGAAACGTGATGCACGAGAGTTCAGCCGCGAGGAGCGGCTCGAGCGTAACGAGTGTTTCGGAGAGTCAAAAACGGACGTCAGTCAGTCAATCGAGAGGCAGCGTCGGACCGAGCAGGACAATCTGTTCTTCATGACGCAACTTCCCGGGGAGTTGGCTTCTCTCTCCCCATACGACGAGGACCCAGTGGTAACTGGAGAGGAGGTGGTCAACGTCCAGCAAACACTCTTGAAGATTATCAATACGGAGATCTACCTCAACCAAGCCCTACATGGTCAGTGTACCGTTGTCAGAACGGATCTCGAGTGGTATGGCAATTCTGTGCGCACTGAGAATCTTTCACTCATGTCTCTCTCAGGTTCGGGCCTTCGTTGCCCCACGATTCTATCTTAACCGTCTTCCGTTTCTTCGGCATGCCAGAGCTTTGGGTCACGTTTATGAAGAAGTGGTTGAACGCTTCGCTCTCGTTCGATCAGGATGCCCCGCCAAAAACCCGACAGAGGGGTGTTCCGATCGCCCATACCCTCGCTGTGAGTAATCTTTTAATCAAGTCCCGCATCCAATGTCACTCACACCCTTGACGACAATCAGGTCCTTTGTGGTGAAGCGGTCCTCTTCGGTGTCGACTTCGCCGTGAATCAACGTGCATCTGGCCTCTATCTCTACCGAATCTACGATGACTTCTGGTTCTGGAACCGCGATCCGAAAGTTTGTGTGGCAGCCTGGGCGGAGATGCAGAAGTACGCCTCTCTGGTCGGCTTTACCTTTAACATGAAAAAGACTGGCGTCGTCTGTGTTGGTGGTCCGACCGACCCTAACCTTCCAGCTGGGACCTCCGGTTGTCAATGGGGATTCCTCAAACTCGACGCTGAGCAAGGCAGGTTCGTCATCGACCAGGCCAGCGTTGACGTTCACATCGCCGAGCTCCGTCGACAACTCGCGGCCACCAAGTCTGTGTTCGGTTTTGTTAACGCATACAACAAGTATCTCAAATTCTTCCAACGAAATTTTGGGGACCCCGCTCATTGTTTCGGGCGTACCCATGCCGACGAAGTCATCGGGACATACAGCCGAATCCAAAAGGAGCTCTTCCCCGAGACGGGGGGTAGTGTCATCCAGTGCATCCAACAGATGATCGAGCAGCGATTCGGGATCAATGACATTCCCAACGGGTGGTTCTACTTCCCGATCTCTCGTGGGGGGTTGGAAGTGCGGAACCCGATCGTCGATTTCTTGTCAGTTCGGAACAATCTCAAGGAACAGCCCAACCCGTTCTTCACGTTAATGGAGGACGATGTGAAGGAGCACATCAGACTGTTCTCCACCTGGAGGGTTGGAGCGGGTTCGTCAAATAGCGCTACCAAAAGGTTCTTGACCTTCTCTCAGTACATCGAGGGTCGGGAGACGAGGCTGCAACAGTGGTGGTCCGCCTACACGAAGTTACAAGACGCACCGACCGCCAGCTTGATCGAGTTGTCGAGCAGGATCACCGAAGACCTGGAGGACTCGCACCTCGACAACTATCAAAAATGGAATGCAGCTTTGTATGCGGAGGAGATTTTCAGGAGGTTCGGAACTTTGACCATTGTCGAACCGACCCTCATTCCCGTTGGTATGGTGTCCGTGTTCAAGAGCTCTAAAATTCAGTGGGACTCGTAGGGAGAGGAATAAAAGGTGCATCGTCTTGCTTCATGTAATTTATACAGTATTGGCCCCGAAATTGGAACGGTCTTTCTGAGCTCGATGATCTTGAGGAAGCCTGTTCGTCTGGGAAGACCGCAAGAATCTCACAAGGTCGGAGACCATACGGAACCGGCGGCCGCGTTGCGTGAAGGGTTTTCCTATTTTCGGAACGGGGACTGAGTATATCACAAGAAACGTCTGCACCAATCATCCGACTGGGGAACGGGTACGCCACATCAAACTATAACAAGAAAGGGGTGGGGTTGTAATCCATTCCTTAGAGCTTTACACTCGCCGAGCCTGACTAGAGTTGATGGAGTGAGTATGTGGTGGGCTGGGATCGTAGCACCTCTGCACCCGGCCCAACCCCTGGGTCCTTTGATCCCCCAAATGTCTCTAACGTCTGTTCGTACGCATCCCACTTCTCCTCGCTAACGATCGGCGCGAGGGCGTAAGACTCGACCTCCAACTTGGTCAACCACTCCTCGAGCCTCGCCACACCCCTCGTGTACGCATCCAGCTTCGTCTTCAACTGCTCTGAGTACTATGGGGTCCGTTGCTTCGGAGTACCAAGCGGGGTCGGAGAGGATGGCCGAGGTAAGGTAGATATCGATGAGTGTCGAGTGTAGGGACGGAGGCTCCTACAGCAGCATCGCCATGCGGTGACCAATTGCCTGTATCAGGGGAACACAGAGTGGGAGAATTGCTGGGTCGGCCCGGGGATTCCGGTGGGAACCCGATTCCTCCCTCGAAGATCCTTGACCCTGGCGGAAGCGCGACATAACTTGGGAGATAATAGCAGCTTCGTGACATGCCAACCGGCTCTCGGGGTTGTTGGAGGGAGGTGGTGTACTCCCAAAGTCAATTTGGAAGTAAATCTGATGGAAATCTCTAGGATAGCTCCTTCCGAAATGCCAAAACCGCGGGTATCGTCCTAAATAGAAGGTCGAATCAGAGAGTGGCTGAACTAACAAATGAAAGTTCCCCGCATGCAAGGAATGCGCCAAACTGGTTAACTCGCAGCAACCCCTGGGCACCACAACGGTCTCCGAGGACTGTCGCGTCCCTCATCGTTTGTCCGAAAACCGCAACCTTCGAGAGAGTCGCCAATAAACGTCTCATCCCTGACTCGCAGTGTTTATGGTCCGTAAATGCGGCGCAGGAACTCCTGATGAAGGCGATTGAAACAAAGGCACCGGCTATCGCAGTCATAACTGGGATGTACTGGGTACTGAAGCTGATGATGGGTTTCAAGATCGGTAGAACCGTCAGTGACCTCATGCCTCAAGCTATCTCCCAGCAATGTACGAGATGACGCGAAAACCGGCCAGGAAGAAAGTAGCCGTCGACAGTATGCCCACGACCGCCCTCAAAATGCTGTGGAAGAATTCAGCTCGGGGGTCCTTTGCGCGGTGAGCAACACAACGGGTGGAAGAGGCTCGAAACACACTGATTCGCGGTTACTGCCACCCGTTATGAGTTTATAGAATGCGCTAACTCGGCCAGGGAAAGTCACTGGGTGACTGTCCGTAGGATGTACAACGTGTACACATGAATCCAGATGAACATCGGCGCCATATAAGGGAACTGTCAGGACCCCGACCGTTGCGCCGGGTCACGGATATTGACTCCAAACCGCTCATCTGGAATCGTAACACTGGGATCATTTCGTTCGAAGCCCAGCCAACTGCCCAAATTATGGGGGGCGGGAAGGACCACAACCCTGCCTACCTCGGGCCCACTGAGTGCTCGTGTTACCCGCACGCCCCAGCTTTCGATTTCATTGAGCTACGCTACATGGATGACCATAGATATTGAGGAATAAACCTCGGCTAGTGGCACCCTTCTGCGACGGATATGTAAAAATCTGGTTTTATCTAGTCTTATGGATAGTCACCCACTGATTGACGAAAATAATGAAGTGTATCGTACATGTATGAGTAGAATATTATCTAGTGTTACGGATATTCACCAAACGGACTCTAGATTTTTTTGACATGGGGACTATGTCACAAGAAACCCCGACGCCTATCGTTGAATACACGAACTAAAACGGAACAAGAAAGGCACGGGGGGTGGTGGTGGTAATTACGCATTCCTTAGAGCCTCGCAGTCACTGAGCCTGACTGGATCCCCGTGTGCTGCGGTCCAACAAAGGTCTGCAGCTTTTGCTCGTGAGCATCCCACTTCTCCTCGCTCAGGATCGGCGCAAGGATGTAAGGCTCGACCTCCAACTTAGCCAACCACTCTTCAAGCCGCGCCACACCCTTACTGCACGCATTTAATTGCATCTCCAACTGCTCGTCCCTGGATAGGCGTACCGAGGGATCGGTTGCTTCGGAGTACCAAGCGGGGTCGCAGAGGATGGTCGACGCAACGTAGATATCGATGAGAACTGGATCGACAGAGGCTTCTATGGCGGCGTCGTAGGCTATGCGATGGCCAACCGCCTGCATCAGGGGAACACAGAGTGGGAGAGTGATTGCTTGAACCTGAGGATCCCGATGAGAACCAGACCCCTCCTTCGGAGATCCTTGACCCCTGTAGAGGTGCGACCTGACTTGGGAGATAACACCTGCTTCGTGACATGCCAACCGGCTCTTGGGGTTGCTGGAGCGAGGTGGCGTGATCCTTCCCAAAGCCGTGTCGATAGCGAATCTTATAGAGATTCCAACAACGTCCCCCTCTGCAATACCGAGACAGTGGACAGCGTTCTAAATGGAAGATCGGATCAGAGAGCAACTTGTCGAACAAGTAAAAGCCCAGTGCATACCATGAAAGTGTTGATTTGATTGGCTTGCAGCATCCCCTGAGCACCGCACCGGTCTCCGAGAGCCGGTGCATCCTTTGAAGCGCGTTCGAAGACCGTGACTTTCGAGACAGCCGCCAAGAAATGCCTCATTCCTGGCCCTAGCTTCGTATCCGTAAATGAGGTGTGGATGCTCTTCATGAAGGCGGTCAAAACGAAGGCATTGGCTATCGCGGTCATCACTGGGATGTACTGGGTGCTGAAGCTGATGATGGGTTTTGGGAGTTTGGTAGAGGCGTCGGTGACCTTTCGCCTCAAGCTATACGTCCCCGCAATACACGAAATAACGCGTAGGCCGGTGACCTGGTAGGAGGCTAAAGACATTGTACCCACGACCACCCTCCAAATGTTGTGGAAGAACTCGGCTCGGGGGTCCTCTGCGCGGTCTGTTGTGGTGAGAAGCGCTGTGGGTGGAAGTCGGACGTGGTTGAAGTGCGTGATAGCGTGATTGACGGGGGTGGGTGAACTGAGGGGTGATAACCGTCTACGGCGGGCGGGTAAGTGATTGAATTGTGGGCAGATGGAAGACGAACTTCGCCGTGACCCCAGGATGCATCGAATAACCGTCGTGAATGGGAACCAGGAAAAACTTTACTCCTCTATCCTCCCCGTCGACTAGGAGACGGGCGAAGACAACGGCGCTCGACGGTGTTCCACAAGGAATGGAAGGCGGCATGAACCTAATTAAGGGTGCGATCAGATACCTCGAAGTGCCGAATATGGATGAGACTAACTTTGACGCTCCTTTATGAGGAGTGTGTAAGTCGAATGTCCCATCGGGATTCAATGTGGCTGTTGTCTCGAGGTTAATCACATCCAGGCCGTGATGAAGCTCCGTCATAAAGCAACCTCCGCTTTCATTCCACGTGAGTACCTCGTCCGGTCGCCCAACCGTAAAATGTGGGACTCACAGTTCTTCGAGGCGGAGGGCCCTGTCCAAGGCAGCCTGGATATCGGGCCTCCCAGGAGCGAACATCGCGAGAGCTCCGGCGTAAAGATTGTAGTGTGTTGTTAATACAGTCAGGATTGAGTTGTCCATGTGTAAGATTGGATCAGAGTGGAGCGCCAAGTATTTCGGAGAGACATGTAGGAGGTCTTCAGCCGTTAGATCTGTAGCCAGCTACGTGTCACGACAGAATAAAATTCCAAACAACTGCCCGCGTACTGTACAACTTCCCGACAGCCTTAGCTCGCGTGTAAGAAAGGCGGATGCGGTCCTCCCATGAGGCGAAAGGGTCGTTGTGCTGAAATAGTTCGGTCCGAGAAAGTTCAATGGTATTCGGGTGCATGGTGGGCGGAGGGGGAGGGGGCTGGTGCTGTCCCTCTGGCCATACCGGACCGTTTATAAAGTAAAGCGTCGAACGACGGGGAGAAGCGTAAGAACCGGGGAACCTCGCCTCGCCAGGGAAGCAGAGGTTGTCCGAATGCACTGGGAAGTTGTCAGCAATCCCTCTGTGAGTAGCCGAGTGGCCGAAGACCTGCCTAGTGTTTCTGAGCAGAATGGCAAGATGCATCAACTGATTGGCAACGTCCCCGGTTTTCGGTGCGAAGACAGTGCCGAAACCGGCACTGTTCCAGTATGCAGCAGCCGCCTCGCAGCACGTAGGGTCCCACTAATTCCCAGCGGGCGGATCCTGCGTGTTTCCATACTCACACAGGACCACTCCATTGGCCAAATTTTTTGTGTTCAGCAGCTGGTGCCAAAAAATCGGCTCAAACGTGGGGGTCACTCCCAGCCGCGGTGCTCCCCACGGTGAGTGAAGGAGGGGTCATTGAAATAACCAGGTACGCTTGTTCCATTACGAGTGTGATCGACAGGTGAAGGAACCAATAATTTGGTCTTGGGACGGCCGCCACGTCGCGGGCGGACTCGACACACTCCAGTACCGGCCGTAATCAGTGTTCCGTGAGGGTGTCGACGGAAGGTCATTGGAAGAGATGCGAAGAGCCGGGACAGGACATGGAATCGCTCGGACTCGCTCGGAAGCGCATCGATTGGAAACGATTGGATAAACTGGATCCGCCGTAAATTCCCGGCCCATGGAAGCGCACCGAAGCGCTCACCTGAACGTACGAATCGACGATTGAATAAATACCGCCCGTTCCAAGGACGGAGGTCAACCTTCCTATCTGAAATTGGTGGACGGAGGGCAAGCCGGTGAGAGAAAGAGAATTCGGCCCACAGTCCCATGACCTTAAGCTTAGACGCGTTTGAAACTGACTGAGGACCTTCGAAGCGCTTGCACGAGCGCGGAGGCGATTATCCCATGTGATTGGTCCCGACCGTCCCTCCTGGCAGGACTCCTGGGTTCTTTCGCGGCGGGTATCCAACTCCGTTGCCCACGATGCGAGCGAAATATGTACATCATCCAACCAAGAAAGAGTGGCACGGCACAGGATGTACCATATGGCCTGACAATCTACAACGCGACCAAACTGCTGCGCTCATGAACTAGCGTTTGTAATCGAACCTGAACCACCCAACAGCCCCCGCGCAACATCCCGAGCGTTCCCTGCGCCCCATCCACGCTGATTACCGCGTGGAGACGTATCGTTGGTTTGGGAAGGAGACCGGGGATATGTGTACGAAGACGCGTCCACGTACTCACTGTTCTCCTCCCCAAGGCCCATGCCGACTGCGATAACTTCAGCGCGTGCGATGTTCGAGTGCTTGGGGTGGATGAAGATCCCGTCTGGTTTTGATTTTGAGCGTGGTCTGGTTGTCACGGAATCGGTCCGATGGGGGGGTGGTGTATACTGAAATGAGGGTGACATCTGTGACGGGGAGATGGAATGTGGATGTGTTTGCGGTGATGGGTAGCGGTGCTCCTGCTGATAGGGTGAGGCTGAGTTCAACTCGTAATCGTCCGCAGACGTCGCTAGAAGGGGTTCCTTCACACCATCAACGCTTCAGCTTCTGTGAGTGTACAAACGGTCCACAGGATCAGGGAACTCACTCTTGCGAATGACGGGGTAGGAGGTGCACAGACTCTTGGTGATTAACCACGGTTCCCGGAGTGTCGGTATATTCCATGATGAACTGGCCGAGAGCCAGAGATGTGACCTGTACGGAAAGTCAGGAGGAATCTAAGCGTGGGGTGCTCTGACGCACAATTACTATTAGGATCCACAGATTCAACGACATTGCTGCAAGCATATAGAGCCTAGGCATTGTTATAAGAATTAAATGTGGGCGGGACCGCTCATAAACACGCACATCCTCTGTAACGTCACCACCCAATACAACGCGGCTCTCCATATTGATATGCCCAGCCGGGTTCTTCGGAAAATGGGTAAGGGGTTCCAGTGACGTGATAGAGCCAAAGTTAAAATACTGGAAAGGGCCACAAGGGTAAGCGACACCAGTAGGTCACAAGGGCAGCACGACTCACCGTTCCGAGAAACAGATGGCCGCGATGAATGATGCGGCTGCAACAAAGGACCCGAAGGAGTCTATCCTCAGGTTCGGGAACAAGAAAGCTTCCCCCAGGAACTCGAAGTGTAGTCTCTCTCCTGCGTTCATGCTTAGGTTGTTTGAGGGGGCGCGGTCGTCCCAGACGACGGTTTAGTGCAAAGCTTGGAAAAGAAGCGCCAGGCACACGGTATCCAAGGAACTCCGGCTCGACCTCCAATCATGCTTGGTGGCTGATCGTCGCCACTGTTCTCACCACCACTCACCATCGTCTCCGCCAACGTCTAAGCTGACCTAGCTGTACGACTGACTCTGTATTGAACTTGTTTCTCAAGGGGTGGGATGTTCAACCGGAAGTGTTGGTTTTGGATGACAATTACGGCGTCTATTTTAGCGGCTTGGTGGTCTAGTACTTAGTATGATTCCTTCTTAGGGTGGTTCAATTGGCGCTCAGTTGGAGGAGGTCCCAAGTTCAATTCTCGGCCAAGCCCTTTATTGATTTCGACGCTGAAATTCTCCTTTTTGGTGGAGGATGAAGCACGGAGTGATAGACATAATCATCTGAATTTACTCGTCAATTCGGTGCGTTTTCGTAGGCAGGAGGACTGGATTGATCAAGATCACTTGGATTTATATACTTCCGTATCTGCCGCCGGGTTCCCGAGCTGTGGCATCCGTTTCGGGTTTCTCGAATCCATCCCTTCCTACCCACGACCTCAACCGGACCTCTCGCAACCGGAGGGTAAATTAGGAATGGCTATTAGGTCTTCAGCAGAGTTGGTTTCTACACACCGACGAAACGCTGAACCTGACGTTTTCGTCCTTCACCTCCAGGGATAAAGGGAAAAAGCGAGCACTTGACCACCCTGAAGAGGTCACAAGGGCCGTCCCACAGAATCCTAAAGTCGCCGGTCCCTCTTCTCTCAAAGTGAAGAAAGGTGTGTTCACAATATTTCCTCCGCGATCGTTTCAGAATTTTGGACCCTCCTACCCCCCGTAGTCAAACGCGCGGAAACCCGCCAGTGCCCCATATGCTCTGAACATATCCCGGTACGACTTCTCGAAGCGCACTGTGATCTCGAGACGCAGCGAACGGAAGAGGTCATCAGGGCTGTAGGCTCCTTAGAGGTGTACGGTGACTCAGCCGATGGGTATGGCCCCATCCACCTCGTATCCGCCACGTCCGGTTTACGCCCTTCACGTGCAGAGCCCAGTTCTCCCGAACCAGACGCTCCGCTGCTCGAGCCCAGAAAGCCTTCTCACAATCCAACTCCGGGCCTAGTTCCACTTCCCAAGACACAACTGCTCGAACGGAAAAGATGATTAAAACCGTAAAACGCCGCCGAAAGCAGCGGTACCACCTGCTACGCGAGATGATTCAGAGTTCTAGCGACGACGCTCGCCACTACGGCGGAAGAGGAGAGGAAGGTGTTGGTGAGATCGTCTGTCCGGTTTGTTTGGAGATGGTGTTTGGGGACCCTGATGTCACGGAGGCGCATGTGGATGCTTGTCTCCTCCACGCCATGCCCAGTGCCCACGAAGAGACCGACATCGACATCGAAGGGCCCAGTAGGGTAAGGGCTACGAATGGTGCCAATCTAACAGGTCTGGTTCCCCCCAAAAGCCCCAACGGTCGTTTCGGTGCTGAACTTGTTTTGTAGCCTCGGGTTTCCATGTTAGGGACACAAACCGGGAGGATGTCGAAGACGAAATAGACGTCGATGGGGATGACGAGGAGGTTTTCGGCCAGGTGCAGTTTACAGAGGTGGACATCTTGTCTGCATCGAGGTCCATGAGTACAAGCAGAGACTCAGAGACGAACGTTGAGATCGAGGGGGGTTCAGGGCCGTCAGTACCTCTAACGAAACACCCATCCTCAGATTCCCAATCTGTGAGTTGCCCCTAGCACCACTCTCGCTCCCAAGTTTTATTGTGAGCGTATAGGAACCATCCGATTCTTCACCAACATGCAGGATCTGCCTCGACCCATACGCCGAACCTACCGTCTCAACCCAATGCTGGCACACCTGCTGTCGAGAATGCTGGCTACGTTGCCTAGAGTCGAGACTCTGCCCTATATGCAAGCGGATTACCACCGCGTCGGATTTGAGGCGTATATACCTTTGATCTTCCTTTCGGATTCACGCTCATTCGTAGAGTATGGGTATCGATGTCGAGATGTGTTCGTATACTGCTTTATATGATAACGGATAATGGCCTTGAATCGTATGTACAGAATGTCTCGTTGTCGGCTGGAGCCCTTGCGCGTAGTGGAGTATGGTGTATGATAGTCTGGATGAGATGCGAAGAGAAACTGAAAGGATAGGCAGGGAAAACGGAGGTAGCTCTGGAGCGATGGGGAGGGTTGTGGTGAATGACCGGGCTCTACGCAGGGCAACTGGAAAGAAGGAAAGGAGGGGAAAATAAGAAAACACAGTCCGAGACGTCATAACGGTAGCAAGCAAAACGTCAAACAAAAATAATAAGGAACAGACAAGGGCCTCCTGCCATCGTCGGCTGTTCTACCATACAACGACCAATACACGCTTTTGTAACTTCGCAAAACTGGGGACGGGGAACACGACACGGAGGAGATATACAAAGCAAAAACCCACCCGGAGGATAGACCAAATTACGACTTTGTGGACCAAACACCAGCAGGCCTGGGTTCATGCTCATCGTACGTCGGTGGGTTATCAGCATAGTGTTCACCCTCGTGTGCGGGATCCGGTCCATATCCGTCATTATCCGGAGTCATATTGACTAACGTCGGCCGCCTTGGTCCTGCTCCTCCGGCTCCTGGTGGCCGCTCTGGCGCCTGCATAGGACTCGGTGTTTGCGAGGGAGCGGGCTGGTACCCCGCCGAGTAGATCTGCGTCGGCGAAGTTGTCCTCACGACCGCCTGGGTTCCATACGGGTCCCCATGGGGGTTAGGAATGTATCCGGGGCTCACTTGACTATCGGGGACGACGTTGTCTCCGTACCCAGACCCTCCGAGGGTGTACGCACGCTGAGGTCCCTGTCCTGTTCCTTGTGTGTATGGATTCTGGTACGGTTCGTGTGGGTTGGCCAGATACTGGTTACCCCCGGAGGAGTACGGATCGGTGTATGGGTTTGGTTGCTGTTGTTGGATAGGAGGAGAGTGGGATGGAACCGGACCCGGTGGGTTGTTGGGGGGTGGGAATGAATCAGCGCCGTACGGATCATACGAAGGGCCCTGTTGATGGGATATTGCAGAGTGATCTGTGCGAGGACCTTCAGGATGGCTAAACGATAGGTAAGTGAAGGTTGTACTCACAAGATGATCCACGAGGCTGGTGTCCATACTGACCACCGCCGACCGCAAGAAATTGGGAGTTGGCTTGAGGGAGGGGAGGAGCAGGAGCAGGAGTGGGGGAAGAATAGGTAGATTGGGAATAGTTCGAGGCGGTCTGACTTGCCTGACGCTTCGGTCCGGGTGGGTATCCGGGTCTCGTCGGGTTGTAATAATCGTCTACGGCCCTGCCGCCGGGCTGGCCGGGCACGTAACCACCAGAATAGGTAGGTCCGAGAGTGGGAGAAGAAGCATCGAGGTATCCTTGGTGAGGAATCTGAGACTGGCTGGGCTGTTTCACGATGTGGTGACCGTCTTCGTACGCGTAATCATCCGATTCCTTGCGGGTCAGGGGCTGGTATTCCTGGAAGGCGGGTAGCCCGTTTTCCGTACCATACTTTTGTTTGGCCTGACGGTCGGCCTCGGCATTGATAGCGTCTAACCTGACTTGATCGACGTATTGATTATGACCAGGCTCGAAATCCCCTGTACCGCTCCTCTTGCCCTTCCTAGATGACCTCTTGTCGAGGCAGCACCTCCCGCAACAAAAGAAGATGCCGCTGAAGAAGAGGGCGGCCCAGGCGATTATAGTGAGCCAGATGGCATTACCGAACGAGGCGTTACCGCCGGCACTGTTTATCCTGGCTTTTGTCAGGAAAAAGAGGGCAAGGTCGAAGATGAAAGCGATCATAGCCACAGCTGCGGCGAAGCCAGATATGCAGGTGCTGCAACACGTCATGGACATTTCACGGATATGTGCGAGGAGACCGAACACGGCCGATCCGGCGGCCAAAGCGAGCGCGACGATGTGGAGGACGAGGCAGTATGTTATCCATTTGACAACCACGTTGGGGAGTTGGACCCTAGTGTCATTTCCGAGTAGAGCGTTGATGTCTGTCGGTGAGATCGGGTTGCATGGCCGAGGAGAACGAAGCGATCGCCATTAGCGGTCGTTAGGTAGCGGTGGCACGTACTCACCAAGCTCATAGCCCACTGAGGGCTTCGAACAGGTGACCGTCCCTGCATTATCGAGACAGTATCCGAGAGTTCCAAAGGTGAGAGACCCGTCAAAACCTGTGATGGTCGCCTTGAGGAAGTAGATAGACTTGATCCATGGGACACCGAAGGAGACGGCTGCGAGGAGACCGGTGGCGACGAGGGTTGCGAGGAATCCTGGGGTTGCTGGGCGCATGCATCCCATGTTTGGGGGATGTCAAGCGGAGGGGGTGGATGGTAAAACGAGAGGAGAGTCCCCTTTAACGCACACTGCTTGGCCCGAGAGATGAAGAAAGTGGTAACGTAACCAAACAACTACAAACATCCGCCTCGCTCGGCCGGTGGCAGTGTGAACTGTGCCCTGTGCCACTTCTATTCAACTTCTCTCGGCCGCTCCCACTCCAACACATGCACCCCCTCAACTCTCCCGCGTCCTGTAAATTCCCTGTTGATCTTGGATATCCCTAACAATCTCATCCCGTTCTTCTCAAACACACGCACACTGCCGATGTTGCCCTCGATCGCCTCCACCCGTATCTTGTGAGCGTTCAGGTGGGGCACCATCCATTGGTTGATTACCACGCCAACTGCTGCGGACATGATCCCTTTGCCGTGATGGCTGGGGCGGAGATAGTCTGCGGAACGTCAGTACAGGATTGCAGACGCTCGACTGCGCTTTGCAACATACCCCCAAGAGTCCACACGATGCTGGGATCCCCGACAGGTTTTTCCGAGTTCTCTTTCGTCATCTTTTCCCTCAAGTCTGCGTCCTCGACTTCTAACCAGTCATTCCTCCTCACCGACAGATCACCGAGGAACAAGTCCGTTCCGTCAGATCGCACCTGCCGTATATGCTGCACCGGACACCCGTTGACCACCGTCTTACCTTCTCGAAGGTCCTCCAAAACCCTATCCGACTTATCCTTCGTCATCCTCAGCCACTCTTCCGCGTGGTGGGGGTAATAGGGGAACGGAGGTCCAACTAAGGTCTTGTAGACTCTTGGATCGTTGAGAATGAGGATGATGTCGCCTGCGTCACTGTCTCGGGGCGGGGTTATGATAATGTTCTCATGGGGAGCGGGGAGACGAAGAAACACTTCGCCCGTCGTGGGGTTAACTTGGAGGGTATTCATCGGTTCGCCGCCGCCCGTTCTGACCAGATCAACCGGTCTTTTATCCTCCCCTGTGCGCCTCGCTGAGTCATCCTGAACCGACCGCTCATGCACATGGTTGGTACTTTGGGAGGCCGCCCGGCTATCTTTCGCCGACGCGGGTAATATAGTAGCAGTTGCGCAGGGTATACGGATCCCAGATGTATTGGAATAGAGGTTACACAATTCCCGATGCTTCGACAGTTCTCCACCATCCATTTCAGACATGAGATTTTCAAACAGCCGCCACCGCATGCAGTGCTTGTGTCAGTGATGCGACTGCAACTTAGTCGCTATCTCAGCCATGGACGACACCGCTCAGCACGATCTCCCACGTCACAAACGTCATCGCTCGCCGTGTGCTGATACCTATCTCCGTTACACGTTGGTGAATCGTCGGTTTTTACAACAGTCAAGTCCGTCCTTGCCAGCCCAATGATTGACTCGTGTGTCACGTGCTCGGAGTCAAGCCGGGTCACTGCCCTAAACTGAGTCACGTGCGTCGGACCCGGTAGGATCTGACTGATGATGGGTAGATAAAAAGTTCGGCGAAGTTTTCCTCCCCTCCTCCCCGTTTATTCCTGCAGACGTCCTCGTCCTCTGAGCTCGTCTCTCAAAACCCTTTGTACCTTTGTATCCCTGTAGAACTATCTGACCATGGTGTAAGTCCATCCCTTCTCACTTCAAATCCCTCATTCTCATCATTTTCTTTCAATGATAGCAACTTCACCGTCGGTCAGTGACAATCCCTCCTAGATCGTGGAATCCAGCACGCAGGATGCTCATCCCTGCATCCTATAGACCAGATCCGTGCCCTTATGGACAAGCCCACCAACATCCGTAACATGAGTGTCATCGCCCATGGTACGATCCCACCTCCTCAGTCTCATCCACGCCCCTGACCCTTGTTGATCTCATCGCTTCCAACCTATGCAGTCGACCACGGAAAATCCACCTTGACCGATTCGCTTGTTTCAAAAGCCGGAATTATCGCCTCATCAAAAGCTGGAGACATGCGGTTTACCGACACAAGAGAGGACGAAAAGGAGCGTGGTATCACAATCAAATCAACGGCCATCTCGATGTACTTCCAAGTCAACAAGGAAGAAATCGATGCTATCAAGCAAAAAACTGAGGGTGATCCCTTTTTTCACCCCATGCATTGCCGTGGGCGCTGATCACTGGCTATCTAATCGTTCAGGTAGCGAGTTCTTGATCAACTTGATCGACTCTCCTGGACACGTCGACTTCTCTTCCGAAGTTACCGCCGCTCTCCGTGTCACCGACGGTGCTCTGGTCGTAGTCGACTGTGTCGAGGGCGTCTGTGTTCAGACCGAGACCGTACTGCGACAGGCTCTTACCGAGCGTATCAAGCCCGTCGTCATCATCAACAAGGTCGACCGCGCCCTTCTCGAACTTCAAGTCAAACCCGAGGAGCTGTACCAGCAATTCACCCGTACCATCGAGAATGTCAACGTCATTATCTCCACCTACCACGATACCGCTCTTGGTGATGTCCAGGTCTACCCCGACAAGGGTACCGTTGCCTTCGGTTCCGGTCTCCACGGATGGGCCTTCACTCTCCGTCAATTCGCCACCCGTTACTCCAAGAAATTCGGTGTCGATAAGGAGAAGATGATGGGCAAACTTTGGGGTGACAACTACTTCAACCCAGCCACCAAGAAATGGACCACCAAGGGCAATCTTGAAGGCGGAAAGACCCTCGACCGTGCCTTCAATAGCTTTGTCTTGGACCCTATCTTCAAGATCTTCGATGCCATCATGAACTACAAGAAGGACACCGTCTTCGGTATGCTCGAGAAACTCGAAGTCAAGCTTACCCCCGAGGAGAAGGACCTCGAGGGCAAGGCCCTCTTGAAGGTCGTCATGAGGAAGTTCTTGCCTGCCGGCGACTCCCTCTTGGAGATGATTGTAATCAACCTCCCCTCTCCCGCCACCGCTCAACGTTACCGTGTTGAGACCCTCTACGAGGGTCCCATGGACGACGAGTCCGCCATCGGTATCCGTGACTGTGACCCGAAAGCTCCTTTGGTCTTATACGTCTCCAAGATGGTACCCACATCCGATAAGGGTCGTTTCTACGCCTTCGGACGTGTCTTCTCCGGTACTGTCCGCGCTGGCCCCAAGATCCGTATCCAGGGTCCCAACTATGTTCCCGGAAAGAAGGAGGACCTGTTTGTCAAGTCTGTCCAGCGTACTGTTCTTATGATGGGTCGTTATATCGAGCCTCTGGAAGACTGTCCCGCCGGTAACATCGTCGGTCTCGTCGGCATTGACCAGTTCTTGCTCAAGAGCGGTACCCTCACTACCTCCGACACTGCACACAACATGAAGGTCATGAAATTCTCCGTCTCTCCAGTCGTCCAGGTTGCCGTCGAGGTCAAGAACGCCGCAGATCTCCCCAAGCTCGTTGAAGGTCTCAAGCGTCTCACCAAGTCCGACCCATGTGTCCAGGCCTGGATCGCCGAGACCGGTGAGCACATCGTCGCCGGTGCCGGTGAACTACACTTGGAAATTTGCTTGAAGGTTCGAACGCTCCCCCTTTTCTCCGTGCCGAGATTGACCAGTTCCCATCCAGGATCTCCAAGAAGACCACGCTGGTGTTCCCCTCAAGATTTCTGACCCCGTCGTCGGATACCGAGAAACTGTCAAGGCCGAGTCCTCCATCGTTGCCCTGTCAAAGTCCCAGAACAAGCACAACCGTCTGTATCTCAAGGCCCAGCCTATCGAAGAAGATCTCACCACCGCCATTGAGGGTGGCAAGGTCAGCGCCCGTGACGATTTCAAGGCTCGCGCTAGGGTCATGGCTGATGAGTTCGGATGGGACGTCACCGACGCAAGGAAGATCTGGTGTTTCGGCCCCGATACGACCGGTCCCAATCTGTTGGTCGATGTCACCAAGGGTGTGCAATACTTGAACGAAATCAAGGATTCTTGTGTCGCCGCCTTCCAGTGGGCTACCAAGGAGGGTGTCTGCGCTGAAGAGAACATGCGTGGTGTCCGAGTTAACGTCCTTGATGTTACTGTGAGTTTCTTTCAAAATGCTTCCGGCCTTCATCGTGTTCTGACCTGTGACACAGCTGCACACAGATGCCATCCACCGTGGAGGAGGACAGATCATCCCCACTTGCCGTCGCGCGACGTACGCGGCTTGCTTGCTCGCTACCCCCGGTATTCAGGAGCCCGTCTACCTCGTTGAGATTCAATGTCCCGAGAACGCCATTGGTGGCATCTATTCCGTCCTGAACCAGCGCCGTGGACAGGTGTTCTCCGAGGAGCAGAGGGTCGGTACCCCCATGTTCAACGTCAAGGCTTTCCTACCCGTCAATGAGTCATTCGGATTCAACGGCGCCCTGAGGTCAGCCACCGCCGGACAGGCCTTCCCACAAAACGTGTTTGATCACTGGGATACTATGGGCGGTACACCCATTGAGAAGGGAAGCAAGCTCGAGGAGTTGGTGAAGAACATCAGGATACGAAAGGGTCTCAAGCCTGATATTCCACCCTTGGACACCTACTACGACAAGCTGTAAATGTCCTCTTCCCTATCCCTACCGGCGCGGCTCATCGGTCCCGCCTGAGGGGTTTTCGGTCTCTGGGTACTTCTCGGCCGTCGCTTTTGCCATCCTTCACTCATTTTCAGACATGCACACATACAACTTGCACTTTTTTTATATCGATAACGACGGTTTTCTCTTCTTTCCTTTGCTCGTTTCCGTTATTTTTTTACTGTAGCGCAAGATTGTTTTGATGCACTCGTGTACTCAATGTGACAATGTAAACAAACCCATGTGTACAACGAAATCTGGAGCGCGCCGAGGACTCTCGGTAGAGGCGAGCGGGAGACATCACAAGTGGCCGCGGGAAACTCGATGCAGAAGCATTTTCCCCGCCAGCCCACCAGACTTTGTCGGAGAGATAGTAACCCGGCTTGTTACATGACGCCAAGCGGGATTTCACGAGTGTGTATCCGTGGTAGGCTGGTTATTATAGGTCCGCTACTTGCCTCTCGGACTTTCCGACATCAGTTCACCCTTGGGAGGGAGGGGGGTAGTGGTTTACCTGGCGCTCTGGCCCAGCGCAGTTTATCCGAGAAACTCTGTGTTAGCCGACCCCGCAGTGAAGCAGGTCCTGCATTGAGTCGGGTATTGCCTCCTGGCGGTAAGAGTGGCGATGAGGAACAAATAGGTTGTGAGATACTATCCAAGTTATAATGAAGTGAACAGCGCCGCTCCAAGTCCAACCGCCAAGCCAGCCATCACGAGCCGCATTAGCCCTTCCTTCAAGGGACCGGCCCCGTTCGGACTACCTCCCTTACTCGTGCCCTTCATCCTAACCCTGTCTTTCCCACCGTGTCCATTGGATGTTTCCAAAACCTTGGGGTCGATTGTCACTGTATTGACAGTCCTGGTACGGGCGGTCGTGGCGAACGTGATGGTGTTCCCTGAGGGTATCGAATCCTGATAAGCTTTATCGTTCAAAAAGACGAGCGCGAAACCCGGTGCTGGGACGGTGACGGTACAAGTATTGGCAGCCACGTCGCAGGGAACATCCACGATCCGCTCTTCGCCTTGGAGACGTCCATCGGACTTGAAGTTCGCGCCGAGGGTTTGGCCTGCCCAGGTAAAGTTGCCCTTGGCGGTGACGTGTTCCGCCAGGAGGTACTTGACTTTGACGGAGGATGGTGTGCTAGCGGGTTGCCCGGTCTCACCACCACCGATGGATATGGCAACTCTCAAGTCGTAGGCGTGAGAGGCATCGTCAAGGTAATTGATGAGGGCGACACGCATTGGAGTGCCATTCTCGTATATCGCATAGCTGGGCGTCGATTGATCGTCGTTGTTCGTGCCGAGGTAGATGACCTGTGATTGGTTGGACCTGCCCAACACCTCCGTCATTGCGAGGACAGTATAATACAGAGGTCCTTCACCGTGAAAGCATCAACACAACGAACGCTCTCGAGAGAAGGCCCACTCACCAACGCTCCATTGACGGAACCCAGTCTGATTCGAAGGAGGGGCTGGAGGAACATGTATCAGCGCCGTACGGTCAGGTTCGTGGATACGCACGAGTGAAAGGCTAGAGACGACAGTGGCGTTAGTATTCGTAGCCGAAGAAATAAGGTAAAAAGAGACCAACGTTGTAGTACACGTTCTGACCGCCGACATGGAAAAGCGCTCCGGTAAAGTTGCTGTGAGCCAGCATCAACCCGTAGTCCAATCCCCACAATGCCGCAGCGAAAGCATCAGAGATTCCGGGAAATCCTCCACATGCTGCGCTGTTGGTTTCGAACATCATGAATGGCTTCCCGACCTCCTGGGCAATCCGGCTGGCGTTCAGATACTGCTGGGTGACACGCGCCACATTGGCGTGGCTGAGGTACATAGGGAGCATGTCTTGAGGCCGGCGAATTTCGGCACCTAGAGTTCACCTTGGTCAACTGGAGTGTTCGGAAGTATCTAGCGAACGTCGCACCGGTGTTATACGCCGCGGCACAGTTGTCACTTGGGTACCTAGCAAACGAGGTTAGAGGACCACCACGGGGACCACCACTCTTGCTCACTTTTCGACACTCAAGATACCAATCTCGTTCGCGAAATCGACTAAAATTCCTGTATCGATAACCTCTTCGATGGGCCACTTGCCATTGACGCTCGGGGTGATCAGCTGGTTCTGAGTCTTGAGACCTTGGGCACGCATTGTGTTTAGAAGGCTTGCAAGTTCTCCTTTGTACGATAAGGACCCATAACCCTATCGGCAAATAAGCCTCGGGCCTTGCGGAATTAACCCTGCGACTTGACTTACCTCATTCCTACGACCATGGCTGAGGTAGAGATCGGGTTCGTTTCCGGCCTGAAAGCCGAGGATTCTGTCACCAAGAATTTGTTGACCTCTCTGCACGACGTCCAGACGCCAATTGGTGGTATCATTGAATGGGACACCTTGGGAATGGGGGTCAGTACTGGTCGCATTTCAAGATGGGGCTTGCGGCTGGGAACCAACCAAGGAACCAATCAACGTTGACCAATGAACTAATGTTGGACATCATGTATAAAATCTCCGGGGTGAATACCAACGGTGGCGTTTGTGTCTACAAAGTGAGGTGAGAGTGTGCGACGATTGTACCGGGTGTTCAGCTTCGTACTGGATTGTATGCGGCGCCCTTATCCTTCTGGAGGGTCCTTCCGCCACTTAAGGACGGCACTAGGATGGCGGTTTCTTGGGAGTTCCCACCAACGCGGACTGTGATTCTGCCGGAACGCTGCTGCAGATTCGCCAATAGGTTCAAAAACGGTATGGACACCGTTGAACTTAGGGAAGTAAAGTATTAGCGAAGCTTGGGGGTCAACAAGGGAACACACACCCGTTATGGCCCACTGATGTCAATCACGGATGAGCTGAGTCCATACCATGTAGAAAACTAAGGAGCACTCACGGACGTGATTCGAGACTGAAAACTCGATCGAGAAACCGAGAAACGCTCCGTGGTGTCGAATAGACAAGTCGGGTATATCGCCGCTCAGAAGTTGGATTGCGAATTGGGTATTGACTGGAGGGTCTGTGGGAGGGATGGGAGGGATGAGGGTACGCGGATCGTAGGCGGCTGAGCCCGTGTAGGACGATGCTGGGCTAGTATCTGTTGAGGACGGTTGGATGCCAAATAGCGTTTCTCGGCCCTCTGGGATGTATCTTGTGATCGCTAGCGCGTTAGAAATGAGAGAAAGAACGAGGAGGGCGAGTGCTTGTCGCTTTCTCGCCATGGTAGTGGTGTGTGTGGTATGGTTGTGGAGGAAGAGGAGAGACTTGGTTCATGTTCGAAGAAAATCAACTTAGGAAATCTCGCGTGTAGACGTCGAACCCGGCAGTTCCATTTCAAGTAGGATACCGAGTCAGTACTAGTCAAAACACTCCCGTCATGGAGAGCAGGCGACCGTGTGTAACTAGCAGGTAAGACAAGAATCACCGGACACCAGATTCGAGGCACGTTGTTGGGACTTCAACGTTCAACAGGCGGGAGATCAGGCTCCGGGAGGTAGTAAAGCAGGTTAGACGGTCATGCCTAATGGCCGGAGGCCCCGAGCCACATATACAAGTTCTCAAGTTCAAGAAGTTACGTCCAGAGAGAGGATCGAACGTTCGTCAGTCCAAGAAAGGGGAAAAACATCGCTTTGTCGTCAGGCTGGAGGGAAGGGGGCAACTAACAGCAGTGGATACACAGTTAGTAGGCACCAGATCTAACTTGGCGTGGCCTTGGCCGCGCCTTTTTCAGCCGCCCTCTTCTTGAACTCTGCAAGTTTGACGGCGGCTGAGATCAATCGCTTCCTCTTCTTCCTACCAGCACCTCTCTTTGGTCCAGAAACGACGACTTCTTCCATCAATCTCTTCTTCTTCTTTGTGAGCCCTTCTGCTCGGAGTTTCTCCCGTTTCTTGTCGCGTTTTCGGAGGGTCGACATGGAAGCTTTGAGCAAAGTGCCGTATTCGGAGTGGAACCTTTCTAGGTCAGCGGGTTCGACCTGTCACGTATGAGACAATCGCGCGTCGGTGAGAATGAGATAGAGAAAGTGGACGCACCCTAGTCGAAAATTTGGTCTTTCCGCCATCCATCGCGCGGATGAGACAAGGGTACTCCGTCGTATCATCCGGAGATGCAGCATCAGCACCATCGGGTCCATCGTAGACCACTGGGTGTGGTTTAGTGAGTTTAGAGCCAAGTCCTACGGCCGATGAACCGCACGTCGTTTATGATTGAGCCATATTGAACCTTTGCTCTTGGACGCCTCGAATAGCGCCTCCAATTGCTTGAGGAACTGTGCATCGGCTTCAGTCATGGGTGGGGGTCGGAAAGTGTTGAGATTTACGGTTGCGTTATCCACAAGCATTCGGCGGACGGGAGTGCGAGACAAGTACGGGTGATGGTATCTGGTCAGGGTCGATCCCACCTTACATAAGTACTTCCACACCACAGCGGTGGGCAATCCCCTCTTATTCAAGTCTGTGGAATTTCTTCGCGAAAATTAGCGATATCTGGCTCTGAAAAACTCAAAGGGACCGCTTTACGCGGCCCAACGCCGGAAACCCCTATGGCATCTCAGAAAACACGTTCGCTTTCTCGAGCGGTTCACCCTATTCTCAACACCCTGTGTTGTTTGACGAGAAAAATCAGCCCCAGCTCATGGTCTGGCGCTCCAGTTAGGGCTCAGTCGTTCTCTTCATCCTACGTCTACCCCCCTGCTATGTCCTGGTCACGCCCCGCCCATCATATGCTCGGAACTGACAGATTTAATTCGCACACGCTCCTCCGCTTCCATAGCGCCTATCCTTCGCATGCAGTCACGCTGAAGCCGCAGGTGGATCGCAGAGGTTTAGCCAACCGCTCCAGCTTTGGCTGCCCTCCAGACACACCAACAACCGTGGCCACTCCGAACAAACCGGTTATCTACGTTGCCCCTGTGACCGAGGACAACTACGACAAGCTTGTGGAATGGACGCATACTGTAATGTCCGGGGGCGACCCGGTATTTGATTACGTCTTCCCATATCCAGAACGAGCTTCCGAAGACACCCCCCAAACACCGAGAGCACTCATGTACCCATCGTGCAGGACCTTCAAAGCGGTACTTACGGGAAGTGAAGGCGAGAGCGATCGCATGGTCGGCTACGTGCATGTCGGAGTGCAGGGGGAGAATTGGATTGAGGAAGAGATCGCAGAGAGTGCGAGGAAGGGAAAACGGTAGGTTTTCGGTTCGTACTTAGCAGCCCGTGCGCTGATACCGGCCCAGGCCGCTCCCCAACCGCGCCGACCCCAAGGCTTTCAATCTGTTCCATACACTCATTGGTCGAGCGAGATTCCATTTCGTGGGCGGAAAGCCACATCTTGGTGAGTTCCCTCCAAGATCTCCCCCGTCTGAACAATCATCCCGGTCACCGCAGTCGTCCATTGGTTATGTGTCAACCCTGCATACCAACGCATGGGGGCCGGCACTGCACTCATGCAGTATGTCATGCAACTTGCGCGTGACGCAAACGTTCCAGTATACTTGGAGTCGACACAACAGGGTATATTTTTGTACGACAGGCTTGAGTTTGAGGTGGTGGGGAGACTAGATCTCGACCTACCTGACGGCAGTATCAGCTCGCTCCAAGTCATGATGAAAAGCCCGTAAAGTATAAAAGATGCGCATTGTCACTCTCCCGATATCGTGCCCACCAATTGCGAGACTCCAGTTGACTGGGATCCCCAGAACCCAAATAATTCATCAAATTTGTCTCATTGCTCGTTTCCTTTGTATCCCCAGATTGTCATCCCTTGGTTGAACGGTCCCTTCTTCCCAAGAACCCCGGGTTAGGTGGCCCGACCTTCCCACGTGAGACCATCCGTTCATCGCTTGACACCTGGCCGTGCAACATTTTGAATTTCATGGGTTTCCCTCCGCAGCGTCGCTTTCCCACGTTATGATCAGCCCAACTCCCAGTAAGCCCACGATAAGGGTTGTCCCTTCGACGGAGGAAGATATCGAACAACTATCGTACTGGACTCACAATGTACTAGAGAGGGGCGATTCCGTCATGGATGCTGTCTTTGCGCACCCCGAGCTCGCGTTCAAGGACGGTGAAGTGACACGCGAGCTGTTCACAGCCCCTTCACGCATGACATTCATTGCCGTGGTTGTTGGCGGGGGTGAGGGGGGCGGTGATTGTAAAGTTGGGTTCGTTACCGCCTGGTTGGCAGCGGACAATTGGGTCGAGGAAGAAGCCAAGGAAGCGGCCCACAACACAGATTCGTGAGGGTTGAAGTGTGCGGTTTTTCTCTGGTCGATGGATGCTGACCGCCCGGTACAGTCCCCCTTGGCACAGAGCTGACCCGGAGATGCTCTCCCAATTTTTTGGGCGGATCGCTGATTCACGGCGCGAAGTACTTGGTGGAAAGGCACACCTTTGTGAGTTCGGTATCCCAGACTTTCTGCCCAGATCGGACTCACGGTCACCGATTTCTACAGTTGTCCAGCTTGTCTGTGTAGATCGTCCGTATCAACGCTTGGGAGCTGGCAGAAAGTTGATGGAACACCTGCTTCAAATCGCGCGCGAAGCGAATGTCCCGACGTATCTCGATGCTACCTACGCAGGTAGCCAATTGTATAAACGGATTGGCTTCGAGGTAGTGAAGATTTCGAAGTTGGAGACGGCAGACGGTCGTGCTATCGAATTCCCTTCGATGGTCAAATATGTCGAGCCAATTACCACCCATTGTTGATCGGAATATACCTTCATAACACTCCCGGAAGTGCGTCGAGAGAACCAGTAGACTTTAATTTTGCACCGGGGGACAAGGTTGACGTACAGATGGGGCGGCGTCCAGGGGGGTTAGCTTACTTTTGTCTTGAGCTTGGGCGACCGGGTGCCCGGATTGCGAGACTTCGCCCCAGTAAGCTAGAACCAATACCATTCTTGGTGTGGAGTAACTAGTCCTCTCCTCTACATAAACATGTGTGCGCCACATACATGGGTATGCTCAAACGACAATCTATGGACGTGTCCTAGTCCTTCCGATCCACCAATATCCAACTCGTGCCACAGCCTGCCCAGACAGCGACTGGGTTACCATCCGCAAGAATCCCCCCAGCAGGGCGAGGCCACAACCTCGTGGAGGTCAGAACATTGGAGGTATCTCCCATTCCGAGGTTCCCGTGCTCATTCCAACCCCAGCCCCACACCTCGCCAGGTCCACCAACCCGGTTCAAAACGGTAAGGGTGTGTTCGCTCCCGCAGGTGATCCTCTCCAGCAGTTTGTCGTCGAGTTGTAGGCCGACCGGAGCGAAGCCAGGCTCTCCGCTGGGACGGCCCAGCTGCCCGGCTTCATTCTTTCCACTGGAGAGCACGGAGCGAGTATGGTCGTTCGCGGTAACAACGATTGTCCCGTTCCAGGTACATCGCACGGCGGTTACGGCTCGCATGGATGAGATGTGACTAAGCTGACCCCTCCTGTCGGACCCGAAAGCGGTGACTGAGCCGTCGAGGTGAAGGAGGACAGTGTGTTGGTTACCAAGGGCAATTTGTGTGATGCGGGGCCGCGACCGGTCTAGCTGAATTTCCAGGGGAGAAGAGACCGCTCTAGAAATAGTGCCGAGCTGGCCCTGTCTGGACGCTCCCCAACCCACGAGCTTTTGAACAGCGCAGCCGGACAAGTCGACGTAGTCTAAGCAAGCGACAATGTGGTGGGGGCCAGCGACCAGTTCCGTTATTTTCAAAGTCTCTTGGGAAATCGGCCCGACAGACGAGACGAGATCCACGGGATGGATCAATCTCTCCTTCCCATTCCCTTGCTTCTTGATACCTCCAACACCCAGGTCCCCAAAATCATCCGCCCCCATAGACATCAAAACGTCCTCCTTTCCATCACGCGAGAAGACGATGTAAGATGTTTCCCAAGCGGCTGCAACGCTCGTGATTTCGTAGCCATCTGGGACTTGGTCGATAGGTCGGAATATTGAAGTCGAAGGGGCCGTTCTGTTCTTCCAGGATGGTCCCAGTTGTCCTTTACTACCATCTCCGGCTCCCCAGAGTTCATTCCGGGGCTTGTCTGAACCCTCAGACACCGTCCTTCGTAATAGGATCAGAGAGTGATTTGAACCTGAAGCGAGTTGGAGGATCGACTGGGTATTCGGAGGGAGCACTCCGGGAGGCGAGTCTCCAAACACACAAGGGGTAAACTCGTGGGCATCGTCAAGTGAGCCGGTCGCGAGTTGACCGCAGGCGTTGGATCCTGCAGCGAGGAGAGCGAGAACCATGATGGAGATTAGATAATCCGTGCTCGGAACTCGGCATCCTCGGCTCCCGCCACGTTCTATCAAAGACCAAGTGGAGAGGGCGTCAACGTTTACCCCCTTCACAACTCCCTCACACACTAAACGACGATGGGTCGCTGGACCCAGTACGACGAGGTGAGATTCAGCTGAGAGGTTGCAATGTTTGACGGTTTGACGGTGAGATACCCAGGATGACCACCGGCTCCCAGAAGGCATGACGCGCATTGGTTACGACTCTGACACCGGACGCTACAGTTTCCGCGACAAAGACGGGAGCATTTGGGAAGGTCCAGAGGGCGCAGAGTATGGTGAAATGCGCAAAGGTGTGTATAACGCCGGGTTTGTGTGTCCACCGCTAACGGGGTTTCCTCAAGAAGTGTCTCAAGGACCCGCTATGACCGATGACGAAGACGTCGAGTCTGGGCAACCGCTGCGCGTCCGCTTTGACGGCTACTCCCCCATTCCCTCCGAAACGGTGAGTACCAATAGCCGTATCTCGCCACAGGGGCAGCGCTGATCAGAATTAAATGTGCTCTAGTCCAGCACGATCAGGCATTTCCGCCCATCATCACCCTACCGCACCTTGTTCCCGTTCGTCTTACTCGTCGCCGTCACCCTTCTCTTGGTGTTCCGGTTGTTCGGGCCCATTCACACGCAACCATCGACAAAAGCTTGCCCCGAGGGGAGCTCCGACTATTATATCAAGTCTGGCGATACATGCTGGCAGATTTCCAAAACTTACGGCTGCAGTCTCGATCGCATGCTGGACATTAACTCCGGCTTGAATTGCGATACTCTGCGCGTTGGTCAAAAGATCTGTGTCCCCTACCCCGACAAATAAGCTCATACTCTTTTTTCCTTTGTATACTCGCACTTTCTCACACACTCTCGCTCATTCTCTGGCTTGGTAGTTGATAGCCTACAAGCCCTTCCCCGAGCTGGACACTTACATGGCCATTGCATACCGTCATCACTTTTTGTATTACTATTAGTATTCATGTAGGCACCCACTGCACATCCGGCCCGTAACATGACGATTCCAGTGGGTTCTTCCTCGAGCGCTGGCCAATGCTGTGCGATGCTGGCTAGAAGATGATACGGGTGAGACATTTGCTTCCATGGGTTGCGCGTCTCGAGACGCGCAACCTCCGTTCACTAAGCGAGCTGTTTTTCGCGTTTTTCGGGCTTTTGGGCGGCAAAGAACTTTTTGAATGATGCATATATCGTTCAAGACCTCAACGACTGTGGTACATCCCGTCGAATGTTTCGAACTTGCTTTTTTCGAACTTAGCGATCGACGCCTGAAACACTCGGCAAGTGCTAAGCGGGCCAGGATGGTTTGCTGATATCGCCTGGTGTCTGCCTTCCGAGGTCCCGCATCTCTGGGGCTTCAATTTATGAGCTAACGTGCTCTGACCGTTTCATCCCTTGATTCCAGCGTCAGACATATGGACTGCATCAACAGTGGCACTCCTATATGTAGCGCTATCTCTGATCAGTTCTGAGCTTCCTTAACTTGTTGCCGGCACCACCACCAAAGTTTGGTGCCTATTTACGGAGGAGGTTGGGTGGTTTGTTAAATACTTCAAGCTGATGTTGCCGTGGGATGTTCGCCGGCCGGCCGGCACCGCAGCCGTCGCCCGAAACGGCGGTGGGCGTGAACGCCCCCCACAAGACAAATAAACATTTACCTCCTCGCCACGACCACAGGACTGACAGTCAGAGCGAAGGTTGCCAAGCCTCTCAGCAACACCGACCGTCCCCATCACAGGGTTTCTCCTCTGCTCTGTTATCTGTCAATCGCTTGAGCTTGGCCTTGGATCGCCGCTGGGATGGTCGCATCATCATTCGAAGCCGATAGGCGCACGTCCGTACACATATCTCTGTGCCCAGACGAACTTACTCTTCGACCTTCCTCTCCACACACCCGCCAGCCCGACCATCACACCCGGCGACGACGCCCTACGACGCCAACCGCGACAAGTTACGATAACCATGGTCGTCTACACCTCGGCCTGGCCTTCCGTTCCAATCGTTGAGGAGTCCATCTTCTCCCACGTATTCGGCAGCAAGTTGTGCGCACCCGAGACAGTCGTCTACATAGACGGACCAACCGGTCGGCGCTTCACCCAAGCTGAGGTCAAACACGCCGCTCTCTCTCTCGCCCATGGACTCCGGAACGAGTTGCACACCCCAAGCTTCCACGGTCCCTTGCTTTCGCGGGGTGACACCGTAATGATATTCAGCCAAAACAACATTCTCTATCCCGGTTTCATGTGGGGTATCTTCGCCGCCGGTCTTCGCGCCACCCCCGCACCCAGCACCGCGTCTCCGAACGAGTTGAAGGAGCAGTGGGTCAACAGTGAGTCAAAGGTCATGATCGTCTCGTCGTCATTGGTCCCGGAAGCCTTGGGGATGTTCAAACTCCTGAATTCCAGTCCCGAAGCCGCCCTGAGCAGGATGATAGTCTACTCCGACGGTGAAAACGATCAACTTCCGGGGAAGTTCACGTTCACAAGATACGAAGACCTCTCAACACGGGGCCTCCTTCCAAAGGAGGAGCCATTCGACGGTCACCTTGCGAATGAAACCGCCCTCTTATGCTATTCTTCCGGCACGAGCGGGAAACCGAAAGGTGTCGAGGTAAATCACGTCTATCCATCAGCGCTGATATGCTGATCCTATTCGCATCAGACGACCCACAGGAACCTCATCGCGCAATTAGACATGCTGTTATCAATCGAATCTCCCGAGACGCGCGTAAAGTCGATGATCTCGCCCGTCCCGTACTACCATGTGTACGGGGCGGTGAACTGCTTAATGACGCCGATCTTCCAAGGAACCGAGTCTGTTTTGATGCCAAAGTTCGAGATGACCGAGTTTTTGAGATGCATCGACGCGTATCAAGTTACCCACGCTTGGGTCGTCCCGCCTATCTGTTTGGGACTTTTGGGTCATCCACGTGAGTACATTTATGCGTTCGTGCGAGATTGGAGCTAGGCTGAGTTTCGAGCGTAGTGTTGAAGAATTATAAGTTAACTTCGCTCAAAACACTCATCTCATGCGCGGCTCCTCTCTCTGCCGGAGTCCAACGGATGCTCTATAAAAAGTACAACAGTGGCGGACGGGCCGTGGACATCACCCAGGGTATGCAGTATACCTTATCAGACGCAACCTCGGTATCAGGCGCTGATTGTTCCAATCCTTACCACAGGATATGGTATGACTGAGCTATCGCCCGCCGCGTTGGCCATGCTGCCTCAGGAAGGAGCCGATAACACCGGTGCAGCCGGTCGCCTCCTCCCAAATCTCCAGGCTCGTTTGGTGGACGACAACGGAAACGATCTACCGGAGAGTGAAAAATCCGTTGGCGAGTTGTGGATACGGGGTCCCACGGTCATGAAGGGTTATCTCAACAACGCACTTTCTACGAAAGACACTGTCACAGAGGACGGGTGGTTGAAGACGGGAGATATTGCCAAGAGGGATAAGAAGGGGTTCTTCAGGATTGTGGATCGGAAGAAGGAGCTGATCAAATACAACGTGGGTATCTGCGTACGTTAGCTCATCCGGTGGTCCTAATCAGATTTGGCTTTCCAGGGATTCCAAGTGCCACCTGCGGAATTGGAAGGACTCTTGATCACACACCCAGACGTCGCGGATGCCGGGGTTATCGGTGTACAAGTCAATGAACAGGAGCTTCCGAGAGCATACATTGTTCTGAGAAAGCCCACGGAAGACGTTGCTGCCCAGCGTTTGGTCGCAAAAGAGGTTCAGGAATGGATCAAACCTCGGGTTGGGAAGCCAAAGCACCTGCGGGGTGGCGTGATTGTCATTCCAGAGATTCCCAAAAGGTCCATTCATACATGCCGTTGCGTTCTTTTGCGAGTTGAAGCTGATGTTTGGTTATTGTTGTTGTTTTTAGCCCATCTGGGAAGATTCTTCGGAAGATCCTCCGAGAGCGCGCCGCGAAAGAGGTTCTTGAGGCTAAACAGCAGCCCATCTCGTCTCGCCTCTGATCCCGCGGCAAGTTGGTTATATCGTCTTCTTCTCCTCTCACCTCCTTGTTTGCTTTACTGTTTTCCTCCCCCTTTCTGTATTCCCGCACTTTCGGACGCCAGCGTTGTACATAATGTAACGACCGCCATTTTGGAACAACCATCGCGATGATCGGTGACCGGTGACCCCTCGAGTGCTGCTCCCCGGATCGTCATTGCCAGATTACGAGCATTGGACCGCGCGAAAACTACGACGCCTGGGTACATACCACTCCCGAGAAGTTTTTTTTTTTTTTTTTTTTTTTTTCAACCGGGAGATACTCGAAGAGGTCACGACAGATGTTCTGGAGGCTCCCATGTACATTTCTGCCTGGCTGTTTCGGAACCCGCGTTCGTCCATCTCAACGAAATGCGATCCGCCTCTCGCTGGATGGTCCATTTGCCTCTTGACCGTCAAGGATGGTGTTAGGATCCTCCCTCTTGCAGTATGACCCATTTTCCCCTTCCTTGTCGTATAGGTGCCCAACATCATACAACAGTAAGCGAGGAAGCCGCTGGGGGTAAATTGTATCGCGCATGGGTGAGGTGCATATTTATATTTTGTGCCCATCAAACGGTGTAATTTCACAAACAGCCCGCCTTCGTAAGGCTTCTGATCCTTGAGGATGACGCGCGGACTTCTTTCACGACACGATGTTCGGGGCTGTCTGCAACGCGTTTCCTCTGCATCCTCTTAAAGATTCGGCTGTTGTCACTGGGGTCACAAGCACTGATATATCCTCTGAGCCTCCCTACCTCCCCACGCCCGCCTTTACGATGACTCAGGGTCAGAGGTTGAACTTGGTCGCGGCTGTAAAGTTCATCGACGAGATCGCCGAGGTGACACAAACTGGTTATCCCCCCCCCTTCTGGTCCTGATCGTATCTCCCTCCTAGGAGCTCGCGCATGGGAATCCAAAGTCGAGGGGGAAACGTATCATCGAGCTTAGGAAGTTGTGTGGCGACTATGAGGTAGTCCCAACGTCGTACAAACTCGACGATGTCGAGGGAGAAGGCGACCTTCCCAAGCACTTACATCCCACTGGGGTGACAAAAATTCAGAAGGGTAGACACGGCGATAAGGTGGTCGCACTCAAAACTATCACCCCTCGGGGAGATTCCCCGGTGCAGGGTGTCAAATCGGTAAACGTCCTATTGGTCTGAGTGGATGGTCACTCGTTCTGACAGATGACGCAGCGGTTTTGCAAGGAAGTAGCGCTGATGAAACAAATCGAGCACGAAAATATACTCCCTTTCTATGGTGTATCGAAGACCTTCCCCGACGAGTTTTGCCTGGTATTTGCCTGGTGCGAGAACGGAAACATCATGAAATATTTGACGGACAATCCCGACGTCAATCGATTCGATCTGGTTAGCATACTCAAAAAAGTCCCAATTTACATTCCTGACGCTTACCCGCGCCCACGAACAGCTATTAGGCGCGGCCAAGGGGTTGTACTTTCTACATCACAAATGCCTGGTCCACGGCGCCTTGAGACCGGTATGCGAAGCTTCTGTCTTATTGATGAGTCTTAACACTTTCAACAGAGTCACATACTGATTGACAACAACGGTGCGGCTCGAATAGCTACTGGAGGTCGTAGCTCGATTGTGGCGGTACCAGACACTTCAACCTTCGGCCATTCGCAATCTGGGGTAGATGGGGTCCTCGACGAATACCGGTTTTCGCCGCCGGAAATGTGGCCCGAAGAGAGTGACTCAAAAAAGCTTCTTGTAACGAGAGAGGGCGATGTGTATGCGATAGTTATGGTCGCCTACCAGGTGAGCTCCCACCATCTCGTATCGTCCAACCCAGGAGCCGGGTCTCACGTCACTCATCAAGGTCCTGACGGGGAATATGCCATACTCCGGGTACAACGAGCTCATTGTACTGCAGAAGATAAAGGCCGGGGAAAGACCACAAAGGCCCTCCGACGGGATTGCCGATCCAGTCTGGGAGTTCCTTGAGAAATGCTGGAGCGGGGATCCTACAAAACGCCCGCCAACCGCCGAGGTCCGCGATGCCTTCTCTAAATTCCGTACCTTTCCAGAGGCTACGCTCCCCAACTTGAGGTCGCCGATAGAAGAACTGCCGGGGACATTGAAGTTACAGGTTCAGGCCATCAGAATTTCGCTCAATAAACCCAGAAAACAGCAGTTTTCTGTTGAGTTTAAGTACGGGAACAAGGATCACACAACTTCGTTTACGGAGGCGGTGGCCGGCGATCAACATACGTGGTTCGTGTTCCGTCTATTTCCGCCGTTATAATCGTTTCTCAGCTTTAAACAGGGATAATCCGAAGGCCTGGTTGGTAGAGGTCAATAGGCAGTGTCATGGACAGTTAGTCTCCTTTGAAGTGTCCCGCCTGACAAGATACAAGCGGGTCAAGGTTTGTGCAATAGGAAGTTTCTCCGTAAGTCAGTGACCATCACGCTACTCCCAACGTAGTTGATTACTCCGGGCAGCTCCTGAAGAACGTGAACAAAGACATACAGGTGGACCTCGAGGCGCCGAAAAGTACCGGACCGGCGGTGCTCAAGGCACGCTTGATGGAAATGTCCTAGCTATAATATCGGAAGGTTTCGTAATCAGAACTTAGCCATTTCGTGGAATCAGTCGAACCTACTCGCAGCTCGAAGTCATCGACGGTCAGCCGTAGCACCGGATCGATCTGATTATTGTATTCCCTCATTGTAACAATTCCCAGCATGACCTACAGCTACGCGTTGTGCGTGCAGTTTTCACGGTCAGGGACTACGGTAGTAATTTAAGGTCTGAATTCATCGAGACTGCTTCCAGTGTAGAACGTCCTTCATCAAGCTCCTCCGCCAACCCATCTCCAGATCCCGCGCACTTTATACTAGATGCGCCACCCTCCGAGTCTGCCGGGGGTGGGGGGGGGGGGGGCCAAAAAACGG
>Ga0307511_10000334_pt1 | contig 50044 bp, 44 predicted proteins | sample 13_EM_MG_FD_200266 | JGI IMG/M metagenome (GOLD analysis project Ga0307511, IMG submission 200266) | Populus trichocarpa ectomycorrhiza microbial communities from riparian zone in the Pacific Northwest, United States - 13_EM | ecosystem: Host-associated > Plants > Roots > Unclassified | place... | reverse complement strand
CTCGTACTGGACGTACTTGGGCTTTCGCCCGGTGCGGCGAGTGGGGGCACCTCCCACGCCCTTAAGGCAGTGGGGGAGCGTGCCGGGCGTCGCGGGGCAGGCGGGACTTTGCGGACACGGCCTAGGGCGAGCTGCGGTCGGCGCCGGCGATGTGGGCAAGTGTGCCGTTCCTGGCCGGCAGCGGGCGCCGAGGGATCGGGAGCATTCCGGGAAGATCCACGGCCCCGGTGCTGTTGGTAGAAGCGTGAACAACACCCGTGAGGTCGACGTGGTCGTCATAGGCGCCGGGCAGGCAGGACTGGCCGGCGCCTATCACCTGCGGCGCACCGGTTTCGAGCCGGAGCGCGACTTCGTGGTGCTGGACCACGCGCCCGCGCCGGGCGGCGCCTGGCAGTTCCGGTGGCCGTCACTGACGTACGGCAAGGTCCACGGGATGCACGCGCTGCCGGGCATGGAACTCACCGACGCCGATCCGGCCCGCCCGTCCGCCGAGGTGATCGCCGAGTACTTCGCCGCCTACGAGCGCGCCTTCGACCTGCGGGTACGGCGGCCGGTGGAGGTGAAGGCGGTACGGGAGGGCGAGGGCGGGCGGCTGCTCGTCGAGACGTCCGACGGGACCTGGTCGACGCGGGCGCTGATCAACGCGACCGGCACCTGGGACCGGCCGTTCTGGCCGCGCTATCCGGGCCAGGAGACGTTCCGGGGGCGGCAGTTGCACACCGCGCAGTACCCGGGGCCCGAGGAGTTCGCCGGGCTGCGGGTGGTCGTGGTGGGCGGGGGAGCGTCCGGTACGCAGCATCTGATGGAGCTGGCGCCGTACGCGGCGGCGACGACGTGGGTGACCCGGCGTCCGCCGGTCTTCCGCGAGGGGCCCTTTACCGAGGACGTGGGGCGGGCGGCCGTCGCGCTGGTGGAGGAGCGGGTACGGCAGGGGCTGCCGCCGAGGAGCGTCGTCTCCGTGACCGGGCTGCCGCTGAACGACGCGATCCGGCAGGCCATCGCGGACGGAGTCCTGGACCGGCAGCCGATGTTCGACCGGATCACCCCCGACGGCGTGGACTGGGACGACGGCCGGCATGTGGACGCCGATGTCATCCTGTGGGCGACCGGGTTCCGGGCCGCGATCGACCACCTGGCACCGCTGAAGCTGCGCGGCCCGGGCGGCGGCATCCGCCTCGAAGGCACCCGGGTGGTCGCGGATCCGCGCATCCATCTCGTCGGCTACGGGCCCTCCGCGAGCACCATCGGCGCCAACCGCGCGGGACGTGCGGCCGTACGGGACATCAGACGGCTGTTGGCCGGGGAGCCGGTCGCGGTCTGAGCGCGTTCCCCGGGGGCACTTCGCCCCCACGGGACCTCGGGCGGCCGTCGGCCGGGAAGCCGGTCGCCGTCCGAGGCCGTCCCGGGCGGGTCACTTCGTGGGCTGCGAACTGCCGCTCTTCTGGGCCGCGTTGAACTCGGCGACGTTGCGCTGGTGCTCCTCGTAGGTGGCCGCGAAGCGGGTGTCGCCGGGCTTGACCGTGACGAAGTAGAGCCAGTCGCCCGGGGGCGGGTTGATCGCGGCGCGCATCGCGTCCTCGCCCGGGTTGTCGATGGGAGTGGGCGGCAGGCCCATGCGCTGGTAGGAGTTGTAGGGGCTGTCGACCCGGGTGTCGCTCGTGGTCGTCCTCAACGTGGTGCGGTTGAGGGCGTAGTTGACGGTCGAGTCCATCTGCAGGGGCATCCCGCGTTCGAGGCGGTTGAAGATGACCCGGGCCACCTTCCCCATGTCGGCCTTGGACGCCGCCTCCGCCTGCACAATGCTCGCGATGGTGACCGCCTGGTAGACGTTCATCGCGTTGCGCTGCGCGCCGGCGGCGACCGGTGCTCCGTTGAACTTCCGGCTCGCGGTGTTGACCATGAACGACAGCAGCGACTCCGGCGTGGCCTTCTCCTTCAGCGGATAGGTCGCCGGGAAGAGATAGCCCTCGGGGTTGCCCTCCGCGTCGTTCGGCAGCTTGAGGCCGGCCTTCGGGATGGACTTCTTGGTGGTGCCGGCCGGGAGCGCGAGGGCCTTGTCGACGGCGTCGTAGATCTGGCCCGAGCGCCAGCCCTCCGGGATGACCAGTGAGGTGGGGCGTGCGTCGCCTTCGTCCCCCAGGCCGAGCAGCGGCACCGCCACGGCGGTGCCGGCCACGACGGCCCCGGTCGCGATGAGGGCGACCCGGCCCCGGCGGGTCAGTCGAATCGTGCTCTGTGGCGGAGTGTTCATCTGCATGCGGGCACGGTAACCCGCATATCGTCACAATCCCGGCATATTTTCAGCTTGTCGGTTCCAGTTGGGCATCCCGGCGTACGAGGGCCGCGTACCGCCCGTCCAGTTCCAGCAGTTCTTCGTGCGTGCCCCGTTCCGCCACGTGTCCGGAGTCGAGGACCACGATCTGGTCGGCGCTGCGGATGGTGGACAGACGGTGGGCGATGGTGAGCGTGGTGCGGTTGGCCGACAGGGCGTCGATGGCGTCCTGGACGGCTGCTTCGGTGCGGTTGTCGAGGGCGCTGGTGGCCTCGTCGAGGATGAGGACCGGCGGGTCGCGCAGGATCGTGCGGGCTATCGCCAGCCGCTGCTTCTCGCCGCCGGAGAACCGGTGGCCGCGCTCGCCGACGACCGTGTCGTACCCGTCGGGCAGGCCCGCGATGTGGTCGTGGATCTGCGCCGCGCGCGCCGCCGCGTACAGCTCCTCGTCGGTGGCGTCCGGCTTCGCGAAGCGGAGGTTGTCGGCGACCGTGGCGTGGAAGAGGTACGTCTCCTGGGAGACGACGCCGACGGCACGCGCGAGCGTGTCGAAGTCCAGGTCGCGGACGTCGACCCCGTCGAGGGTGACCCGGCCGCCCGTCACGTCGTAGAGCCGGGGCGCGAGATAGCCCAGGGTCGACTTTCCGGCGCCGGTCGGGCCGACGATCGCGAGGCTGTTGCCGGCCGGGACGGTGATGTCGATGCCGTCGAGGATCGGGCCGCTCTTCTCGTCGTAGTGGAACTCGACGGCCTCGAAGGCGACTTCGCCCTTGATGCTGTCCAGATGGACCGGGTTCTCGCGCTCGGTGATGTCGATCGGGAGGTCGAGGTACTCGAAGATGCGCGCGAAGAGCGCCAGCGAGGTCTGGATCTGGACGCCGGTCGACAACAGGCTGACGGCCGGGCGGAACAGGCCCTGCTGGAGCGAGACGAAGGCGACGATGGTGCCGATCGAGACGTCCGGGCCGCCCATCTGGAGGGCGATTCCGGCGGTCCAGTAGATGACGGCGGGCATCGCGGCCATGACGATCGAGATGACGGCCATGCGCCAGCGCCCCGCCATGTTCGACCTGACTTCCAGGTCGACCAGACCCTCGGACTCCTCGGAGAAGGACTGGGTGAGCGAGTCGGAGCGGCCCATCGTGCGACCGAGCAGGATGCCGCTGACGGACAGCGACTCGGTGACCGTCGCGGCCATCACCGCCATCTGCTTCTGGCGCTGGGTGGCGATCTTCTTGCGTTCGTTGCCGACCCGGCGGCTGATCCACACGAAGACCGGGAGCAGCAGCAGTGAGACGACGGTGAGCCGCCAGTCCAGGGCGATCATCGCGATGATCGTCGCGACCACGCTGGTCAGGTTGGAGACCAGGGAGGTGGCCGTGGAGGTGACGGTGGCCTGCATGCCGCCGATGTCGTTGGCTATGCGGGACTGGACCTCGCCGGTGCGGGTCCGGGTGAAGAAGGCGAGCGACATGCGCTGCAGCCGGCCGTAGACCGCTGTGCGCAGGTCGTGCATGACGCGCTGGCCGACCGTCGTGGAGATCAGGGTCTGCAGGACGCCGAAGATGCTGGTCAGGACGGCGCTCAGGATCATGCCGAGCGCGAGCAGGCTCAGCAGACCGGTGCGGCCCTGCGGGATGGCGACGTCCAGCGTCTCCTTCAGCAGGAACGGGGTCGCCACGGTGACCAGGGACGCGGCGCCGACCAGAAGGCCGACGACCGTGAGCCGGGCACGGTAGGGCTTGAAGAGCCTGAGGATGCGGCGCACCTGCCGGGGTTGGTCGGTCGAGGTGCCTGGGGACGGTGTCCAGTTGATGTCGTCGCGGGGCATGGTCTCCTACGGATGGTGAGGCGATCAGGACTGGTCAGGCGCTCACAGCTCGTGGAGCGATGAGACCTCGTGGAGCATAGCTCATTGTTACCTATACTCACAATGAACCAGGTCCTGATATTGTTCCCGCATGACCACCCCCGATTCCGACGGCCTCCTCGCGGAGCAGCTGCTGCGGCTCACCCGCCGGGTGCACCGCATCCAGAAGCGCCATCTGGAGCAGCGCGACCTCGGCATCACCCCGGCCCAGTCCCGGCTGCTGCGCACCCTCGCGCACTTCGGCTCGCCGCCGCGCATGGCCGACCTCGCCGAGCGCCTCGAGGTGGTGCCGCGTGCCGTGACGACGCTGGTCGACGGCCTGGAGGCGAGCGGCAAGGTCCGGCGGGTACCCGACCCGTCCAACCGGCGGGTCATCCGGATCGAGATCACGGACGACGGCCGCAAGGCGCTCAGCGAGCTGCGGAGTGCGCGGCGGGGCGCCGCGGACGAGATCCTCGCGCCGCTCACGGATGTGGAGCGCGAGGTGTTGCGGACGTTGCTGAACACGCTGGTGGACGGAGCGCCCGGCACCCATGAGGAGCACGGGCGGACCTGCTGACCACCAGCGGTCGCCACGGTGTCACTCCGGCCAGTCCGAGTCCTTGATCTTCTCGACGAAGTCGCCGCGCACGAAGCCCGGTACGAAGTGGGCCAGGACGTCCGCCTTGATGTTGCCGAAAGTGGTCTCCGGTCGGTCCTTGATGCCCTCGGTGAAGGCGGCGAGGATCCCGTTCTTGAAGTCCGGGCGGGGATGCGCCGCCACGACGGCCGCGCGCTGCTCGTCGGAGACGGCGTCGTAGCCGATGCCCACGACGTCCAGCGACACACCCCGGTTGACCAGGGCGATCTCGGCCGACATGTGCAGCGGGATCTCCTGGGTGGTGTGCAGGGCGATGCTCGTCCAGACCCGGTCGGCCGGCTCACCGGTGATGCCGTGCCCTTGCAGGAACCGGCGGGCCTCGTCGGCGCCGTCGATCTCGAAGCGCTGGTCGGTCCGGCGGAACTTCTCGGTGAGCCCCAGGTCGTGGAACATCGCGGCCACGTAGAGCAGTTCGGGGTCGTAGCGGAGCCCCTGCTCCCGGCCGCGCAGGGCGCCCCACAGGAACACCCGCCGGGAGTGGTCGAACAGCAAAGGAGACGCGGCCTCGCGCACCAGCTCGGTCGCCTCCCGCGCCAGAGCGGTGTCCGGGATCTCCACGCCCGCGATCACTTCATTCATCGTTCTTCCCTCTCCTCGATGGCCTGTGCCTCCAGGATCTTCGGCGGCGTACGCTGGAGCCATGTCCTCAGAGCCAGGAAAACCACGGATTCGGACATGACGGCGGTCCCGCCCCCTCGGGTCGGCTTCATCGTCTTCGACGGTGTGACCATGCTCGACGTCAGCGGCCCGGCCGAGGTGCTGCACCAGTCGGGCAAACTCGGCCATCCCTACGAGCTGGTGCTGGTCTCTCCGCACGGCGGCCCGGTCACCACCGCCAACGGGCTGACCCTGACCGGCACGGTGACCGCGGCCGACGCCGGGCCGGTCGACACGGTGGTGGTCGCCGGGGGCGACCTACTGGCCCAACACCCCGCCGAGGAAGGGCTGTTGAGTACGACCCGTGCCCTCACCGACAACGCGGCACGGGTCACGTCCGTCTGCACGGGGGCCTTCGTCCTCGCCGAACTCGGCCTGCTCGACGGCCGTTCGGCCACCACCCACTGGCGGCAGGCCGGGACACTGGCCCGCCGTTACCCCCGGGTGCGCGTCGAGCCGGACGCCATCCACGTCCGCGACGGCCGCTTCGTCACCTCGGCGGGCATCAGCGCCGGGATCGACCTGGCGCTCGCCCTCGTGGAGGACGACCACGGAGCGGCTGTGGCACGCGACGTCGCACGCGAGTTGGTCGTCTTCATGCAACGCCCGGGCGGGCAGTCGCAGTTCTCCGCGGCGACCACCACCCCGCCACCGCGCACCGATCCCCTACGGTCACTGATCGCGTCCGTGCTGGCCGACCCCGCCGCCGACCACAGCCTGCCCGCCATGGCGGCGACAGCGGCCGTCAGCACCCGGCACCTGACCCGGCTCTTCCGCACCGAACTCGGGACCACACCCGCCCGTTGGGTGGAACGGGTCCGTCTCGACCGTGCCCAACACCTGCTCCTCGAAGGCCACAGCGTCACCTCCGCGGCACACCACAGCGGGCTCGGCACCGACGAGACCCTCCGCCGCGCCTTCGCCCGCCATCTGGACACCACACCGACGCATTACCGCAGCCGTTTCGCGAGCACGCGCGGCCGGCCACCGATGCCCTGAGCCGCGGCCGACCCCCGGCGCCGCCTTCAGGTCGCGGTCGACTGCATCCCGTTCAGCAACGCGGCCAGGATGCGCGTCAGTTGGGGTTCGACGTCGACCAGTGCGTGCGCCAACTCGGGGTGGGTCTCGTAGAGCGTGCGGAGGCGGGTACCCGGGGCGGCCATCTGCAACAGCGCCCCGGCCATGCTCGTGGCCGTGGCGATCACATCGATGGCCGAACGCTCGCTGATGGCGAGTGTCCGGCACAACTCGGTTGCCACCGCGGCGACTTCACCGAGTACGACCGTCTTGAACTCGTACACGGACTCCAGCGAGACATTGCGTTCGAGGTTCAACGGCGCCTGGGCGAGCAGGTCGCAGAAGAACGGGCGCACGACGAGCGACTGCGCGAGGACGGACGCGACCGTGCCGGGATCTCCGTCGGTGAGTTCACTCAACCGCGCACGGAGCGCCGCCGACCAGTCCTCCCAGCCCTCGGCGGTCAGCGCCAGGAAGATCTGCTCCCGGGTCTCGAAGTACCGCAGCATCGCCGACTTGTGCATGCCCACGGCAGCGGCGATGTCCGTGAGCGTGACCTCGCGCACGCTGCGTTCGGTGCCGAGAGACCGGGCGGCGTCGAGGATCGCCCGCTCGCGCTGCTGTTTGGCCGCCGCGCTGCGGGCGCGCTGGGGACTGGGCGTGCTCATGACGCAGAGCATAGCGCAACCCGGTTGCACTAATAACGAAACAGTGTTTTGCTAGACGCATGACTCAGACATGGTTCATCACCGGCTCGTCCCGCGGCTTCGGCCGCAACCTCACCGTCGCGGCCCTGGAGGCCGGCGACCGGGTCGTCGCCACGGCACGCAAGCCGGAGCAGCTCGACGATCTCGTGGAGAAGTACGGCGACCGGGTACTTCCCGTCGCGCTCGACGTCACCGACCGGACCGCCGCAACAGCCGCCCTACAGGCGGGAGTCGACCGCTTCGGCGGGATCGACGTGGTCGTCAACAACGCTGGGTACGCCAACCTCTCCCCGGTCGAGACAACACCCGAGGAGGACTTCCGCCGACAGTTCGACACGAACTTCTGGGGGGTCTACAACGTCTCGACGGCAGCGCTCCCGTTCCTGAAGGCGCAGGGTGCCGGCACGGTCGTACAGTTCTCGTCCGTCGGCGGCCGGGTCGGCGGGAATCCCGGGCTCGGCTCGTACCAGGCGGCGAAGTTCGCGGTCGACGGCTTCACGCGCGTCCTCGCAGCCGAGACCGCGCCGTTCGGCATCAGATACCTCGTCGTGGAACCGGGCGGGTTCGCGACCGACTGGGCCGGCTCGTCGATGCAGATCCCGGATGTGGCGCCGGAGTACGACGAGACCGTCGGCGCGTTGATCCGCCTCTTCGACGGTCCCGTGGTCGCCGCGGGCGACCCGAAGCGGGCCGGGGAGATCCTGGTCCGGGTCGTCAAGCAGCCGACCCTGCCCTCCCATCTCCTCCTGGGCGTTGTCGCGGTCGAGATGGCGCAGAGCTATTCACGTGACCAGATAGCACAGGCAGCGGCATGGGAACAGCTGAGCCGATCCGCCGACTTCGACCAGGACTACCCGGCCGACCTCGTCGACCACGCATAGGAGAACGGACCGCGACTCCCCCACCGTACCGATGGACACAGGAGCCACGGCCCGCCACAACGAGGTCAACTGGCTTTGGAGGCCGTCTCCTTGACGACCTGGGCGGGAATCTCCGCCTCTTCCCCTACGACTTCTTGGTCCACGGCTTCCTCTATGACCGTGATCTCGCCGTCGAGGACCTTCTTCGCCCGATCGATGTCGAGCGCGCCTTCCCAGCGGGAGACCGCGAAGACGGCGACGCAGTTGCCGAGGAGGTTGGTGACGACGCGCATCGAGTCCATGATGCGGTCCACGCCGAGGAGCAGGGCGACCGCGCCGGCCGGGATCGCACCCAGCGAGGACGCGGTCGCGGACAGGGCGAGGAAGGCCGAACCGGGGATGCCGGCCATGCCCTTGCTGGTGAGCATGAGCACCAGGACCACGGTGATCTGCTGGCCGAGGCTGAGGTCGACGCCGACAGCCTGGGCGATGAACAGGGTGCCGATGGACAGGTAGAGGGAGGCTCCGTCGAGGTTGAAGGAGTAGCCGGTGGGCAGCACCAGGCCCACCGCGTCGTCACGGGCGCCGGCCTTGCGCAGCTTCTGCATCACCCGCGGCATGACGGACTCGGTGGAGGCGGTGCCGAGCGCGAGGAGCATCTCCTCACGGATATAGCGGAGGAACTTCCAGAGGCTCAGCCCGGTGACCATTCGCAGCGCGACGGCGAGCAGCGCGACGAAGAGCGCGGCGGCGATGTAGCAGAGGATGATCAGCTTGGCGTAGGTCTTGATCACGCCGAGCCCGTACTGGCCGACGAGGACGGCCATCGCGCCGAAGACGGCGAGCGGGGCCAGGCGCATCACGAAGCCGACGATGGCGAAGATGATCTCCTGGGCCTGCTCGATCGCGGGCAGCACCTGGGGCACCTTGGTGTTGCCGAGGTGGAGCAGCGCGGCGCCCACCAGGCAGGCCAGGATGAGGACTTGGAGCAGGGAGTTCTCGGCGAAGGCGCCGATGAAGCTGGTGGGCAGCGCGTTGACGATGAACTCGGTCGTCGAAGGCAGCGCGGCACCGCCCGTCTTCGCGTCCACCGCCGAGGTGTTGAGGGTGGACGGGTCGACGTGCATCCCGGAGCCGGGCTGGACGACGTTGGCGAGGACCAGGCCGATGATCAGCGCCGCGGTGGACGCGACCTCGAACCAGATCAGCGCCTTGAGGCCGATCCGGCCGAAGGCCTTGAGGTCACCGGCCTTGGCGATGCCTACGACGACCACACAGAACACGAGCGGCGAGATGATCGTCTTGATGAGCCGGGTGAATCCGTCGCCGAGGGGCTGGAAGTCCGTGGCCACGTCGGGCCACAGCTTTCCGACGAGGATTCCGAGGACGAGCGCGCAGGCGACCTGCGCGAAGAGAGAGGTACGCAATATGCGTGCGACGCGTCGCGGCAGGGACGGGACGGACGGCGGCACGGGCACTCCTTGGGGGGACGGTCGTTCGCGGAAGTCGAGTGGGGTGACTTCTGCGATACGGAAAGCGGCTTCCGGTGGATCACTTTGGAGCCGTTGTTGATCCCCTGGAAAACCTCCGTGTGACAGCCGTGTAAAACACGCACCTGAGTGACGCGTCGCACGCACGACGGCTCAACAGCCGCTGCGGTCCTCGGTCAGCACCCCCTGCGCGGTCGCCAGCGAACGGTCGTAGCAGCCGCCCGAGCCGTACAGCCGATAGCGCTCGCTCGACGTCCCCACCGCGTGCCGCTGATCACGGGGCACATTGAGGGTGTACGTCGCGTCACCGCTGTAGGTGTCGTCGAGCCGCGACCATCCGGTCCGCCGCCCGTCCCGCGTATCGACGACCGCCGCCCGGTCGCCGAGCGTGAGAACGGTACGCAGCCGGTCGTCCGTCCCGATCGTCGTCGCACCGTTCATCGTGTACGTCCGATGCGTGGCTGTCGTCCGGGCCGGTCCCCGTCCGTCGACGGTCACCGACTCGTCGTCCGTCCAGGTCGCGTCGAGCCCGTCCATGTTCTCGCCGTCGATCCAGCGGTGCACGGAGGTGTTCGTGAGCTTCCTGTCGACAGTGGTCACCACCCGCCCGTGCGAGGTGTCGACGTAGCCGGCGACGGTCAGCCGATGGCCCGCGTCGGTGTCCACGCGTTCCTCCGAACCGGGCGTGTACGTCGAGGAGTTGGCGAGCTCGCCCGCCCGGTCGAGGGTGAGCTTCCCAGTGACGTGGGCGCGCTGCGCGTCCTGCCAGACGAGCACATTCACCGGCGCGCTCCAACCGCTCTGCCCCTCGGGCACGCCCACGACGGAGACGTCGACATGGTGCGGGCGACCGTCATCGAGCAGCCCGGCGAAGGGCGTGAGGTCGTATTCGATCGGCTTCACGTCGAAGGCGCGCGGGCCCGGAATGACGTACCAGAGGAAGGGGTCGGACCAGCCGCCGGTCCACACGTTCGGGAACGGCGCGGCGATCCCCGCGAGTTGGCCGTCGACCTTGATCTGCACCTCGCGGTAGGGGCCCTTGTCGGCCTGGCAGGAGTACGGCGCCGAGTCGGGCACCGCGAGATACCAGAACTCCTCGCAGCCGCCGCCGGATCCGGTGGCGTACACCTCGGCGACGATGCGTTCGCTGTTGCGCGGGGTGGTGACGGTCGAGTCGCTGCCGAGGGTGAGGACGCGGTCGGGGGTCTGCGCCGCCGCGGGTCTGCCCTCGTAGAACGTCAGCGTGGCCTTGACGCCGATGACTCCGGTGTAGGTGTCGTCGACGACGTTGCCGATGAGCATCTCGACGTTCTGCGTGCTGCGGAAGGTGGCGCTGTAGCGGGTGACGTCCTTCTCGACGGACCATGCGATGCCGTCCGGCGAGGGCTCCGGTGTCGAGGTGCGCAGGATCTCGACCCCGCCGACGTGCAGGTAGCCGAGCCGGTCGTACTGGCGCCCCTTGACCGTGCCGTCGAGGCGGAGCACGACCTTGCTCCAGTGGTCACCGCAGCCCTTGGGGGGTGTGTACGTCCCCTGGTACGGGGTGAAGTCGCGGAACTCGGTGTCGGCGAGGGTGACTTGGCAGGACTTGGTGGCGGGCCCGGCGATGGGTGGGGCGGCGGTCAGGGGGTCGTGCCAGTCGGTGCCGAACTCGGCGGGGACCTCGGCGACTTGGGCCTTCGTATCGGCCGCATGAGCGGGGCCGACCCCCAGGAGGGTGCTCGCCAGGAGGGTCGCCCCGGCGAGCATGGACATGACTATCCGGTTTCTCATGGGCGGTGTTCTACCCCTTGAGGTCCGCCCTGTCCCCCATCAGCACCACGGGATGCCACTCCGGGTCGAGCGTGCGCAGCAGGTACTCCATCGCCTCCTTGGGCAGGCTGACGCAGGCCGACGTACCGCTGCCGTGGTCCAGATGCAGCCAGATCCCGCCGCCCTTGCCCTCGCCCTCCGGCTGCTCCGCGTCGTCGGGCGGGGTGCCCTTGACGCGGTTGTAGTCGATGGCGATGACGTAGTCGAAGTCGTGCCAGTGCGACTCGTCCCAGTCGCGCGGTGCCTCGTACGACTCGTCCTGGCTGTACGGGAGTGCCGTGCCCGGGTCGTCGAGCACACCGCCCGCGGCGGTCAGGGTGAACACGCCGACAGGGCTGCGCTCGTCCCCCAGGCGGTGGTCGAGGGTCCAGCCCCGCTTGCCGTTGTGCGCGGGCCAGCTGCGGGTCCGGTCCCAGATGGAGCCGTGTTTCGTGAACAGCACGGCGGTTGAGTACGGGGAGTCCTTGCCGTCCCCGTAGACCGCGAGGACCTGGTGGGTGCCGGCGGGGATGGCGTGGTGGAGCCGGTCACCGACGTCCGGGATGCGGGTCCGGGCGGCGACGGCTTTTCGTGGGTGGGCCGCCTGGGGTCCCGGTCTTCCCTCCCGACCGCCGGCGTGTCTTGTTTCCGTGCTTCCGCACGCGGACAGGGTCGTCATCGTCAGGAGGGAACCAAGAGCCGCCATCGCGACCATCGCACGTCGTGTGCCGCCACTCTGCATCGGCCCATGGTCACATCGCGTTCGGCGACATTGCGTGAGGTCACGGACATCTCGCCACGGATGGGTGCACGCCGGTTCTGGCCCCCGGCGGGGAAAACCGCTTGCTTCCGACCACGCTGCGAGGCGAACCTTTCACGGTTTGTTGCCGCACTCCGCGGCTCCTTCCGCCGCCCCGACCAGAGCCACTGGGACGTCATGCAGATTCAAGACCTTCCGTATCCCGACCCGGGTGTGCCGGACGCCAGCTCGGGACCCCGATTCCTGTGGTGGCTCGGCCGGAACCAGCTCGGCGGACAGTTCAAGTCGCTCGCCTGGGGACTGCTGCACTTCGTGTCCGTCTGCGCGCTGCCGTTCTGCGTGGGACTCGCCGTCCAGGCCGTGGTCGACCGCTCCGGCAGCCGGCTCGCCCTGACCGGTGGGCTGATGGCGCTGTGCGGAGCGGGTATCGCCGTGGGCGACACCTTCCTGCACCGGGCCGCCGTCACCAACTGGATCACGGCCGCCGCCCGCGTCCAGCAGCTGCTGGCCCGGCAGGCCGCCCATCTCGGCTCGGCGCTGACCCGGCGGGTCGCGGCCGGTGAGGTCGTGGCCGTGTCCACGGGTGACGTCGAGAAGATCGGCTGGTTCGTGGAGGCGCTGTCCCGCTTCCTGGCCGCCGCGCTGACCGTCGTCGTCGTGTGTGTCGGCCTGTTCGTGTACCAACCGGCCCTCGGTGTCGTCGTCGCCGTGGGCATGCCCGTGCTGGCGGTCTCCGTGCTGCCGCTGCTGCCCCGTGCCACCCGGCGAGCGGACGTGCAGCGCGAGAAGGCGGGACGCGCCACCGAACTGGCCTCCGACACGGTCGCCGGGCTGCGGGTGCTGCGCGGCATCGGCGGTGAGGAACTCTTCCTCGACCGCTACCGCCGTGCCTCCCAGGAGGTGCGCCACGCGGCCGTGCGCAGCGCCCGGATGTGGTCGCTGATCTCCGCGATCCAGGTGCTGCTGCCGGGTCTGCTGCTGATCGTCGTCGTCTGGCACGGTGTGCACCTGGCCCGCGAGGGCCGGATCACGGTGGGTGAACTGGTCACCGTCTACAGCGCGGTGATGGTCATGTCCTACCCGCTGCGGCACTTCGAGGAGATCGCCATGGCGTACTCCTTCTCCCGTCCCTCGGCCCGACGCGCCGCGCGCGTGCTGTCCCTGGAGCGGGTCACCGACACCGTGGGAACGCGCGCGGCCGAGGTGCCGGCCGGGGATCTGTACGACCCGGCCACCGGTCTGCTCGTGCCGTCCGGCCGGTTCACCGCCGTGGTGTGCGGCGATCCCGACGCGGCCGGACGGTTGGCGGAACGCCTCGGTGGGCACCCCGCCGAGGCGGGCACCCCCGTGCTCCTGAACGGCGTGGCGCTCGACGAACTCCCCCTCGCCTCGGCACGCACCGCCGTCCTCGTCCAGGACAAGGACCCGGTGTTGCTCTCCGGTTCGCTGCGCGAACTGCTCGATGTGCCCTCCTCGGGCGCGGTCGGCGCGAAGGAGGCCCTGGCCGCCGCGCAGTGCGGTGACGTGCTGGTGGCGCTCGCGCAGGGTTCGCTCGACACCGACGACCCGATGGACGCCCGCATCACCGAACGCGGGCGCTCCCTCTCCGGCGGCCAGCGCCAGCGGCTCGCCCTGGCCCGGTCGCTGATCACCGATCCCGAGGTACTCGTCCTGGACGAGCCGACCTCCGCCGTCGACTCCCACACCGAGGCCCGGATCGCGGACGGCGTAAGGAAGTTGAGGGCCGGCCGGACCACGGCGGTGTTCACCTCCTCGCCCCTGCTCCTGGACCACGCGGACCGGGTGGTCCTCGTGCACGAGGACGAGGTCGTGGCGGTCGGCACCCATCGCGACCTGCTCCGGAGCGAGCCGCGGTACCGGGCCGTGGTGACCCGTGAGACGGAGGAGGAGACGGCACTGCAGAACGCCGTCAGCGACGAGGCCGCTCTGCGAAGCACCCTGGACGACCACGACGTCGCGCTGCGCGGCGCGCTGGAAGAAATCGAGGAGACCGCATGATCGGCGTGGCGCCCCCGGCGTACGACCCGGCGGCCCCGACCACGGCCAACACCCTGCCGGTCGGTGCCCCCGCGACCGTACGCGCCTACGTGTCCGAACTGTTCCGCCGGCATCGCCGGGCCTTCCTCCTCCTGGTCACCGTGAACACGGTCGCCGTGGTCGCGTCGATGGTGGGCCCCTATCTGCTCGGCGACCTGGTCGAGCGGGTGTCGGACGGAGCGCGGGAACTTCATCTCGGCCTGACCATCGGGTTGTTCGGGATCGCGCTCGCCGTCCAGGCCGTGTTCATCCGGCAGGTGCGGCTGCGTGGCGCGATGCTCGGCGAACGGATGCTGGCCGACCTGCGCGAGGACTTCCTCGTACGGTCGGTCGGGCTGCCTCCGGGTGTCCTGGAACGGGCGGGCACCGGCGACCTCCTGTCCCGCATCACGACCGACATCGACCGGCTCGCCAACGCGATGCGCGAGGCCGTGCCGCAGTTGGCGATCGGCGTCGTGTGGGCGCTGCTGCTGCTCGGCGGCCTTGTCGTGACCGTGCCGGCGCTGGCGCCCGCCGTGCTGATCGCGGTGCCGCTGCTGGTGGTCGGCTGCCGCTGGTACTACAAGCGCGCACCCGCCGGCTACCGCTCCGAGGCCGCCGGGTACGCCGCCGTGGCCGCGGCCCTCGCCGAGACCGTGGACGCGGGACGCACCGTCGAAGCACACCGCCTCGGCGACCGGCGCATCGCCCTCTCGGAGCGCCGCGTCAAGGAGTGGACGGCCTGGGAGAACTACACGCTCTGGCTGCGGTCGGTGCTCTTCCCGGTCATCAACATCACGCACGTGACGGTGCTCTGTTCGGTCCTGATGCTCGGCGGGGTGTTCGTCCTGCAGGGCTGGATCGGGGTGGGCGAGCTGACGACGGGCGCCCTGCTCGCGCAGATGCTCGTCGACCCGGTGAACCTGATCCTGCGCTGGTACGACGAGCTCCAGGTCGCCCAGGTCTCGCTGGCCCGGCTGGTCGGCGTCCGGGACATCGAGCCCGACGCCGGGGACGCCGGGCTGTCCCCCGAGGGCCGGGACGTGCACGCGGACCGGGTGCACTTCGGCTACCGCGAGGGTGTCGACGTGCTGCGCAAGGTGTCCCTGGAGGTGGCGCCCGGCACCCGGCTGGCCCTGGTTGGCCCTTCGGGCGCGGGCAAGTCCACCCTGGGCCGACTGCTCGCCGGTATCTACGCGCCCCGGGACGGCCGGATCACCCTCGGGGGCGCCGAACTCTCCCGGATGACCGCCGAACACGTCCGCTCCCACGTGGCCCTCGTCAACCAGGAGCACCACGTCTTCGTGGGCTCCCTGCGCGACAACCTCCTGCTCGCCCGGACCGACGCGGCGGACGCGGAACTGTGGGCGGCCCTTGGCGCGGTCGACGCGGACGGATGGGCACGGGCACTGGACGAGGGCCTCGACACCGAGGTGGGCTCGGGCGGGCTGGCGCTCACCCCGGCCCAGGCCCAGCAGATCGCGCTCGCCCGGCTGGTGCTGGCCGATCCGCACACGCTGGTCCTGGACGAGGCGACCTCGCTCCTCGACCCGCGTGCGGCCCGCCATCTGGAACGGTCCCTGGCCCGTGTCCTCGACGGCCGCACGGTCGTCGCGATCGCCCACCGGCTGCACACCGCCCACGACGCGGACGTCATCGCCGTGGTCGAGGACGGCCGCATCAGCGAGTTGGGCAGCCACGATCAGCTGGTGGCGGCGGAGGGCGCGTACGCGGCGCTTTGGCGGTCCTGGCACGGGTAGCTCCGCTGGTGGAGCGGTGACTGACCTGCGGGTCGGTTGCCGCGCAGGTCGGGGTGGGAGGTAACTGATCTGCGGGCCGGTGGGGGCCGGTCGCGCAGTTCCCCGCGCCCCTTTGGACGCTCGATGCCGTGCCGGTGTCGAGGAGGCCGGCGGAGCTGGTGAGAAGCAGGACCACTCGACCCGTGCCGTTGCGCGGTGGGGAAAAGGGGTGGAAGGCTGGGGAGCGGCACCGGTTCGGGGAGTGCCCGGGAACCATGTGGTTCGTGCCGGGCTCCGCCTGTGCCCCGCACAGCGGCGGCCCGCCGCCGAGCGCGGTGAGTACGGGCCGGTCCCCACCACCTGGAGGTACCCGTGAACAGCGTCGACGGATGGGGAGACGACGTCTACCAGCCCGACGGATCCGAGGTACAGGACGACGCGGGCCTGCTCGACGCGGAGGACACCCTCGTGGCCGACGGTGTCGAGGACCCTCTCGACCGCGGCTGGTCGCCGCCGGACCGCCCCTGGGCGGTGGAACGCGCCGATGTCACGGCCGCCGAGCGCCAGCACGGTGAGACGCTCGACCAGCGGCTCGCCGAGGAGGTCCCGGATCTCGTGGTGCCCGACGGCGACGGCCTGGGCGACTCCGAGGACACCGACGGCGAACTCCGGGACATCGAGGTCGGTGACGTCCGCTCCGGCCGGCTCGTGGCACCCGACGAAGGGGCGCACGAGGACGAGGAGAGCGGCCTGATCGCCACCGACGTGGGCATCGACGGCGCGGCGGCCTCCGCCGAGGAGGCCGCGATGCACATCGTCGACGAGGACGAGGGTTCGCTCTACGGCTGACCCCGCCGTCCCTCGGCTGTCACCCACACCCCCGCCGCACGAGGAGCAGGAGTAGCCATGCAGCAGGACAAGCAGCCCGACTACCACCCCGTGGTCTTCCGCGACCGCTCCGCCGGATACGCCTTCCTGACCCGGTCCACCGCGACCAGCGACCGGACCATCGACTGGGACGACGGCGAGACCTACCCGGTCGTGGACGTGGAGATCTCCTCGGAGAGCCACCCCTTCTACACCGGCAAGGCCCGGACGGTGGACTCGGAGGGCCGCATCGCCCAGTTCGAGCGGCGCTACGGCGGCGGGGCGGGCCAGGGTTCCGGCGGGGCGTGAGCCGCTGCCCGCACCGACGCCGGAACCGAGGGCGAGGCCGGGCCTCAGATCACGTTGAGCGCCGCCGCGCAGCCCACTCCCCCGAGGAGTATGAACACCGGCATCAGCACCTTGAGCTCGACCCAGCTGCCCGCGCGGAACCGCATCACCTTCGGCGGCCCGATCGGATACCAGCGCTTGCGGCCCAGCGGGATCGGCCACAGGATCGGGCAGCCGGAGACGGTCAGTGCGTCCCCGATGTCGTGCACCAGCGCGCCCAGCACGACCGGCAGGCCCAGCCACAGGTACTGGTGCTGGTCCGTGAACAGCCAGTCCGAACCGTTGCCCGGCTTGTCCAGCACTCCGGCGAGGATCCACGCGCTGGTCGCCGCCAGCAGCCACACCAGGATGTCGCTGCTGGAGCCGCGGGCCGCCCGCCACAGCAGGCCCTCGATGGCCAGCACCATGTGCACGAAGAGGATCGCCAGCACTCCCCAGCGACCGCCCAGGATCGCCACGCCCGCACTCCCCGCCCCGATCAGGACCGCCCACAGCCAGGTGTGGGTGAGCGTGCGGTGCCCGCCGTTGCGGCGTGGATCGCCCTGCTTCCTGGTCCCCTTGTAGACGGCGTACGAGAGCTTGTCGACGACCTCGCACACGGTCCGGGAGACGGGTCCGAAGGCCCGCGAGATGGTCGCCGCCTTGTGGTCGAGGTCCGGGGCGAGCGCGGCGCCGGCACAGATCAGCGCGCCGACCAGGACCACCGGCCAGGGCATCGGGTGTCCTGCCGCGGCGGTCGCCGCTCCGACGCCGAGCCAGGCCGCCGCTCCCGACAGTGAGTGTGCTGGTCCCATCATGGCCGTTCCCCGCCCCATTCCTCTTGCGCCGCCGGTCAGTTGCTCGGGCGCCCTGACACTCCGTCGGCGACACAGCGTAGCGGTAGCGATCTTCATCTCCGCAGCCGATTCCCCCATCGGCCACGGCGCCAGGCAAGATGGGGTCGTGACCCTCATCGACCAGTTGCCGCCGACCGCAGATCCCGACGCCCTCTACGAAGCCTTCGAGTCGTGGGCCCAGGAGCGCGGTCTCACGCTCTACCCCCATCAGGAGGAGGCGCTGATCGAGGTGGTCTCCGGTGCGAACGTGATCGTGTCGACGCCCACCGGCTCCGGCAAGAGCATGATCGCCGCCGGTGCGCACTTCGCCGCGCTGGCCCGGGACGAGGTCACCTTCTACACCGCCCCGATCAAGGCGCTGGTCTCGGAGAAGTTCTTCGAGCTGTGCAAGATGTTCGGCACCGAGAACGTCGGCATGCTGACCGGCGACGCGTCCGTCAACTCGGACGCGCCCATCATCTGCTGCACCGCGGAGGTCCTCGCGTCGATCGCGCTGCGCGACGGCAAGCACGCGGACGTCGGCCAGGTCGTCATGGACGAGTTCCACTTCTACGCGGAGGCGGACCGCGGCTGGGCCTGGCAGATCCCGATCCTGGAGCTGCCGCAGGCGCAGTTCATCCTGATGTCGGCCACGCTCGGCGATGTCGCGATGTTCGAGAAGGACCTCACCCGGCGCACCGGACGCCCCACTTCGGTGGTCCGCTCGGCGATCCGGCCGGTGCCGCTGTCCTACGAGTACAAGCTGACCCCGCTCACCGAGACGCTGACCGAACTGCTGGAGACCCGGCAGGCTCCGGTCTACATCGTGCACTTCACCCAGGCGCAGGCCGTGGAGCGGGCGCAGGCGCTGATGAGCATCAACATGTCCTCGCGCGAGGAGAAGGACCAGATCGCCGAGCTGATCGGCAACTTCCGCTTCACCACCAAGTTCGGCCGCAATCTCTCCCGTTACGTGCGGCACGGCATCGGTGTGCACCACGCCGGCATGCTGCCCAAGTACCGGCGCCTGGTGGAGAAGCTCGCGCAGGCCGGTCTGCTGAAGGTCATCTGCGGTACGGACACGCTCGGGGTGGGCGTCAACGTGCCCATCCGCACAGTGCTGTTCACGGCACTGGCCAAGTACGACGGCGTTCGGGTGCGCACGCTGCGTGCCCGTGAGTTCCACCAGATCGCGGGCCGCGCGGGCCGCGCAGGTTTCGACACGGCGGGGCTCGTCGTCGCCCAGGCCCCCGAACACGTCGTCGAGAACGAGAAGGCGCTCGCCAAGGCGGGCGACGACCCGAAGAAGCGCCGGAAGGTCGTCCGCAAGAAGGCGCCCGAAGGCTTCGTCGGGTGGACGGAAGGCACCTTCGAGAAGCTCATCACCTCCGAACCGGAGCCGCTGACGTCCCGGTTCCGGGTCACGCACACGATGCTGCTGTCGGTCATCGCCCGTCCGGGCAACGCCTTCGAGGCGATGCGGCATCTCCTGGAGGACAACCACGAGCCGCGCAAGCAGCAGTTGCGGCACATCCGGCGCGCGATCGCGATCTACCGCTCGCTGCTGGACGGCGGCATCGTCGAGAAGCTCGACACTCCGGACGCCGAGGGCCGCATCGTGCGCCTCACCGTCGACCTGCAGCAGGACTTCGCGCTCAACCAGCCGCTGTCGACGTTCGCGCTCGCCGCGTTCGAGCTGCTGGATCCCGAATCGCCGTCGTACGCGCTGGACATGGTGTCCGTCGTCGAGTCCACGCTGGACGACCCGCGGCAGATCCTGGCCGCCCAGCAGAACAAGGCGCGCGGCGAAGCAGTGGCGGCGATGAAGGCGGACGGCGTCGAGTACGAGGACCGTATGGAGCGCCTCCAGGACGTCAGTTACCCCAAGCCGCTGGAGGAGTTGCTCTTCCACGCGTACAACACGTACCGCAAGAGCCACCCGTGGGTCGGCGACCACCCGCTGTCGCCGAAGTCCGTGATCCGTGACATGTACGAACGGGCCATGTCCTTCACGGAGTTGACCTCCTACTACGAGCTGGCCCGCACCGAGGGCATCGTGCTGCGCTACCTCGCCGGTGCCTTCAAGGCCCTCGATCACACCGTCCCGGACGACCTCAAGTCCGAGGACCTGGAGGATCTGATCGCCTGGCTCGGCGAGATGGTGCGCCAGGTCGACTCCAGCCTGCTGGACGAGTGGGAGCAGCTGGCCAACCCGGAGGAGATGACCGCCGAGGAGGCCCAGGAGAAGGCCGACCAGGTCAAGCCGGTCACCGCGAACTCGCGTGCCTTCCGGGTCCTCGTCCGCAACGCGATGTTCCGCCGCGTCGAGCTGGCCGCCCTCGACCATGTCGCGGAGCTGGGCGAGATGGACGCCGAGTCCGGCTGGGACGAGGACGCCTGGGGCGAGGCGATGGACAAGTACTGGGACGAGTACGAGGACCTCGGCACCGGCCCCGACGCCCGCGGGCCCAAGCTGCTGCTCATCGAGGAGGAGCCGCAGCACAGCCTGTGGCGCGTTCGGCAGATTTTCGCCGACCCGAACGGCGATCATGACTGGGGCATCAGCGCGGAGATCGATCTCGCGGCCTCCGACGCGGAGGGCCGTGCGGTCGTCCGTGTCACCGACGTCGGACAGCTGTGAGCACAGGAGAATCCCACCCATGACGAACCCGGCAGAGCGGCTCGTCGACCTGCTCGACCTGGAGCAGATCGAGGTCAACATCTTCCGTGGCCGCAGCCCGCACGAGTCCCTGCAGCGGGTCTTCGGCGGCCAGGTGGCCGGCCAGGCCTTGGTCGCCGCGGGGCGCACCACGGAGGGCGACCGGCCCGTGCATTCGCTGCACGCGTACTTCCTGCGCCCGGGCCGGCCGGGCGTGCCGATCGTGTACCAGGTCGAACGGGTACGGGATGGGCGGTCGTTCACCACCCGTCGGGTCACCGCCGTGCAGCAGGGCCGCACGATCTTCAATCTCACCGCCTCCTTCCACAAGCCTGAGCAAGGTCCTTTCGAGCACCAACTGCCGCCCCGCGAGGTCCCGGACCCGGAGTCCCTGCCGACGGTGTCGGAGGAGGTCCGGGCCCATCTGGGCGTGCTGCCGGAGCAGTTGGAGCGGATGGCACGCCGTCAGCCCTTCGACATCCGGTACGCGGACGGGCTGCGCTGGAGCGCCGAGGAGATCAAGGACGCCGAGCCGCGCAGCGCCGTGTGGATGCGCGCGGTGGGGCCGCTCGGCGACGATCCGCTGGTGCACACCTGCGCGCTGACGTACGCCAGCGACATGACGCTCCTCGACGCCGTCCGGATCCCCGTCGAACCCCTGTGGGGGCCGCGGAACTTCGACATGGCCTCCCTGGACCACGCCATGTGGTTCCACCGGCCGTTCCGCGCGGACGAGTGGTTCCTCTACGACCAGGAGTCCCCGATCGCGACGGGCGGCCTCGGTCTGGCCCGTGGGCGCATCTACGACAGGGAGGGACGCCTGCTCGTCTCGGTCGTCCAGGAAGGGCTGTTCAGAGCGCTCTAGCCGTAGAGCTCCGCGGCCATTGCGTGAGCGTCGTGAGTCATGCGCTTCTGCGACGCAGCCAACCCAGCACGCCGCGTGATCGCTCGGGCTCCCGGGCCGGCTCGGGCGGGTGCTCGTTCAGGGACGGCGGCGGTCCGACCGGTTCGGAAGTGGGCCGCGGTGCGGGGCGGTGAAGGCGCGCCTCGTCCAGCACCTGGGTCAGATCCGCCCGCAGCCAGCTGATCTCGTCCGGGTCGGCTGCCGTCATGATTCGCTCGGCGAGGTGGGCGGCGGTAGAGCCGGGAGCGCCGTGGGCGGGCGGGTCCGGTCGGAACCGGTTCAAGTAGGCGCGCTCATAGGGGTCCTGGACGATTTCGGCGATCTGGACGGGGTCGAGCAGGGCGGCCAGGGCTCCGGCGCGCTCCCACAGGCCGTCGGCCTGGCGCAGCAGGAATCCCAGGTGGCGTCCACGCCAGTTGCGAGGCCGTAGATCCAGGCCCGCCTGCAGTTGGTCCCGCAGTCCCTCGGGCGTGCGACCGTTCAGCAGCGAGGTGTGGTTCTTGTCGGCGGCGAACTGCCGTAGTTCTTCGGCCAGATAGAGCCAAACCACGGCCCGGTAGCGGTTGAGGTAGAAGTTCACCGGCACCACCAGTCCCAGCCGGGCGAAGCGGGTGAACCTGGCGGAGGTGATCTCCATGAGGGCCGCGCCGTCCGTGGTACCCACGGTCCTGACGCTCTCCAGGAGTGATTCGGGGAACCCGTCCGCCGAGCGCAGGCGGTCGATCTCGGTGCGGGCGACGCGTCGGCCGCCGCCCCCTTCGTCGGGCACGGTGCGGATGCGTCCGAGATGGACGGCGAGGTCGAACTCGCCTCGCTTGAGGCCCAGTTCCCGCGCCGCGCGACTAGGCGTGCACGAGAGTTCCGGCGGTGTGGTGAGGGTGTTGCCTGCCATGGTCGATCTCCCCCGTGGAGTCCGTTGCTCACGCTGTGTGCGTTCGCGATGGACAAACCGTAGCCGGTTCGGAGAATCTCGTGGCGAGCCTGTGGATAACTCCGCGGGAGCGGGCGAACTTGCAGGTCAGAGGTCTGTGACGGGAGTTCGCTCGGGCTGCCGGGCGTCCACGCCGAGGTGTTCGCCGACGCGGTTGACGAGCAGTGTCATCTCGTAGGCGATCTGGCCGATGTCCGCGTCCGCGCCGCTGAGGACGCACAGACAGCTGCCGCTGCCCGCGGCGGTGACGAACAGGACGGCGTCGTCGAACTCGATCATCGTCTGCCGCACCCCGCCGGCGCCGAAGTGGCGTCCCGAACCCTTGGCCAGGCTGTGCAGTCCGGACGAGACGGCGGCGAGGTGCTCGGCGTCCTCGCGGCGAAGTCCCGTGCTCGCGCCGGTCACCAGTCCGTCGTTGGACAGGACCAGAGCGTGGCGTACGTGCTCGACGCGCTCGGTCAGATCGTCCAGCAGCCAGCTCAGTCCCTGGTTCTGCGCCATGTTCCGGCCTCCCCGTGTCGCGTCTCCCCCTGGCCGGAGGATCTCCCGTCAGCCTTCACCACGCCCGTCGCCCGGGCAAGGAGGATAGGGGCATGGCACAGAACATGACCGACGAGGAATGGCGGGCGTTCGTCTCGCACGGCACGCGCACGGGCAAGCTGTCGACCGTTCGCGCCGATGGGAGCCCACATGTCGCGCCGATCTGGTTCCTGCTCGACGGGGACGACGTGGTGTTCAACACCGCGAAAGGAACGGTAAAAGGGCGCAATCTGGCCCGTGATGGGCGAGTCGCCCTCTGCGTGGACGACGATCGGCCGCCGTTCGACTTCGTGGTGCTGCAGGGGCGCGCCGCATTGTCGGAGGAACCGGGCGAACTCCGGTACTGGGCCGCCCGGATCGGGGCCCGGTACATGGGCGAGGAGCGTGCCGAGGAGTTCGGCGCCCGCAACGGAGTGCCGGGCGAACTCCTCGTCCGCGTCACGGTCGAGAAGGTGGTGGCCCTGAAGGGTATTTCGGAGTGAGAGTTCCGGTCAGCCCACCGAGTCGAGCATCCGGGCGGTGTGCATCCGTCCGGCGTACTCGACGAGCCGGATCAGCACCTCCTTCCCGGAGTCGCGGTCCCGGGCGTCGCAGAGGACCACCGGTGTTCCCCGGTCGAGGTCCAGGGCGCGGGAGACGTCGTGGGCGCCGTAACTGCGGGCGCCCGTGAAGCAGTTGACGGCCACCACGAACGGGATGTGCCGGTGCTCGAAGTAGTCGACCGCGGGGAAGCAGTCCTCCAGTCGCCGGGTGTCCGCGAGGACCACGGCTCCCAGGGCTCCCTGCGACAGTTCGTCCCACAGGAACCAGAAGCGGTCCTGGCCCGGTGTGCCGAAGAGGTAGAGGGAGAGGCCGGACCTGATGGTGATGCGGCCGAAGTCCATGGCGACGGTCGTCGTGACCTTCTGGTCCACGCCGTCGGTGTCGTCCACCAACTGGCCGGCCTCGCTGAGCAGTTCCTCGGTGCGCAGCGGCCTGATCTCACTGACCGCGCCCACCATGGTGGTCTTGCCCACGCCGAATCCGCCGGCGACCAGGATCTTCAATGCCAGGGCGGTCGTCTCGCCGCCTTCGGCATCGGAGTGCTCGGAGACCATCGATCACTTCTCTCGGGAGTGCCGGCAACGGTCGACGTCCGTAGGTGTGCATCCTGGCAAGTACGGCCTCACTACGGGCGGTTGGATCACTATTTGCCCGATGTGACCGTCTCGCACCTGTTCGGTGTACGGAAGGGTGCACAAGTCGTCGTCGTACGCGTTCGAGTGGTGCTGAAGTTTCATCACAGTGCCCGGAGTCCCTCGATCACCTCGCGCAGAATCCGTTCGTCAGGAAGCTGCGCGGGCGGCACGGGACGGCTGACGGTGACACAACCGAGCTCCAGGAGGTCGCCCAGGAGCACCCTGACCACTCCCAGGGGGAGGTCCGCTCCGGCGGCCAGTTCGGCGACGGACTGTGTCTCCGCACGGCAGAGGTCGATGAGGGCCCGGTGTTCCGGTCCGAGCCCGGTGTCGTCGTCGAAGCCGGGCGCGCCCGCGTCCAGCGTGACCAGCGCGATCAGGTCGAACCGCACTCCTGTGGGGCCCGGTTTGGTACGTCCGCCCGTCATGGCGTAGGGGCGGACGAGAGGGCCGGCCTCCTGGTCGTACCACTGGCTGCCCGGCTCGTACGGGACACCGGTCATGTCTTCGGTCATCGGAACGGACCGCCTTCTCGCCTCATCCGGCGGCGGGTGGCCGCGCACCGACGCGTGGCGGCGTGTACAGGTGCTCGCCGACGCGCTTGACCAGCCGTGCCATCTCGTACGCCACCAGGCCTATGTCGGCGGTCACAGAGGTGAGGACGGCGAGGCAGGAGCCGTCTCCGGCCGCCGCCACGAACAGGAAGCCGTCGTCCATCTCCACCATGGTCTGCCGCACTCCGCCTGCGCCGAAGTGCCGCCCCGCGCCCTTGGCGAGGCTGTTGAATCCTGAGGCGACCGCGGCGAGGTGTTCCGCGTCCTCGCGGTCGAGGTCGGTGGAGGCCCCGATGGCGAGGCCGTCGTTGGACAGCACCACTGCGTGCCGTACTTCGCCGACGCGCATCACCAAGTCGTCCAGCAGCCAGTCGAGTTCACCGGACCGCTGGGCGGCCCTCATGCTCGGGTCCTGGATCATGCGGGGTCTCCTTCGCTGCTGTCGCTGCCCGTTGCGGGGCCTGGGGTGGCGCCGCGGCCCGGCTGCCTGCCGCCGCCGCGCGTCCAGCCTTCGCGGTAGGCCGCCATCCGGTCCCGTACGACCTCCGGACTGCGGTGCTCGTCGCGGGGGGCGGCAGGCGCCCGTTCCCGGTCCGCGGCGGGCTGTTCGCGGAGTTGCGGGGCGAGGTTCGCCTGCCGTACCCGGCGGGGGAGGTCGTCGCCGTCCTCGGGGCCCTCGGTGTCCTCGGGAGGCCGGTGCAGTCGCAAGGTGGTGACTCCAGGGGGCGGGGTGCCGTTCGCCGACTCCGCCGAGGCCCGGGGCGGGGACGCCAGGGCGGGTCGGTCGGCCGGTGCCGGGACGGACTCCTGTTGCGGGGGCGGGGACGGCACGCGCGCGTACTCGCGTTCCACGGCCCGCTGTCCGTCGTCCGCTGCCGCGCGGGGGGAACGTTCGGCCGCGCCGCCGTGCAACAGGGCCGTCGGCAGCAGTACGACCGCTGTCGTTCCGCCGTAGGGCGAGGTCCTCAGGTGCACCTTGATCCCGTGGCGTGCGGCGAGCCTGCTGACCACGAAGAGGCCGAGCCGGTCGCTGTCGAAGAGGTCGAGGGCCTCGGACTGCTCGATGCGGCGGTTGGCCTCGGCCAGCGTCTCCGGGCCCATGCCCAGGCCCCGGTCCTCGACCTCGACGGCGTAGCCGTTGCCGACGGGTTCGCCGGTGACGCGCACGCGGGTGTGCGGCGGCGAGAACTGGGCGGCGTTCTCCACGATCTCGGCGAGCAGGTGCGTGAGGTCGGCGACGGCCGTGCCGAGAACGGATGCTTCGGGGAGTTGGCGTACCTCCACGCGCGCGTAGTCCTCGACTTCGGACACGGCGGCGCGCACGACGTTGGTCAGCGAGACCGGCATGCGCCAGGCCCGGCCGGGTGCCGCGCCCGAGAGGATGATCAGGCTCTCGGCGTGCCGTCGCATACGGGTGGTGAGGTGGTCGAGGCGGAACAGGTCGCTCAGTTCGTTCGGGTCCTCGGAGCGGCGCTCCATGCTGTCCAGAAGGCTGAGTTGGCGGTGCACCAGAACCTGGCTGCGGCGCGCGAGGTTGACGAAGACCCCGGAGATGCCGCTCGCGAGTTCGGCGCGTTCCACGGCGGCTCTCAGGGCGGCGCGGTGCACGGTGCCCAGGGCCTCGGCGACCTGCCCGGTCTCGTCCTCCGCGGCCGGTCCGGGCGGGGCCTCCGCGCGGACGTCGATGTCCTCCCCGGCACGCAGTCTGCGCATGGCCTCGGGGAGTTTGTGGCGGGCGATCGCCAGGGCGTCGTTGCGCAGACTCACCAGTTCGACGACGAGACCGCGTCCGATGCGTACCGAGATGACGAGCGACGCGATGACGGCGGCCAGTCCGAGCAGGACGGCGGCGCCGGCCGGGGTGAGGAGTCCTCGTGCGAACGGATCGGCGCGGTCCGCGACTCCGCTGCCCGCGTCCGCCTCGATGGCGCGCATGCCGTCCCGCACGCGTGCGTGCGCGTTGTTCCAGGTGCTCTCGGGAGCCGAAGCGATCGCGCGGGTGCCCGAGTCGGCGGCGAGGACCTTGTCCTCGACCGTGCCGACGACGGTGTAGGCGCCGGTGTAGGCGAGGTTCCGCCAGGCTGTGCGTTCGGAACCCCGCAGATCCGCGGTGGCGGAGTCGGTGAGGGTACGGCGTGTGTCGACGGCGCCGGTGAACAGCCGCAGCCGCTCCCCGTCGAGACGGCCGTCGAGACGGGCGCCGGCGAGCACCACGTCCTCCTGGGACAGCGATTCCGCGGCCCGGGAGAACTCCAGCAGCACGCGCGCGTCGGAGCCGAGGGCGGCGTCCTGGATTCCGGTGAGCGCCCCGCCCACGGCGAAGGCCGTCGAGATGGTCCTCGTGTACTGCCCGTACGTCTCGTCCCATCCCGCGCGATGGGCGAGCACGTCGGCCCGCAGAGAGCGCAGTCGCTCGGCTCCGGTGACGAAGGTCTCCAGGCGTTGGGCGACTCCGGCCGGCAGTTCCTCGCCGTCGGCGACGGTGCTGGTGTCGCCGAGCCGAAGCCGGGCGACGGCCCGGTCCGTGTCCGCGGCCAGCTTCTTCAGGTCGCCGCTCGGCTCGGCGCCGGGGTCGGTGGCGTAGCGCACCGCGGCCGACCGCTCGGCCTGCAGCGCGGCGACGGCGACCGCGACGGGGCTGCGCACCGCCGAGTCCACGCGCTGCAACTGCCGCAGCCGGGCGACGTCCTGGGCCGTGCTGACGGTGGCGTACGCCCATAGGGCGAGCAGGGAGACGACCGGCACCATCAGCAGGCAGACGATCTTGGCCCGTACGGTGCGGGGACGCATGCGCCAGCGTCCCGCGCGCGGGGGCACCTCGTCCTGCGGTGCGTCCAGGGGCTCGTCGAAGAGCTCGTCGGCGGGTGGTCCGGCGTGTGCGCGGCGACCGCGCACGGGCGGCGGCGTCTCGGCGCCGGCTCTGGGGGTCCTACGGGGGTTACGCATGGCCTCCTCGCTCGGGAGTGGTTCGGGGCGTGCCGTGGCGGGCCCTGGTCGGCAGGGCCGCTTGTCAGTGGGCGACGCTCTCGGCAGGCCGCTCGGCCGAGGCGGTCGCCTCGCGTTCTCCCGTCGTCGGCGACAGTGCGACGAACGCCGAGGTCAGGAACAGATAGGACCCGAGGCCGACGGCGAGGGGGAAGATGAACTGCATCGCCGTGGCCCCGGGCAGGACCGAGCCGGAGGGGGTGACATGCACGCGCACCGCGAACATCCCGGTGTAGTGCATGCTGGCGACGGCCGCCCCCATGACGAGTGAGGCGACGGTGACGGCGATGGGTGACTTGATGTTGAGGGCCGCCCACAGGGCCGCGGTCGCCGCGACGACGGCGATGAGGACGGAGAGCCCGACGAGCATCGGGTCGTAGCTCACGTCGCCGTGCAACCGCACCGCCGCCATTCCCAGGTAGTGCATGCTCGCGACACCCAGTCCGGTGGTGAGGCCGCCGAGGAAGAGCGCGCGGCCCCGGTCGCGGCCGTAGCCGACCGCGAAGACGCCCGCACAGACGACGACGATGGCGACGACGAGGCTGAGCACGGTCAGTGGCACGTCGTAGCGGATGTCGGTGCCGCTGACGCCGAAGCCGAGCATGGCCACGAAGTGCATGGTCCAGATGCCGGTACCGAGCGCGGAGGCCGCGGTGACGAGCCAGTTGCGGCGCGACCGGCCGGTCGCGCCGAGCGCGCGGACGGTACAGCGCAGCCCGAGTGCGGAGCCCATGCAGGCCATCACGTAGGACAGCACGGGGGTCAGCCAGCCGAAGGTCGCGTGGTCCAGGTGTCCCATGACCAGGGGACGCTAGTAGGGGCACGGGCGCACAAAGGGGGCGCATTTCGAAAGGTGTTGCAATATGACGCAGAGAGGTGCCTGAACGACCGCGTCACGCTCGAACGTGTGCGCCGAAGCGTCATCCGTGTCGGTGAGGGATCATGCGGAACATGAACGACGACCACACGCATGTCCGGGAATTCTTCGGTGCGCGCGCCGCGGACTGGGACGGCCGCTTCCCCGACGACGGCCCCGCCTATGCGGCGGCCGTCGCCGAACTGGCGCTGCGCGCCGGGGATCGCGTGCTCGACGCGGGCTGCGGGACGGGGCGCGCCCTGCCGCCGCTCCGTGCGGCCGTGGGGCCCTCGGGAGTGGTGGTGGGGGCTGATCTGACCCCGGCCATGCTGGAGGCCGCCGTACGGGCCGGACGCGACCGTGAAGGATGCCTGCTGCTCGCCGATGTGGCCGCGCTGCCGCTGCGGCCGGAATCCCTCGATGCCGTGTTCGCGGCGGGCCTGATCGCGCACCTGGCCCAACCGGAGGCGAATCTGCGGGAGTTGGCGCGTGTGGTGCGCCCGGGCGGCACGCTGGCCCTGTTCCACCCGATCGGCCGCGCGGCACTCGCGGCGCGTCAGGGACGGCAGATCACCCCGGACGACCTGCGCGCGGAGCCCAATCTCCGTCCGCTGCTTGCCGGTTCGGGGTGGCGCATGACGTCGTACGCCGACGAGGACGCCCGCTTCCTGGCGCTGGCCGTGCGCGAGAGCTGAGTCGCACCACTGCGGGAGGCTCGAAGCGCTTCACCGCAGCGTCCCCCTTCTGCCGCCGCAAGTCCAACTCTAGGTTGGGTAGCAGTAGATGGACGGTCGGCGACAGAACACCACGCAGGGGGAAGGTGGTCAGCATGTTCGACAGGCCCCGCAAGACCTTCGCCAGAATTCTCGCCTCCACGCGCACGGAGGCCGGCGACAGCCCCGAACGGCGGGCGCACAACCTGTTCGAGGCCGCGGCCGTCTACGTCTCGGCACGCGCGGAGGACGACCAGGACCGGATCGACGAGGCCGTGGGCTGGGTGTCGCCGGAGGCGCTGTCCTTCGGGGTGAGCGAGCTGGCGTGCCGGGCCGTGGTCGCGCTCGCCAGGGAGCGTGACGAGTCGCCGCGGACGGTGGCCCGTGCGCTTCTTGGGCTCCCCGCGGCCTGACACTTCGGGTTACCGGTGGTCATTTCGCCCCGTCCCGACGGAAAACTGCAGCTCCGGGTGTACTTGGGAGTCGTGACAAGCGGCTTCCGGGCACACTAGGGTGCGCGCGGTTGGACGAATGATGGGGAGGCTGGGATGGCCGACACGGATGAAGAGGCCGTCGCCGCCGAGGACGACGCGCTCTATGTGCTCACGGCGGTGCTGCTGACGCCGGCGAAGTTCCCGAGTGTGCTGGGTGACGACTATCCGGAGGCCTGCGCCGCGCTCGGTATGGCGCCGCTCGCCGACGGGTACGGCCTGGTGCTCGGCCAGGACGGCGACGGTGCGCGGTGGACGGTCGTCATCGACGACGTGTCGTTGGTCGCGGTCGCCATCGCGTCCTGGGACTGCGGCATGGAGTACGACCTGTCGCCGAGCGAGCGCACGGTGGTCGCGGCCCTGCCGGGCTGGCCGCTCGCGGTCGCGGTCGCGGCTCCCAATGTGCCCGCGCCGCACGATCCGGACCCCGACCTCGTGGACCGGCCGCCGTTGACCCCGCCGGACACCACCACTTGGGGCCCGGCGCAGCGACGGCTGGGCGCCGACGAGATCGCGCTGCAGTGGGCCCTGTGGCGGGAGCAGATCGACGACTCGGCCTTCCCTGCCCAGGGCAAGGCCGGCGAGGCTTCGGAGTCGTCGCCGGGTGACGTCACCGCCGAAGACGCGTCCGAGGCGGACGAGGTCGCTGCGGACGGCGACGGAGAAGGCCCGCAGAAGGGCCACAGCGGGGTTCGCAGGGTGCTGTCGGAGGCCCGGGCGTATGTGGACGCCCCGCCGCCTCTCGGGCGCGTCAGATCGTCCTTCGCGCCGGGCGAGGCGCGCACGCTGCGTGCCGACGGCCCCGGCTGGTCGATGGTGGCCCGGACGGACGACATCGCGTTCGTCCTGCTCGACGAGGAGCCGGGCGAGGTGCTGCCGGTGGGTCGGGGCCCGGAGTTGCCAGGCCTCCTGGAGGCGCTGGACAAGCTTGCCGTACGGCCGAGTTGAGCGACCGTACGCTCCCGTAGTCGGGCACTGTCCGCGGGGCTGCTGTCAGCAGCCCCGCGGACAGTGCCGTGCTGTTCTCTGTTCCCGCGCGCTGTACGGGAGCGCGGTGGGGCATCGGTGTGTCGGTGTCAGCGGCCGATCTCCTTGCCCGCGACACGGCGCAGCCGGCGCCGCTGCGAGGGATCCAGCGTGAGATACGCGGCGGCCGGCACTCCCACGACTATCAGGAATGAGACCCACCAGGGCAGCCAGATCAACAGGATCAGCCCGACCGCCACACCTCCTACAACGATCTTCGTGTTCCTCGACATGTGTTGCCTCCTCCGCGGCCAGGGCCGCTCTCTGATGTGAAAACGGGTCCGCGCCTCCCACAGTTCCGGACCGCGACCCTGAGACATCCCTGAGACGCTTCCCCTACAGGTCCCCGGGGCCACCTGTCCCCGAGCCGTCAGCTGCTGCGTCGTCACTCCGTCCACTCCGGCCTCAGCGGCTCCCCCACCTCGTGGAGGTGGCGCAGGGCCTGTCGGTAGGAGTCGACGAGCCCGGTCTCCACATAGGGGATACCCCCATCCTCGCAGTGGGCGCGCACCAGCGGCTGGGCGAGCCGCAGATTGGGCCGCGGCATGCTCGGGAAGAGGTGGTGTTCGACCTGGTAGTTGAGCCCGCCGAGGAACCAGTCCGTCAGGGGGCCGCCCCGGATGTTCCGTGAGGTGAGCACCTGGCGGCGGAGATGGCCCCATCGTTCGCCGTTCGGGTCCGGCATCTCCATGCCCTTGTGGTTGGGGGCGAAGGCCAGACCGAGGTGCAGTCCGAACAGGGCCTGGTGCAGTGCGGCGAACGCGAGCGCCTTCCCCGGGGACATCGAGATCAGCAGCAGCGTGGCGTAGGCCGCGACATGGCCCACCAGGAGCGCGCCTTCGACGGTCCGTTCACGCCGGGACTGCCGCCGCAGATCCTGGAAACCGTGCACCTTGAGGGCGACGCCTTCGAGGAGGGTGAGCGGGAAGAACAGCCAGGCCTGGTTGCGGGTGAGCCAACGACGGAAACCGGAACGGTGCTTGGCCTGCTCACCGGTGAACACGAGGATGTCGGCGACGACGTCCGGGTCCTTGTCGATGTGGTTGGGATTGGCGTGGTGGCGGTTGTGCTTGTCGTTCCACCAGGAGTAGCTCATTCCCAGCAGCAGGTTGCCGTGGATCAGACCGATGAGGCGGTTGGCGGTCTTGCCGCCGGCGATCTGGAAGTGGCCCGCGTCGTGGCCTATGAAGGCCGTTCGGGCGCCGAACACGGCGAGCAGCGGGGCCAGGAGCAAGGTCGTCCAGGAGTCGCCGCTCAGGACGATGCCGGTCACGATGCCGGCCAGCGCGAGGGCGTTGACGGAGAGGCAGAGCGCGTACCAGGCGCGCCGTCGCTCCAGTAGGCCTCGGCTCTTGACCGTGCGCAGGAGGGGCGCGAACTCGCTTCCTGGGGGCGCCGTTATGGCATCCCCAGGATCATGCGCGCCGACGACTGCGGTGGTCTGGGACATGTCCGGTCTCCGGCTCTCTCAGGCAACGGGGTGACCTGAGCAAACGTACGAATCGGTGACCGGTCGCGACCATGGCGGCACCCCCCGTGTCCGTACGGGGGTCACCCGGGTCCTCACAGGGGGGCTGACGACACCCCCGGCGACCCGGTCCCAAGCAATCGAGCGCCCGGAGAAGTGCGTCGAAGAAGCATCGGAAAAAGGCAATGGCAAGGAGGTCGTCCGCTCCTTGCCATACCCAACATATAGCGCAGTACGGGGCTTGCGGCAAGGCCCCTGTAGTGCCGCAAAATGACCGACCAAGGCCAGGACCTGCGGAAACGCTGGGTTCGCGAAACAGATGCCCTCAGGGCGGCCGACCGGAAAGCAATCTCGTTGAATGGGCGTTTCGATGACGGACGTGATCGTGGTCGGCGGCGGACCGACCGGCTTGATGCTGGCCTGCGAATTGCGGCTGCACGGCGTGGGCGTGGTCGTACTGGAGAAGTTGACCCAGCCGACCGGGGAGTCCCGCGGGCAGGGTCTGCACGCACGCAGCGTCGAGATCATGGACCAGCGCGGTCTTCTCGACCGGTTTCTTGCAGTGAGTGAGAAGTTCGTGGCCGGCGGTCTCTTCGGCGGCATCGTCAAGCCCTGGCCGGACCGGTTGGACACGGGCCATCCTTATGGCGTCGCCACTCCGCAGCCGGTCACCGAGCGGTTGCTCGGCGAGCGTGCCGTCGAACTCGGTGCCGAGATCCGGCGCGGCCGCGAAGTCGTCGGGCTGAGCCAGGACGCGGCCGGGGTGACAGCCGAGTTGGCGGACGGCAGACAGCTGCGCTCGCGCTACCTCGTCGGGTGCGACGGTGGCCGCAGTGCCGTGCGCAAGTCGCTGGGCGTCGGTTTCCCCGGGGAGCCCGCCACGGTCGAGACACTGCTGGGCGAGATGGCGGTGACGGAGGATCCGGCCACGATCGCGGCCGTCGTCGAGGACGTCCGCAAGACCCAACTGCGGTTCGGCGTCAGCCCCGGCGAGAACGGGATGTACCGCGTCGTGGTGCCTGCGGACGGCGTGGCCGAGGACCGTGCGGCTCCGCCGGCCCTGGAGGACTTCAAGCGGCAGCTGCGGGCCGTCGCGGGCACCGACTTCGGCGTGCACTCGCCGCGCTGGCTGTCGCGGTTCGGCGATGCCACGCGGCAGGCCGAGCGCTACCGGGTCGACCGGGTGCTCCTGGCCGGCGACGCGGCGCACATCCATCCACCGACCGGCGGGCAGGGGCTCAACCTCGGTGTGCAGGACGCGTTCAACCTCGGCTGGAAACTGGCCGCCGCGGTCAACGGGTGGGCTCCGGAAGGGTTGTTGGACAGCTACCACGTCGAACGGCATCCGGTGGGCGCCCGCGTTCTCGACAACACGCGCGCGCAGATCACACTCCTGGGGACCGATCCGGGTGCGACCGCACTACGGGGGCTGTTCTCCACGCTGATGGACTTCGAGGAGGTGAACCGGTACGTGACCGAGATGATCACTGCGGTCGGCATCCGCTACGGCTTCGGCGACGACCATGAACTCGTCGGCCGGCGGATGCGGGACGTGAAGTTGACGCAAGGGCACCTCTACGGGCTGATGCACGGCGGCCGGGGACTGCTGCTCGACCGGACCGACCGGCTCTCGGTGACCGGCTGGGCGGATCGCGTCGACCACGTCGTCGACGTCGGCGGGGAACCCGAACTGGACGTACCCGCCGCCCTCCTGAGGCCGGACGGCCACGTGGCCTGGGTCGGTGACGATCAGAAGGACCTGCTCGATCGGCTGCCCAAGTGGTTCGGTCCCCCGCGCTGAATGCAGCGCTCGGACCCACGCCTGCCCGACGAGCGGCCGACACCCTCGATTCATCCGGCCGTCGACCGCGGTTCCTCATGGGGACCAACTCTGGCCGCTGTCAACGAATTTGTCCTCAGGAGGCCAGATGTCCCCGCACGCCCCCGTCCGACGCCGCGTCCGTCGTCCCGTCGCGGCGGGTGTCCCGCTCGCCATCGTGGTCGCCCTCATGGCTGCCGGTACGGCCGCCGGAACCCCTTCCGGAAGCGGGGCCGCCCATGTCACCCGCACGGCGACACTGGGCGACATCCCGCTCGGCGCGTTCAGCAACGCGCTGCTGCCCGGGTCGGTGGACAACGACCGGGGAGTGGACCTCGGCGGTATCGGAAGCGACCTCTACCCGGCCGGCCGCAAGGGCGAGTACTGGACGATCACCGATCGCGGGCCCAACGGCCAGATCAAAGTGAGCGGGACGAAGCGCCGTACGTTCCCGGTGCCCGGTTTCGACCCCGCGATCGTGAAGATCCGTGTCTCCGGGGACACGGTGAAGGTCCTGGACGCCATCCCGATCACCACGTCCTCCGGGAAGGGCGTCACGGGGCTGTCGAACCAGCAGGGACGCGACGAGGCGCCGTACTCCTACGACGCGCAGACACCGCTGTCGTACAACCCGAACGGGCTGGACACGGAGGGCATCGTGCGGGCCGGGGACGGTTCCTTCTGGCTCGTCGACGAATACGGCCCTTCCCTGGTGCATGTCTCCGCGCGCGGGAAGGTGCTCACGCGGTACGTGCCCAAGGGGCTGCGTCTGACCGGGGCCGACTACCCGGTGGTGGAGGCGCTGCCGGCCGTCCTGCTGCACCGGAAGATCAACCGGGGCTTCGAGGGGCTCGCCCAACTGCCCGGCGGTGACCTGGTGATGGCCCTGCAGAGCCCTCTGTCTCTGCCGGACGGGGACGCCGGGAACGCGTCGCTCAACACCCGGCTGCTGCGCTTCTCCACGAAGAAGAAGGCGGTCACTGCGGAGTACGCGTACCGCTTCGACCCGGTGAACGTGGTCGACCCCAGCGAGGACGACACTTCCGAACTCAAGATCTCCTCGGTGGTCGCCGTGGGCGACGACCGGCTCCTGGTCGAGGAGCGCACCGACAAGGCCGCCCGGCTCCAACTGGTCAGGCTGGAGCGGAAGTCGAACATCCTCGGCGGTCGCTACGACGACGACACGACGTCCCCGTCGCTGGAACAGCTCGACGACCCCGCCGCCGCGGGTGTCCCGGTGCTGGCCAAGAAGCTGGTCGTGGACCTGGGGACCGTTTCCGGGGTGCCGCAGAAGATCGAGGGCATCGCGCGCGTGGACGACGACACGCTCGCCCTGATCAATGACAACGACTTCGGGATGACGGACGGCGCGGGTGCGTTCGACGCGCAGGGACGACTCGTCGACAGCGGTATCGAGACGACCCTGGTGTACCTGAAGCTCCTCCACGGCATCTAGGACGCGTCGCCCCCTGGGGGAACTAGCCGAGCAGGGACGGGAGCAGCGACTGGATGTCGCTCGGGATCTCGCTCGGCAGTTCCGAGGGGAGTTTCGAGGGGAGCGCCGTCGGGAGCTCGGTCGGCAGGCTGGTGGGGAGTTTCGTCGGGAGGCTCAGGGACGGGCTCTTGCTCGAACTGCTCTCCGTCGGCTGCTTCTTGTCCGGTGAGTCGTGTCCCCCGAAGACCATCAGCGCGACGGCGACGACGGCTCCGGCCGCCACGATCACGGTGAGCAGGATGAAGAGCGGTCGGGGGCGCCTACGGGGCGGCGGTTCGTAGTCTCCGTAGCCCCCTCCCGATCCGTGCCCGAAGTCTCCGGGAGGTGGTCCGAAACCGCCTCCTTGAGGCGGGGCGGCGTCCGGAGGCCCGGGCGGTCGAGGCGGTACGGGCGGCATGGCCATACCGACAAGAGTCTCCTCGTAGAGGTCATGACGCGACCCCCGCGCGGTGGTTGATACGGACTCATGCCATGGATCGCATGATTCCGGATCATTCCGCGCGGGGGTCGGTCACGGCCTGGGGTCCGAGCGACGCACGCGTGCGTGCCGTCAGCCGCGTGCTCCCAGGAGGTGGTCCATAGCGAGCTGGTCGAGCTGCTCGAAGGCCATCCCGCGCTTGGCGGCGGCCTCCACGTCGAAGTCCTCGAACGCCGAGCGGTCCGCGAGCAGCGCCTTGAGGCCGTCCGCCGCAGTCTGCTGCGCCAGTTCGTCCAGACGCGAGGCACGCAGCGCCTCCTGGACCACCGGGTCGGCACGGAAGGCGGCCGAACGCTCCTTCAGGATCAGGTAGTTGCGCATGCAGCCGGCCGCGGACGCCCACACGCCGTCGAGGTCCTCGGTGCGCGGCGGCTTGAAGTCGAAGTGCTTCGGGCCGGCGTAACCGGCGCTCTCCAGGAGGTCGACCAGCCAGAAGGCGGCACGCAGGTCGCCGTTGCCGAAGCGCAGGTCCTGGTCGTACTTGATGCCGGACTGGCCGTTGAGGTCGATGTGGAAGAGCTTGCCCGCCCACAGGGCCTGGGCGATGCCGTGCGGGAAGTTGAGCCCGGCCATCTGCTCGTGGCCGACCTCGGGGTTGACGCCGTAGAGCTCGGGGCGCTCCAGGCGCTCGATGAACGCCAGGGCGTGGCCGACGGTGGGGAGCAGGATGTCGCCGCGGGGCTCGTTCGGCTTGGGCTCGATGGCGAACTTCAGGTTGTAGCCCTGTTCGGTGACGTACTCGCCGAGGAGGTCGAAGGCCTCCTTCATACGGTCGAGCGCGACGCGCACGTCCTTGGCGGCGCCGGACTCGGCGCCCTCACGGCCGCCCCAGGCGACGTAGGTCTCGGCGCCGAGCTCGACGGCGAGGTCGATGTTGCGGATCGTCTTGCGCAGGGCGTAGCGGCGTACGTCGCGGTCGTTCGCGGTGAACGCGCCATCCTTGAAGACGGGGTGCGTGAAGAGGTTGGTGGTCGCCATCGGCACCTTCATGCCGGTCGCGTCGAGGGCCTCACGGAAGCGCTTGATGTGCGACTCGCGCTCGGCATCCGAGGACCCGAAGGGGATCAGGTCGTCGTCGTGGAAGGTCACACCGTGGGCGCCGAGCTCGGACAGGCGCTGCACCGTCTCGACCGGGTCGAGGGCGCGGCGGGTGGCGTCGCCGAACGGGTCCCTTCCCTGCCAGCCGACGGTCCACAGGCCGAAGGTGAACCTGTCCTCGGGGGTGGGCTGGTAGTTCATGACGCGGCTCCTTGTTGCTTCGCTCCGACTATTTCGTCATGGCGGTTTACAAATTAGTATGCCGGAGCGTCTCTGGGAAGGGACAATGTGTCTCCGGGCGGAGACACATGCCGCACACAAGGGAGAAACCCGATGTCAGCAGCCGAGGGTCCGCTCGTCGTCGGTGTGGATTCGTCCACCCAGTCCACCAAGGCACTGGTCGTCGACGTGTCCACCGGCCAGATCGTCGCGAGTGGCCAGGCGCCGCACACCGTCTCCTCGGGGGCGGGCCGGGAGAGCGACCCCCGGCAGTGGTGGGACGCCCTGTGCGAGGCCCTGCGCCAGTGCGGGGACGCTGCCCACGAGGCGGCGGCCGTGTCGATCGGCGGCCAGCAGCACGGCCTGGTCACCCTGGACGCCCAGGGTGAACCGGTGCGCCCTGCGCTGCTGTGGAACGACGTCCGGTCGGCGCCGCAGGCCACCCGTCTGATCGAGGAACTGGGTGGTCCGAAGGCCTGGGCGGAGCGCACCGGCAGCGTGCCGGGCGCCTCCTTCACGGTCACGAAGTGGGCCTGGCTCGCCGAGCACGAGCCGGAGGCCGTGCGGGCCACGGCGGCCGTACGTCTCCCCCACGACTACCTCACCGAACGGCTCACGGGCCAGGGCACCACCGACCGCGGCGACGCCTCCGGCACGGGCTGGTGGGCCTCGGGGACCGAGTCGTACGACGAGGAGATCCTCCGGCATGTCGGGCTCGACCCGGCGCTGCTGCCCCGGGTGGTGCGACCGGGCGAGGTGGCGGGCACGGTGCGCGACTGTCACGACCTGCCGTTCTCCAAGGGCACTCTGGTCGCCCCCGGAACCGGCGACAACGCCGCCGCCGCACTGGGCCTCGGGCTCCGCCCCGGCGCGCCCGTGCTCAGCCTCGGCACCTCGGGCACGGTGTACGCGGTGTCGAAGCACCGCCCCGCCGACCCGTCCGGCACGGTCGCGGGCTTCGCCGACGCGCACGGCGACTGGCTGCCCCTGGCCTGCACCCTGAACTGCACCCTTGCCGTCGACCGGATCGCGACGCTGCTCGGCCTGGACCGGGAGGCGGTGGAGCCCGGCACGTCGGTCACGCTGCTCCCCTACCTGGACGGCGAGCGCACCCCGAACCTCCCCAACGCCTCGGGTCTGCTGCACGGCCTGCGCCACGACACCACCGGCGGCCAGCTCCTCCAGGCCGCCTACGACGGTGCCGTGCACGCGCTGCTGGGCGCGCTCGACCTGGTCCTCGACGAGGACGCGGACCGCACCACTCCGCTGCTGCTGATCGGCGGGGGCGCGCGGGGCACGGCCTGGCAGGAGACCGTACGACGGCTGTCGGGGCGTCCCGTCCAGGTGCCCGAGGCGAAGGAACTGGTCGCACTCGGTGCCGCCGCGCAGGCCGCGGGCCTGCTGACCGGCGAGGATCCGGCCGCGGTGGCCCGCCGCTGGAACACGGCCGCCGGGCCGGTGCTGGACGCCGTGGACCGGGACGAGGCGACGTTCGCCAGGATCTCCGGGGTACTCTCCGACGCGGCTCCGCTGCTCGAACGCGACCCGAGCGGCCGATGACGCACACCGACCGAGGACTGAGGGAGGCATGACCGCACCGCTGCACGAGGCGCACCCCGCCGGGCCCGGACGTGCCCTGCCCGACACCCAGCAGGGCATGCGCCGCCGCAATCTCGCCCGGGTGATGCACACGGTGAGCGCCGAGGGTCCGCTCTCGCGTGCGGCCGTCGCCTCGCGCATCGGGCTGACCCGTGCGGCGGTGTCGACGCTGGTGGACGAGCTGATCCGGTCGGGGCTCCTCGAAGAACTGGGCCCCGAGCGGCCCGGCCGGGTGGGCCGCCCGGGATCGGCGCTCGCCGTCAGCGGGCGCGGTCCGGCCGGGATCGGCGCGGAGGTCGGGGTCGACCATCTCGCGGTCTGCGCGGTCGACCTGCGCGGCGAGATACGGGCCCGGGCGGTGCGGCACGGAGTGAACCGCGGTCGGTCCCCCGAGCCGGTGCTCGCCGAACTCACCGCGCTGGTACGGCAGGTCGTCGCCGAGGCGGACGCGGAGGGCCTGTGGCCGGCCGGGCTCGCGGTCGCCGTGCCCGGTCTGGTGGCCCGCGACGGCCGTACGGTCGTCCGCGCCCCGAACCTCGACTGGCACGACACGGATCTCGGCGCTCTGCTGCCCGCCGAACTCCCGCCCACTGTGGACAACGAAGCCAACTTCGGCGGGCTCGCCGAACTCTGGCTGGGTCAGACCACTCCGCGTGACTTCCTGCATGTGTCGGCCGAGATCGGTATCGGCGCGGCGGTAGTGGTGGACGGCGGGCTGCTGCGCGGAACTCGGGGATTCGCGGGGGAGTTGGGGCATGTGCCGGTGTGGCCGGACGGGCCGGAGTGCGCGTGCGGTGGGCGCGGGTGTCTCGAGCAGTACGCGGGCGAGGAGGCGGTGCTGCGCGCCGCCGGTCTTGAGCCCGGCGCGGACCGGGTCGGCCTGTTGGCCACCCGCGCCGCCGACGGCAACGAGGCGGTACGACGTGCCCTGCACGACGCGGGTACGGCGCTCGGCATCGCGCTGACCGGCGCGGTAAATCTGCTCGATCCTCAACTGGTGGTGCTGGGCGGCGCGCTGTCCGGGCTCGCGCCCTGGCTGCTGCCGTCGCTGGAAGCCGAGTTGGCGCGGCGCACCGCGGGGCCGCCCTGTCCGGTGTCGGTGTCGCAGCTGGGGCCCGAGGGCCCGCTGCTGGGGGCCGCGCACTCGGTGGTGCGGGCCGTGCTCGACGACCCGGCGGCCGTGGCCGAACGGACCGGGGCGACCGCGACCGAACGGACTGTGGACATCGTGGCCGAACAGGCCTGAAACACAACCGACTTCACCCGTCCGAGTGGCCGGGTTTTCCACAGATCCTCCGTCGTCCACGGAAGCACGCCACGCCCTACTGCCCAACCCGCAAGCGCCGTACCGTGATTCACGCGAGGCGCAGCCGTCGTGACGTGACAGCGGCGGGCGTGCACGGATGGACAGGTGGACGAGGGGGGATTCACGTGTCGGCGGAGACAGTTCAGGGGCTGCGGCGGGATGCCGTCGGCCTGCGCGAGGTTCTCTTCCAGAGCGTCACGGCGATGGCGCCGGCCGCCGCGGTCGCCGCGTCGATCCCGTCGGGCGCGGCCTTCGCGGGCGGCAGTCTGCCGCTGTCGGTGCTGATCGCACTGGTGGCCTGTCTGTTCACCGCGTCCTGCGTGGCGGAGCTGGCCCGGGAGTTGCCCGCCGCCGGTTCGGTCGCAACGTACGCGGCGCAGGGACTGCATCCGGCCGTCGGGTTCCTGGTCGGCTGGGGCTACGTCTTCGTGGAGGCACTGGTCCCACCGCTGCTGCTGCTCCAACTCGGCTTCACCACGGCGGGCACCCTGCACCAGGAGTGGTCGTCGTATCCGGAGAACCTGTGGTGGCCCTGGGCGCTCGCGGGCGCAGCGATCATCGCGGCGGCGGGCTGGTTCGGAGTGCGCGCCTCCGCCCGCTTCGGCACGGTCCTCGGGATCTTCGAGATCCTTGTCTTCCTGGTCTTCGCGCTCTGGCTGATCGGCAAGGCCGGCAGCGCCAACACCCTGTCCGTCTTCGGCACTTCGCACACCGCGAAGGACTACTCGGGCCTCGGCGGGGTCTTCGCCGGCTCGGTCTACACGGTGCTCGCGTTCGCCGGGTTCGAGGCCGCGGCACCGCTCGCCGAGGAGACCCGGGATCCGCGCCGGACGATGCACCGCGCGGTGCTCGGCGCTGCCCTCGGTATCGGCCTCTTCTACGTGCTGACGACCTACGCCATGACGGTGTACTTCGGCCCGGACCGCTTCGCGGGATTCGGTGCCTCCGGCGCGGCGTCCTGGGAGGGGGTGGCCCGCGCGTCGTTCGGCCTGTTCTGGGTGCTGGTGTTCCTGGCCGTGGTCAACTCGACGATCGCCAACGCCAACGCGTGCGCCACCGTCTCGACCCGCACCGCCTTCGCCCTGGCCCGCATCCGGGTACTCCCCCGCGTCCTGGCCACATTGCACCCCCGCCACCGCTCCCCCGTCGCCGGCATCGCCGTGCAGACCGTCGTCGCGGTGGGCGCCGTACTGGGCCTCGGCCTCGGCTACGACCCGGTGACCGCTTTCCTCCTGCTGGCCACCGTGATCGTCACAGTCGTCATCGGCGTCTACATCGTCGTGAACCTGGCCTGTGCGGGCTACTTCCTGCGCCGCAGACGCGAGTTGCTCAAGCCGGTACGGCACCTGCTGGTGCCCTCCCTTGGGATCGTGGCGTTCGTCCCGGCCCTGCTCACCGCGGCAGGCCTCCCGGTCTTCGACTTCGTCACCGAGCTGACCGCTCCCGTCTCGTACGCCGGCCCGGTCGTCGGCGTCTGGATGGCGGCAGGGGTCGTAGTGCTGCTGGTTCTGCTACGGCGCCACCCCGAGCGAATAGCCGAGACCGCCCGTGTCCATCTCGACGAACCCGCCGCCGGCGGTCCTTGTCAGAACGGAGCAGTACAGCCATGAACGACCCCCGGATCCTGACGGTGCGGCCCGAACCGGGCGAGTACGCCTGGACGTTCGGCGGTGCGCCGCCCGTGGCGCGCATCGCGCCCGGCACTGTCCTCGACCTGTACACGGAGGACTGCTTCGCCGGGCGGGTGCGGTCCGAGAAGGACCTGGTGTCCGAGGTGTGCGAGTTCCCGTTCCTCAACCCGCAGACCGGCCCCTTCCATGTGGAGGGCGCGGAGCCGGGCGACACGGTCGCCGTGCACTTCGTGTCGATCGAACCGGCCCGCGACTGGGCCGCCTCGACCACGGTCCCCCTCTTCGGCGCGCTCACATCGACGCACACCACGGCGACACTGCAGCCGCCGCTTCCGGAGACCGTCTGGATCTGGCAGTTGGACCGCACCCGTCGTACGGCGTTGTTCCGCGCGCGGGACAACGACATCGAGATCGAGCTGCCTCTCGACCCGATGCACGGCACGGTGGGCGTGGCCCCCGCCAACCTCGAGGTGCGGTCGGCACTGGTGCCCGACGCGCACGGCGGGAACATGGACACACCCGAGATGCGGGCCGGAGTCACCTGCTATCTCGGGGTCAACGTCGAGGGAGCGCTCCTCAGCCTCGGTGACGGGCACGCCCGGCAGGGCGAGGGCGAGACCTGTGGTGTCGCGGTCGAGTGCGCGATGAACACCGTGGTGATCGTGGAACTGCTCAAGGGCGTCGCGACTCCCTGGCCGCGCATCGAGTCGGACACGCACATCATCTCGACGGGTTCGGCACGCCCGTTGGAGGACGCGTTCCGCATCTCCCAGCTCGACCTGGTGCGCTGGCTGGTGCGGGACTACGGGTTCAGTGAACTGGACGCCTACCAATTCGCCACCCAGGCGGTCGAATCGCCGTTGGCCAACGTGTGCGACACCAACTACACCTGCGTGGCCAAGATCCGCAAAGAGTGGCTGCCCGCGCGCGAGACTCACCGAGGGCTGCACGCGCGGTTGCGTGAGACCGCGGCGGCCCTCCAGCACTGAACCGAAAGGCAATCCGACCATGGAACGGGCAACACCGCTCCCGACAAGGCGATGGCTCCTGAAGGGCGCCGCCCTCGCCGCCGTCCCCTACGCGTTACTCCCCGCCCCGCAGGCCGACGCACAGCCGGAGGCCGTCGACTATCCGTCGGCCGAGTGGCAGCCGGCGACCTCCTCCAACTACACGGCGTCCAACCGCCCCAGCACCTATCCCGTCGACTACGTGGTCATCCACGTCACCCAGGAGACGTACGCCTCGACGCTGTCCATCTTCCAGAATCCGAAGAAGAAGGTGTCCGCGCACTACCTCGTGCGGTCGGCCGACGGGCATGTGGCGCAGTGCGTCCGGGAGGCCAACGTCGCCTGGCACGCGGGAAATTGGGACTACAACACCCGCAGCATCGGTATCGAGCACGAGGGCTGGGTGGATCAGCCCGCGTACTTCACCGACGCGCTCTACGAGCAGTCGGCCAGGCTCACGGCGGCGATCTGCGCGAAGTACGGGCTCCCCAAGGACCGGTCCCACATCATCGGGCACTACGAGGTCCCGGGCACCGATCACACCGATCCGGGGCCGAACTGGGACTGGACCCGCTATATAAGGCTGGTCACTTCGGCCTGATGCGAAGCGGGCCGGAGTCCGATCCGCGCCTGCTCCACGCCTGATCCGACCGGGATGTGCCGCGTTCGGACCGGCCCGGTCGAAACGGTTGTCCGTACCCTTCCCCGGAGTGACGATGTCCGCAGGCGTTTCCCCGCCGTATCGCGGGCGTGTCACCGCTGTATCGCGGTACTCGCGACGCCGTATCGCCTTCCTGGGAGGCCGAGTTGACCGATCCATGGGTGGCCCTGGAACCGGGGGCCGACCCTGCCGAGCGGGTGCGGGTGCTGCGCCGGGCGCACGAGACGTTCGCCGTGGCGGGCACGGTGCCACAGCCGGTGCGCTCGGTGGTGGCGGACTCCTGGCGGCGTTCGGCACGTGCCGGTGTCGGTCCCGAGGGCACGGCGAACGTGGAACTCACGGACGGCGACCTGGGCGTCTATCGCGCGCAGCATCCGCTGGCGCGGGTGATGCCGCTGATCCGGGAGTTGATGGGCACGTTCGCCGCGGACGGCGAGCATCTGCTCGCGGTGTGCGACGCGCAGGGCAGGCTGTTGTGGGTCGAGGGACATCCGGCGACCCGGCGGAAGGCCGGCCGGATGAACTTCGTGCCGGGTGCGCGCTGGGCGGAGAGCGCGGTCGGGACGAACGCGCCGGGTACGGCCGTCGCCGTGGACCGGCCGGTGCAGGTGTTCGCGGCCGAGCACTTCATCCGGCGGGTGCAGCCGTGGACGTGTGCGGCGGCTCCGGTGCACGATCCGCGCACCGGGCGGGTGCTCGGTGCCGTGGACATCACCGGCGGGGACGGGCTGGCGCATCCGCACAGCCTGGGTTTCGTGCAGGCGGTGGCGCGCGCCGCCGAGTCCCAGTTGGCGCTGCTCGCCCCGGAGCAGACGTCGGTCGACGGACCCGAGCTGACCGCGCTCGGCCGGGACGAGGCCCAACTGTGCGTCGACGGACGCAAGATGAGGCTGAGCCGTCGGCACAGCGAGATCCTGGTGCTGCTGGCCCGGCATCCCGAGGGGCTCACCGGCGACGAGCTGCTGTGCGCACTGTACGAGGACGAGTCGGTGCCGCCGGTGACGCTGCGGGCCGAACTGGCCCGGCTGCGCAGGCTGTTGGGCCCCGGCCTGCTCGCCTCGCGTCCCTACCGGCTCACGCTGCCGGTCGAGTCCGATGTGGCGATCGTCGAACGGCGCCTGGAAGGAGGCGCGGTGACGGGTGCCGCGACGGCGTACACGGGTCCGTTGCTGCCGGGTTCGCAGGCTCCGGCGGTGGTGCGGCTCAGGGCCCGCCTCGCGGACGGCCTCCGTACGGCGTTGATCGCCCGACGCGACCCCGACCTGCTGGCCGACTGGGCGCACGCGCCCTGGGGCGAGGACGACCTCGACGTGTGGCGGGCGCTCGCGGCGATGCGTCCGACGGCACCGGTGCGCTCCCGGCTCGCGGCCCTGGAGTCGGAGTTGGCGGCACCGGGTACTTGGTCGCGCGGGAGGGGCCGCTGACGTAACTCAGTTGACGCAACTCACGGGAGGCACCGCAACGTACATGCAACGTCCCGCTCCCTAGCCTCGCGCCGAGAGCTGCCCAACGGCGGGCAGCGCTGCTCCGGGAGGCACACCAGCATGACCCGTTACGCGGCACCCGGCACCGAGGGCGCGATCGTCTCCTACCAGGCGCGCTACGACCACTTCATCGGCGGCGAGTACGTGCCGCCGGCTCGCGGGCAGTACTTCGAGAACCCGTCCCCGGTGAACGGGCAACCGTTCACGGAGATCGCGCGCGGCACCGCGGAGGACGTGGAACGGGCGCTGGACGCGGCGCACGCCGCCGCGCCGGGCTGGGGGCGCACCTCGGTGACCGAGCGGTCCGACATCCTGCTCAAGATCGCCGACCGGATGGAGGCGCACCTGGAGCCCCTCGCGGTCGCGGAGAGCTGGGAGAACGGCAAGCCGATCCGCGAGACCCTCGCCGCCGACATCCCGCTCGCCATCGACCACTTCCGCTACTTCGCGGGGGCGATCCGGGCGCAGGAGGGTTCGCTGGGCGAGGTCGACGACGACACGGTGGCGTACCACTTCCACGAGCCGCTCGGGGTCGTGGCGCAGATCATCCCGTGGAACTTCCCCATCCTGATGGCGACCTGGAAGCTGGCGCCGGCGCTCGCGGCGGGCAACGCGGTCGTCATCAAGCCGGCCGAGCAGACCCCGGCGTCCATCCACTACTGGATGAGCCTGATCGCGGACCTGTTGCCGCCGGGCGTGGTGAACATCGTCAACGGCTTCGGCGTGGAGGCGGGCAAGCCGCTGGCGTCCAGCCCCCGCGTGGCGAAGATCGCCTTCACCGGCGAGACCACCACAGGGCGGTTGATCATGCAGTACGCCTCGGAGAACATCAAGCCGGTCACGCTGGAGCTCGGCGGCAAGTCGCCGAACATCTTCTTCGACGACGTGTCGTCGGCGAACGACGACTTCCTCGACAAGGCACTCGAAGGCTTCACCATGTTCGCGCTCAACCAGGGCGAGGTGTGCACCTGCCCGTCACGGGCGCTCGTCCAGCGCGGCCACTACTCCGACTTCCTCCAGGCGGCTGTCGCCCGCACGGAGTTGATCAAGCCGGGGCACCCTCTCGACACCGACACGATGATCGGCGCCCAGGCCTCCAACGACCAGTTGGAGAAAATCCTCTCCTACCTGGACATCGGCCGGCAGGAGGGCGCGAAGGTCCTCACGGGCGGCGAACGTCTCGACTACGACGGCGAGTTGAAGGGCGGTTACTACGTCCAGCCGACGATCTTCGAGGGCGACAACCGCATGCGGATCTTCCAGGAGGAGATCTTCGGGCCGGTGGTCTCGGTGACGTCGTTCGACGACTTCGACGACGCGATCAAGGTCGCCAACGACACGCTGTACGGTCTCGGCGCCGGTGTGTGGACCCGGGACATCAACACGGCGTACCGCGCGGGCCGGGCGATCCAGGCGGGCCGGGTGTGGACCAACTGCTACCACGCGTACCCCGCGCACGCGGCGTTCGGCGGCTACAAGCAGTCCGGCATCGGCCGCGAGAACCACAAGATGATGCTGGAGCACTACCAGCAGACCAAGAACCTATTGGTCTCGTATTCGCCGAAGAAGCTCGGCTTCTTCTAGGACCGCAAAATGGGTGCCTGACCTGGGATAACTCCCGTCAGGCACCCTTCGCTGTGACCACTCAAGCAGCTCGGGGATAAGCCGCCTCCATCCGGCACCGCGGATTCCTCCCAACGGTTCATGGAGTTCTCGATGAGCTGATTGGCATGGTCGCGCGTTCCGGCAAGGAACTTCGCGTAGTAGCCGAACAGGACCTGGATGCTCTGCCCTGCCCTGCGCGCACACTCGGCCGGGTCCACGCCCGAGGCCAGCCAGAACGAGATCCCGGCATGCCGTAGGTCGTACGGCCGCTTCACAAGGTTCAGCGCGTGTTCGTCCACCGTGAGCACTTGCTCCCTCGCACGCCCCCAGGTGATGTTGTAGGCCGAGAAATCGATGTAGTTTCCCGCCGCGTTCTGGAAGATCCGGCCGTCTGCCGCAACACCGAAGCGGGCGATGTGATCGATGAGCATCCGCACCAGCACCGGCGGAATCGGCACCGGACGGGTCGCCTTCGCCGCCCGACGCTTCAGCGCGTGCGCCTCATGGACAGCACCGCCATCCGTCCATTCCTTTCCCGAAGCGACAACGCCACCCTTGAGGTTCAGCAGCCCCCAGCCGGTTCGGGGACGACGGCACTGCGACTTCCTGAGATTGATGACCTCCGCCGGACGCATGCCAGCGAAATACATGCAGCCGAAGAAGGCATACAGATGAGGGCCGCGTCCCGGGAGCCGACGCACCGCCTCCGGCAACCGCCTCACTTGGACGGGATTCGGCACGCAGTCGGGGTCGACTTCGTCATCCACTTCGGGAGCCGTCCACCGCAGGCCGATGAGCGGGTGATGGGTAAGGTACCCGCGCTCCACCGCGTCGCCGAAGGTCTCGTTGAGCGCGGCCCTCTTGCGCCTCGTCGTCTTGGGCGCGGCGACAGTCCCGTCGAGTTTCCGGCACAGCGCGTCCAGTCCCCGACGCAGTACCACCGGGTCGTCGAGTTCTGCGACAGGCAGCGACTTGCGCTCCAACCAGTCGAGCGCAGCCCGCCATTCCTCACGAGGCTCCGCCACCCAGGCTTTCCTGTTGAAGGCCCACGAGTAAACCGCCCTGCGCAGCACACGAGCGTCGTGGTAGACAGCCCCCTGGTCCACGAAGGCGACGGTGATCGTGGCGAGCGCTTCGGCAATGGTGCGCCGGGTGTTTCCCGGCGTGCGCTCCCAGCGCGCGTCCATGTACTCCCGGGCCATGGCACACCAGGTGGTCCGCTGCCGGAGGTCGCGCAGCTCGGAAGCCGGCAGTCTCGTCTTCGGGTCGAACGGCTCACCGTCGCGCGCGGCGGTGACGAGCTTCGCCTTGCGGCTCTCCGCAAGGCCCTTGGTCAAGAACGATTCGGACTTTTCGCGACCGTTGACCGTCCATCGCACACCGAACGCGTGGTGCCCTTCTACGCGGGCTTCCTCGCCGAATGCGAAGAGCACGACCCCGTCGCACCGCCGCGACCCTCGCCGGGCCGCCAGTCAGGGTTCGTTCCAACGAAGCGGCTCGGAGCAGGACGCACTTGTTGCCCGGCTCCTCGGGGGTCCGCATCTCGTCCAACACTCTGATCGCCACGAATCCAGCCGCGACCACCGTCTCTGGCGGCCACAGACGCCAATCCCATGCGGGGGCCGCACGTCAGGTCAGATGTCCGCCAACTCGAAGAACCCTCGCGCCACTTCCAGTGTCGGCGGGGTCACGTCGCCGTCAGGTGCGGGTGCCGCGCGACACGCCCCGATCACGCGTTCCCGTGCCTAACTGGCAACCACCGCATGGTCGTTCATCAGTGAACGTTGCCCCGTGAACTGTGGGGCCATTTATATCTGCGGTCGATCCTCCGCCGAAAAGAGTTGTGTAGCGGGAGGAATCTCCCTTCCTGTAATCTGCTCCGTCACCAGAATGAGTTGGAAGTCGATGTCCCAACGGATCTGCTCGGCCATGAGGAGCCGGTCTCGTGGAGGGCATGATCCCGGGATACCCTCTGACATGCTCAGGAGGTCGCTTCGTAGCAGGCCGGTCGCTTCCGCAACCCGGTCGACGAATGGCCTCTCTGCCGGGACAACGGGCCAGGGCACGTGAGCGGCTGCGCCTGCCGCAGGAAAACGATAGATAGCCTCGGTCAGCTCACGCTGGAGTGAGGGAAACTCATCGTCGAAGCGGTCTACATCAACAGGTCTACCTGTTTCCAAGTCCTGAACCACTCGCTCTACAGCAGACCCCCACGCTTGTACACAGATTCGAGCCGTGGTTGCGATCTCCAGGGCAAGCCTCTTGGCCAGCGCCTCCATCTCTACGGCGTCTTGCTGGCGTTTTGCACGCTGGAGGAGTCCTCCACCCAACACCCCTATCCCCGCACCACCCAGTCCGCTGATGAGTGCATAGACGCCCGACATGTCTGCCATGACAAGAGTGTCGTGGCCCTTCCGTAGAGGAGCAAGATGCTCGTAAGGCATCTGAGCCCAACTACCGGCTTTGGAGGGCTCAGGACATTGCACACCTCTCACGGAACCGAGCTGCCGCATGCCGTTCCGCTAGTCACTGAGGAGTGGAGCATCGCCTCGCTCCGATCCAGAGCGATGCAGAGGTCTCGATTCAGCACGTCCGATAGCGTCCCCGCGTCGAGCGCACAGGCTCGAACCAGGTCCTTGCAGTCTTGTACCTGGCTGTCTGTGGCGAGCACGAGGAACAGAGGGTGCGTCAGAACTTCGCGGGCCGCATATCCGCTGCGGGCCTGCGTAGTTCGTCGGATCAGACTATCGACGAGGTGGCTGGCCCTGGGCTGATCGGCAGACTCGAGGGCATCGAGGACTGTGAGGCCGAGACGAATGTCGAAGACGGTCAACCCTCCGGCCATGCCGGAATAGGCAGCAGCGGCCGGATGGCCTGCCATTTATGGATTCGGGCCATGACGCAGCCGAGGACCAGCCGGACGGTCGCCCGGGCCTGAGGCTGGGCCGCGCTTCAGCGAGGCAGCAGGACGTCGACCTGCCCCCGGATGTCCTGCACGATCTCCTCGACGCTCAAGGCGATGTTCACACTCGCCGCCGTGCTGAGGAACATCACGGCGGACACGATGTGTGCCAGCGTCGCGGCGTCGCCCTCCGTGACCCGCTCGTCTCGGCGCAGCACGGCGGCGATGGCCTCCTCGGCCTGCGCGACGATGGCGAGTGCCGCGCCGTGCCGGGGCTCCTCGGGGTCGCCGAAGACCATCTCTCGCAGGTAAGTGCGGCCGTTGTCGATCTGGGTGCGGTTGCACTCCACGATCGGCCGGACGATCGCCAGCACCGCGTCCAGCACGCCCGGGATGGCCTCGGCGTCTGCCCGGCCCTGCTCAAGCGCTTCGGCGTACTTGGCGTTCTGGACAAGGAGGAGGAGTTCCCCCTTGGTCTTGGCATAAAGGAACAGGGTCCCGGTGCCGATGTCGGCCTTGTCGGCGATCTGCTGGGTCGTGACCTCATCGATGCCGTGTTCGGCGAACAGCTCAGTGGCGGCAGCGACGATGCGGTCGAATTTCTCCTGCTTGTTCCGCTCGCGCC
>Ga0307511_10000333_pt1 | contig 50071 bp, 45 predicted proteins | sample 13_EM_MG_FD_200266 | JGI IMG/M metagenome (GOLD analysis project Ga0307511, IMG submission 200266) | Populus trichocarpa ectomycorrhiza microbial communities from riparian zone in the Pacific Northwest, United States - 13_EM | ecosystem: Host-associated > Plants > Roots > Unclassified | place... | reverse complement strand
CGACGCCGAAGCGGCGGGGGTGGGGGAGACCGGCGGGGGTGATGACGCGGCCGTCGGGGGCGATGCGGAGCAGGCCGGTGCGCACGGAGAAGTCGCCGCCGACCAGCACCTCCTCGACGCCGTCTAGGCGGCGGAGCAAGGGGGAGGTGCTGTCCTGGACGGAGGGCTTGGGCTGGTAGGCCTCGACGAGGGCGGTGGCGGTGACTGTGGAGGAGCCGGCGCCGCCGGCGAGGAAGACGCCGTCGGCCGGGCGGACCCACATGTCGGGGCCGAGGAAGCGGACGATGCCGGCGTCGGACAGGGCGAGCAGTTGCCGGAGGCGGTCGTCGGGCGGCCCGCTGGCCATGAAGCTGAAGAACCCGTGCCACCAGCCGTCGAGGTCCCGCACCTGGGACTCGGGCCGAAGCGACTTGAGCTGCCCGAGCTGCCCGTAGCAGGCCAGCAGCCCGAAGAACGCCCCCAGGTCGGCGCTGAACCGGTCGTCGGTCCGCCGGGCGATGTCGGCGGCGATGTAGTCGCGAAGGAGGGAGGGCGTGAAGTCGAGGCCCCGGAGTGGGTAGTCGAGGGTCTCGAAGTCGATGCGGTCGTCGGCGGACGGCACGGCCCGGCGGATCAGGGAATCGAGGGTGGGACTGCCCCACGGCAGCTGCGCGAACCAGCGGTCGAAGTCGACCCAGTCCATCCGCACCCGGTCGGGGTGCCCGTTGAACAGCTCGTGGTAGTACGCCCAGGCGATTTCCTTGGCCACCAACGGCCACACGTCGGTGAAGAAGTCGGATCCCACGGGCAGTGAGGCGACGACCTCGGGAGTGAAGAAGCGGGGCAGCGGCGGACGGTCGGCGAGCAGGCGGTAGGTGGTCTTGGAGTGGTACGGCACGCCGCGCCGCGAACCGACGTGCAGCACGGGTTCCTGGCCGGAGGGCAGATACCGGTCGTCGACGAACCGGCCGCCGCGGCCCTCGGTGAGCAGCACCATCAGGTCGATGAACGACAGCCCGAACCCGCGCATCACCACGTGCTCGCCGGGCCGGATCACCGAGAGGTCGGTGTCGGCGGCGTATTCCGGCGCTATGTAACGGAGATCGTGCTCAGCGGCGTACCGGGCCAGCTCCTGCTGGGCACTGGTCGGCGCGGAGTCGAGGTGCCCCAGGGCCAGCACGGCGATGTCGGCGACCAGCGTCTCGCCGTCGGCCAGCGCAATCACCTGCCGGCCGTCGGGACCGTCCTCGACGCTCAGGACGGTCGTCTGGTGCACGGTCACCGTGACGGTGTCCGGCAGCTCCTTGACGACGGTGTCGAAAACCCATTCCAGGTAACGACTCTGGAGCCGCCGGGTGGCGAAGCTGGCGCCGGTCAGGGCCCGCGCCTGCGCGGTCAGCTCGGGATCGTCCAGGCCGGCGGCCCGCACCTGCTCGGCCCACTCGAACAGCGACGGCCCGGGCCGGATCGGGCCCTCGCACACCACGCTGGCGTCGGTGAACATGGTGACGTCCTCGGCCATCGAGTTCATTCGCAGCAGCGGCGACTGCTCGTGCCGCCACACCCGGCCGGCGCCCGGCGGGTGCGGGTCCACGAAGTGGATGTCCAGCGGCTGCGGGAACTCCGGCAGGTTGGCCGAGATCCGCTCCAGCAGGCCGGTCGCCCGCGGCCCGGCGCCGACAAACACCAGCGTGCTCACAAAGCCAGCGTAGCCAGCGCCGGCCGCCCGTCTCAGCAACTGGGAAGTCCGACGCCGATCGTAGAAATCCGCTGGACTGGCTGGGGACTTCGATCTCCGGTGAATCAGGGGGACTTCCCGCCATGCCTGTTGAGTTCCTGGGAATCGGCGGCACCAACGACGGCTCCGAGACCGCGGCCCGCAGCGGCGCGGCGTTCGACAAGGACTACACCCTGCGACTGGCCCGGGCCCACGAGGAGCACGGCTGGGACCGGGTGTTGTTCGCGTACGGCTCGGGCTCGCCGGATCCGGCCCAGGTGGCCGCGTTTGTCGCCGGCCGGCTGGACAAGCTCCAGATCCTGCTGGCCCACCGGCCGAACGTGTCGTACCCGACCTACGCCGCCAAGACCTTCGCCACCCTGGACCAGATCTCCGACGGCCGGCTGACGGTGCACTTCATCACCGGCGGCACCGACCACGAGCAGCAGCGCGAGGGCGACTACCTGGCCAAGGACGACCGGTATTCCCGGACCCGGGAGTACATCCAGATCGTCAAGCGGGCCTGGACCTCCCGCACGCCGTTCGACCACGACGGCCAGCACTACCGGTTCGCCGACTTCGTCAGCGACGTCTTCCCGGTGCAGCAGCCCCGGCCGCGCGTCTCGTTCGGCGGATCCTCGCCCGCCGCCTACGCGGCCGGCGGCGCGGAGGCCGACATCTACGCGCTGTGGGGCGAACCGCTGGCCGAGACCGCCGGCCAGATCAACTCCGTGCACGCCGCGGCGCGGGCCGCCGGCCGCACCGACGTGCCGCGCATCCAGGTCGCGTTCCGGCCGATCATCGCACCGACCGAGGAACTGGCCTGGGAGAAGGCCCGCCGGACGGTCGACCGGATCCAGGCCCGCACCGCCAACGGCCCGCTGACCCGCCGGCACTCGCTGACCAACCCGGAGAACGCCGGCTCGCAGCGGCTGCTCGCGGTGGCTGAGCGCGGCGAGCGGCACGACCGTGCACTGTGGACACCGACGGCCGCGGCGACCGGCGGCGCCGGCAACTCCACCGCCCTGGTCGGCACACCGGAGACGGTGGCCCAGGCGCTGCTGGACTACTACGACCTCGGTGTGACGATCCTGTCGGCCCGCGGTTACGACCTGGTGAACGACACCATCGACTTCGGCCGGCACGTCATTCCGATCGTGCGCGAGGAGGTCGCCAAGCGCGATCGGGAACGGGCACGGGCCCCACAGCACGTCAGCCGGGAGTCGGCGTGAAGTTCGTCTACACCAAGCCGTCCGATCCGGCGGCGGAACCGCTGTTCCGCGAGCTGGAGTTCGAGTACAGCACCCGCTACGGCCGCGAAACCGACCTCTCGACCTATCCCAACCAGGAGTTCGAGGAGGCCGACGGCGGCGCGTTCCTGCTGCTGTACGACGGCGACGAGCCGGTGGCCGGCGGCGCGTTCCGGCGCCACGACGAGCGGACCGCCGAGCTGAAGCGGATCTGGACGCATTCCGGGCACCGCCGCCGCGGCCTGGGCCGGCTTGTCGTCGACGAGCTGGAGCTGGAGGCGGCCCGGCGTGGCTACACCCGGATCTACCTCACCACCGGCCCGCGCCAGCCCGAGGCCCGCGGGCTCTACCTGCGGGCCGGCTACCGGCCGCTGTTCGACGTCGACGCCGATCCGGAGACGCTCGGGGGACCGCTGCCGTTCGAGAAACCCTTGGGGGACAGTCAGCTGCTGTGAACGACCCCGACCCCGGCCTCGGCCGGCACCGGGTCGCGCCGCGCGGGGATCAGCAGCGCGCGGCGGGCCGCCGTGGCCCGCAGCACGTGCTGGCCGGCGACCAGCAGCATGCGCGCCTCGGCGAGCTCCTCGTGGTTGGCGTGGTCGACGGCGGCGCGCAGCAGGCGCGGCGCGTCGCCGATGTCGTCGACCTCGGCGTAGGCGCAGGCCGACAGGGCCGCGGACAGGCCGGGGCAGACCCGGGCCGGCTCCGGGTGGGCGGAGAGCAGTTCGGTCAGGGCGGCGTCCACCGCGCTACGCAGGCCCGCGACCGTATCGAGGGATCGAGCTGGGAATGCCGTCACGGCAACCAATGTTAGTCCGCCTTTCAAGGGGCGCCGTCACTGTCGACGGCGCGCTCGCCCGTCGCCCGGTCGAGGAAGCGCAGCAGCTCCACCGGGAACGGCAGCACCAGAGTCGAGTTCTTCTCGGCTGCCACCTCGACCACCGTCTCCAGCAGCCGCAGTTGCAGCGCGGCCGGCGTGTCCGCCATGATCCCGGCCGCCTCCGCCAGCTTGTGTGACGCCTGCAACTCGCCGTCCGCGGAGATGACGCGGGCCCGCCGCTCCCGCTCCGCCTCGGCCTGTCGGGACATCGAGCGCTTCATCGTCTCCGGCAGCGCGACGTCCTTGATCTCCACCCGGTCGATGTGCACGCCCCAGCCCAGCGCCGGGCTGTCGATCATCAGCTCCAGGCCCTCGTTGAGCCGTTCCCGGTTGGACAGCAGGTCGTCCAGCTCGCTCTTGCCGATGATGGAGCGCAGCGAGGTCTGCGCCACCTGCGACACCGCGAACTGGTAGTCCTGCACCGCGATGACGGCCTTGACCGGGTCCACCACGGAGAAGTAGACGACGGCGTCCACCCGCACGGTGACGTTGTCCCGGGTGATGCCGTCCTGGGCCGGCACCGGCATGCACACGATCTGCTGGCTCACCTTGGTCATCCGGTCCACGGCCGGCACCAGCATGGTCAGGCCGGGACCGCGCGGGGCGTCGCGCACCCGGCCCAGCCGGAACACCACGCCCCGCTCGTACTGCTTGATCACCCGCGCGCTGCTGGCCAGCCCGACAACGCCGATGCCGAGCAGGCTGACCAGCAGATCGAGGAGGATGCCCATCAAAAATCCAGGCTACGCCCGGACATCGATTCAGAGACCCTTCAGGAACTCCACCAGCGCCGCGTTGACCTCATCCGGCCGCTCCTGCTGCGTCCAGTGGCCGCAGCCCTCCAGGTCCACCACGCCCCGCAGGTTGGGCAGCAGCTCCGGCAGCTTCTCGATGAAGTCGGGCGCCCCGAAGCCGCGGACCGCGTCCCGGGTGCCGGTGAAGTACAGCGCCGGCGGCGTGATCCGGGCGTTCTCCCACGCCGCGGTCAGCTCCCAGTTCCGGTCGATGTTGCGGTACCAGTTGAGGCCGCCGGTGAAGCCGTCGCGCTGGTACTGCTCGGCGAACGCGTCGATGTCGGCCTCGGTCAGCCAGGACGGCAGCGTCTCCGGGCGGGGCATCGAGTCCAGGAAGCCGGCGTTCTCGGCCGCGGAGGGGGTCACCGTGCCGTCGCCGGAGGCGGCGACCAGGAAGCGGCGGAACGTGTCCTTGATGTCGCGGCCCAGTTCGGCGTCCGCGACGCCCGGCTCCTGGAAGTAGATCTGGTAGAAGCCCTTGCCGAAGCGCTGTGCCAGCAGGTCGAGCGGCCGGGCCGGGGTACGGCGGCTCGGCGGCACGCTCAGGCCGGCGACGCCGCGGATGATGTCCGGGCGCAGCAGCGCGGTGTTCCAGGCCACCGGCGCGCCCCAGTCGTGCCCGACGACCACGGCTTCCCGCTCGCCGAGCGCGTGGATCAGGCCGATCACGTCGCCGACCAGGTGCAGCAGCGTGTACTGGTCGATGGCCTCGGGCTTGTCGGTGCCGGCGTAGCCGCGCTGGTCGGGGGCGACGACGTGGAAGCCGGCGTCGGCCAGGGGCTGGAACTGGTGCCGCCAGGAGTACCAGCTCTCCGGGAAGCCGTGCAGCAGCAGGACCAGCGGGCCGGCTCCCTGCTCGGCGATGTGCATGGTGAGACCGTTGACGTTCACTTCGCGATGATTGACCACCCGGCCAGTATGCCGACACTTGCGGAACGGGGGCGTCTCGGGTTGACTTTGAGTCCCAAATTGAAACCCAGCTGGGAGGGTCCGCCATGTCGGTCACCGTGGAACGCCGGGAGCACCTGCTGCTGATCGGGCTGGACCGGGTGGACAAGCGCAACTCGTTCACCACCGGCATGCTGGCCGAGCTGGCCGCCGCCTACGGCGAGCTGGAGCGGGACCCGGACGCGTGGGTCGGCGTGCTGTTCGCGCACGGCGACCACTTCACCGCCGGCCTCGACCTCGCCCAGGTCGCGCCCACCCTCAACGGCTCCGGCCTGACCTACCCGGAGGGGTCCGTCGACCCGTGGGGCATTCAGGGCCTTGCGCGCACCAAGCCCGTGGTCGCCGCCGCCCAGGGCTGGTGCCTGACCCTGGGCATCGAGCTGCTGCTGGCCTCCGACGTGCGGGTGGCCGCCGAGGGAACCCGGTTCGCGCAGATCGAGATCCAGCGCGGCATCTACCCCTTCGGCGGGGCCACCGTGCGGCTGCCGCAGGTCGCGGGCTGGGGCAACGCCATGCGGTGGCTGCTCACCGGCGACGAGTTCGACGCCGCCGAGGCCTACCGGATCGGGCTCGTCCAGGAGGTCGTGCCGGCCGGGCGGCAGCTCGACCGGGCCATCGAGCTCGCCAATCGCATCGCCGCCCAGGCCCCGCTCGGCGTCCGCGCCACCCTGGCCTCCTCGCGGGCCTCCCTCGACGACCCGTCCGGAGCCCTGTCCCGCCTCGCCCCCGACCTTCAGCCCCTGCTGGCCAGCGCCGACGCCGCCGAGGGCGTGCAGTCGTTCGTCGAACGCCGCAAGGCCGTCTTCACAGGGAAGTAGTCGGCGCGTCCGGCAGCGTCAGCGTGGTCGGGGCTGGATCGACCTTCTTCGGTCGGCGTTCCCGGAACAGCCAGCCGCCGAGAATGCCGCTGAGGAAGCCGAACAGGTGGCCCTGCCAGCTGACGCCCGGCGTGCCCGGCACGATCACCGAGAACTGGTAGGCGAAGCACAGCGCCATCACCACGCCGATGACGATGTCGATGCCGTGCCGGTCGAACAGGCCGCGCACGATGATGTAGCCGAAATAGCCGAACACCACGCCGCTCGCGCCCGCCGTCACCGTGCCCGGCGCCGAGGTCAGCCACGCGCCCAGGCCGCTGCCGACGATGATCAGCACCGTCACGCTGACGAACTTCCGCACGCCGCGGAACGCGGCCAGGAAGCCGAAGATGAACAGCGGGCCGGAGTTGCCCTCGATGTGGTCCCAGCCGTAGTGCAGGAACGGGGCCGTGAACACCTCCGGCAGCGACAGCGGGTTCCAGGCGTCGATGCCGAACTCGTAGCTCAGGTGGTAGCCCAGCAGCGCGTTGACCACCTGGATCGCCCAGATGAGGCCCAGCGCCGTCACCATCACCCAGAACGCCCGCCGGGCCTCCGCGAGCACCGCCTCAGCGCTCATCTGCTCCGCCACGGCCGGAGAATAGCCCGGCTGACACCGCCGCCCCCCTCTTTCTGTCACATGAAACGGGGCGTCTTCCGACCCGGGATTCGCATCAGCAAACGTCACATGTGCGCCATAGTCGACGCCCAGGGCCGCATGCGGTCCACATGTGACGAGAAAAGGGGGGGCGGTCAGCCGGCCAGGACCTCGGCGGCGGCTTGGCCGGTGACCTGGGTGGCGCCGTGGGTGGCGAGGTGGAAGGCACCGCGGGTGGGGCCGTCGGGCAGGCCCATCTCGACGACGCCGGCGTCGGGGCGAGCGGCCAGCGCCTGGTCGAGGGCGGTGCTCATCCACGGATGCCGGTGCGCGTCGCGGACCACGAGCACGTGGGGGCGGCCGGCGGCGGGGGCGAGGTCGACAGCGCCGTCGGCGGGGGTGAAGACGGCGACGGTGGTGCCGGGCATGAGTTCGGCGAGGGGAGCGCCGAGGCCCCAGGGGGTGGCGCTGTCGACGGCCTGGTTCATCTCGGGCCGGAACTCGACGACGTGTGGGGCGGCGGCCAGGGGGAGGGACCGCTCGCCGGGGGCAACCGTGACGCGGATGGCCCGGCGAGCGGCTTCCAGACCGATGGTCGGATCGGCGGAGGAGTCATCGGTGACGGTGCCGACCCACGACGCCAGGGCGGCGACCCGGCCGGCGGCCTCGCGCAGGCGGGCCTCGGGCAGCTCACCGGAGACGACGGCGTCGACGAGGGCGTCCCGCAGGGCGGTGGCGGTGTCCTCGTCGCACAGGCCGCCGCCGACACAGAGGGCGTCGGCCCCGGCGGCGATGGCCAGCACTGCGGCGCCGGTGAGGCCCCACCGGTCGGAGACGGCCTTCATCTCCAACGCGTCGGTGACGAGCAGCCCGTCGAAGCCCAGCTCGGTGCGCAGCAGGTCGACGAGGATCCGCCGGGACAGCGTGGCCGGGAGCTCGGTGTCGTAGGCGGGAACCATCAGGTGCCCGCACATCACGGCCTTCACGCCGGCGTCGAAGGCGGCCCGGAACGGCGGCAGCGCGACCTGGGCCATCTCCTCGGCCGAGGCGGCGATCTCGGGCAGCGCGAGGTGGGAGTCGACGCCGGTGTCGCCATGCCCGGGGAAGTGCTTGACGCAGGCGGCGACGCCGGCCGACTGGAGGCCGCGGATCCAGGCGGCGGTCTGCCGGGCGACCAGCTCGGGGTCGGAGCCGAAGGAGCGCACGCCGATGACCGGGTTGTCGGGGTTGGAGTTGACGTCCCCGCTCGGCGCGTAGTTGAGGTTCACGCCGACGGCGGCCAGGTCCCGGCCGAGGCCACGGGCTAGCTCGATGGTCAGCGCGGCGTCGTCGACCACGCCGAGGGCCAGGTTGCCGGGCCGGGTGCTGCCGGTGGCGAACTCCAGCCGGGTGACGTCGCCGGCCTCCTCGTCGATGGCCACGAGCACGTCGGGCCGGTGCTTACGCAGCTGCGCGGTCAGCTCGGCGACCTGCTCGGGGGAGGCGATGTTGCGGGAGAACAACACGACCCCGCCCAGGCCCTCGTCCAGCCGGCGGCGCAGCCAGTCCGGGGGCGTGGTCCCGGCGAAGCCGGGCTGGAGCACGGCGTCGGCCAGGCGGAGCAGCTCCGGGCTGCGTTGTGCGACGGTCACCGGGCTCGCCTCCGTTGGCATTTTATTGGACTAGACCAATATCGTGCAGGCTTCCATAGTGTGCCCGGCCCGTCAACAGCCGTCGGCCATGGGCCTATTAGCCTGCGTGTGTGATCCGAACGGCCTCGCGCGCCTGCGCGCTCCTGGTTGCTGCCCTTGTCCTGGCTGGGTGCGGTGACGCGGGTGTGCCCGAGTCCGCGCTGCCGCCGGCCACCGCCAGCATGGAGGACCTGACGAACGCCCAGAAGGCGGCCGCCACGACCACCACCAGCGCCACGCCGGCCTGTGCCGCGCCGGGCACCGACTTCGACTGCGACCTGCGCCAGCGCATCCAGGCCGCGCAGGACTACATCGCCAAGCGGCCCGGCACCGTCGGCATCGTGCTGCGGGACCGGCAGACCGGGCAGGTGTGGCGCAACGACAAGGCCGACACCCTGGTCTGGACCGCCTCCACGATCAAGCTGGCGATGACGGTCAATCTTTTCCTGCGGGACAAATCCGGCGAGATCACGTTGTCCGCCGCGGACCGCGACCTGATCCAGCGCATGCTCAACAGCTCCGACGACAAGGCCGCCGACACGCTCTGGTTCAAGTACGCCGGCGCCGACCACATGACGTTCAACAACGCCTTCGCGACCTACGGCATGACCTCGCTCCAGCCGCAGAAGGGCTTCAGCAACTTCTATCCCTACTGGGGATTCCAGAAGTGCACGCCCGACGACCTGGACGCGCTGGTCAACTACGTGCTGGCCAAGCTGCCGGCCGACCTGCGGGACTACATCGTCGGGCAGCTGCGGGCGGTCGCCCCGGACCAGCAGTGGGGCGTGTGGGCGGCCGGCCCGGCGGCCCAGCCCGGCAACAAGGACGGCTGGTCGCTGGAGCAGGGCGGCTGGGTGATGAACACCGTCGGCTTTGTCGGGCCGGACGCCCGCTACACGTTGTCCGTGATGAACAGCCTGAACGGGCAGGGCGGCTACGACGAGGGCCAGGAAACGGACAACCAGGTCGCGAAGATCCTTTTCGCTGGCCGGTTCTGAAACACGTTCTTGATCAATAAACGACCGTAAATGGCCTCACTTTCATGCATTCGGCCGCGTTGGTGAAACGTGTTCTAGCGTCATCATGTGACGCATGCGTACGACAATGATGTCTCGCAGGCGGATGCTCGGGCTGACCATGCTCGGCGCCGCCGCTGCTGCCGGTGCGACCGTTGTCGCCGCGACCCCACGGGTCGCACGCGCGGCGACCAGCACCTATGTCCCCGCGGTGGTGGTCGGGAGCGGCTACGGCGCCTCGGTGACGGCCCTGCGGCTGGGCGCCGCGGGCGTGTCCACTCTGATGGTGGAAATGGGCCAGCTCTGGAACACGCCGGGGGCGGACGGAAACGTGTTCTGCACAATGATCAATCCGGATCAGCGGTCCATGTGGTTCAAGACGATGACCGAGGCGCCGCTGGACACCCTGCTCTGGCTGCCGGTGATCAACAAACCGATCAGCTCGTACGCCGGCGTGCTCGACCGGGTCGACTTCCCCAACATGAAGGTCTACTGCGGCCGCGGCGTCGGCGGCGGGTCCCTGGTCAACGGCGGCATGGCCGTCACCCCGACCCGCGACTCCTTCGCCGACATCCTGCCCGGGGTGGACGCCGACGAGATGTACGCCACGTACTACCCGCTGGCCAACCAGATGCTCGGCGTGAACAACGTGGACCAGAACTGGTGGAACACCACCGACTGCTACCAGTTCGCCCGGGTCGGCCGGGACGACGCGGCCAAGGCCGGCTTCGCCACCGCCTTCGTGCCCAACGTGTACGACTTCAACTACATGGAGCAGGAGGCGCTCGGGCAGGTGCCCAAGTCGGCGCTGAACTGCGAGGTCATCTACGGCAACAACCACGGCAAGCGAAGCCTGGACAAGTCCTACGTGCCGGCCGCGCTGGGCACCGGCCACGTCACCCTGAAGACGCTGACCAAGGTGACCTCCATCGGCCGCAACGCCGACGGCACCTACGCGGTGAACATGTCCACAGTGGACACACTCGGCAACGTCACCGCGTCCCAGACGGTGACCTGCAAGTACCTGTTCCTGGCGGCCGGCTGCCTGGGCACCATGCAGCTGCTGTTGCAGGCCCGGGACACCGGCGCGCTGCCGGCGATCGGCCCGCGGTTCGGCCAGAACTGGGGCCCCAACGGCAACATCATGACCGCCCGGGCCAACTGGAAGGCCACCGGCTCGGTCCAGGCCGGCATGCCCACGCTGGGCATCGACGCCCGCAACCAGGCAGTGCCGGTGTTCGCCGAGATCGCCCCGATGCCGGCCAACTTCGAGCTGTACATCAGCCTGTACCTGGCCATCACCAAGAGCCCGGAGCGCGGCTCCTTCAGCTACGACCCGACCAGCGGGCAGGCCAAGCTGACCTGGGGCCCCAACCAGAAGGACTTCGCCGAGAACGCCGCGCGCACCCTGTTCGACAAGGTCAACGCGGCCAACGGCACCATCTACCGGTACGACCTGTTCAGCGGCAACCGGGCCTTCGGCGACGACTTCACCTACCACCCGCTGGGCGGCGCGGTGCTGGGCACGGCCACCGACCTGTACGGCCGGGTGCCCGGCTATCCGGGCCTGTACGTCAACGACGCCTCACTGATCCCGGGCTGGACCGGCGTGAACCCGTTCGTCACCATCACCGCCCTGGCCGAGCGCAACATGGCCCACCTCATCCCCGCCGACACCATCACCAACTGACCCGCCCACCCCGCCGACCCACTCGCGACAAGATCAAGGGACCGATCCTCTCACCCAACGCCAGGAAGGACCCCTTCATGACATCTGGCGAAGGGACCGATCCTCGCGTTGACCGTCATGAAGGGGCCCTTCATGACGGTCAGGGGCGGGGGAGTGATCACCAGCTGGGGTGGGATTCCCACCAGGCGGCGTAGACGGGGTGGTCGTGCACCAGGGTCTGGTACCGCTTGACCACCTTGGCGTGCACCAGATCGGCCAGCGGGGCCACGGCCGAGCTGGGTCGCCACACCAGCTGCATGGTGCGCTGCAACGGGTTTCCCACCAGCGGCCGCAGCACCATGCCGGGAACCGTGACGGCGCTGGGGTAGAACGCGGCGATGGCGTGTCCACATCGGACCATCATCGCCGCGGTCGCCATGTCCGCGCCCCGGTGCCGGCAGCGCGGCGTGAAGCCGGCCTCCTCGCAGGCCAGCCGCAGCGCGGTGGTCAGCCCGGACAGCTTCTCGTTGGGCAGCACCCAGTCCTCGTCGGCCAGGTCGGCCAGCCGCAGCGCCATCCGGTCGGCCAGCCGGTGCGAGGCCGACAGCCCGATGTAGGCGGTCTCGTTGACCAGGTTGCGGGTGTGCAGACCGGGCGGCACGTGGATCGGCACCGAGGGCTGCTGCCCGCACACGGCGACGTCGAACTCGGACGCCTCCAGGATCTCGTTGATGGTCTCGGGGGTGTGCGTGATCTGGGTGACCTGCTCGCGGTCGGGCAGCAGCTCGCGGACCGCGCCGGCCAGCATCGGGGTGATCGGGCCGAGCGGGCCGATCACCTGGATCGCCGCGGCCGGCTCGTCCCGCACCGCCAGCACCTTGGCGCTCTCCACCAGGTCGTCGAACTGCGCCAGCACGTCCCGCGCCCGCGCGACGACGTGCTCGCCCAGTTCGGTGAGCGCGACGCCGCTGGTGGTGCGGCGGAACAGCGCGCCGCCCAGCTCCTGCTCGATCCGCTGCACCTGTGCCGTCAGGCCGGACTGGGCGATCCGCAGCTGGGTGGCCGCTCGGCTGATGCTGCCGGCGTCCGCCACCGACCGGATCACCTGGAGATGCCGCAACTCGACCTGCATGGTTTTGTTCCCCTTAGTCGGTTCTGCCACCCAGACACACGGCGATGAGGACCAGTCCGCTCAGGCACAGGACGGCGCTGGCGCCGGCGGTGACCCGCATCGCGTGCAGAAACGCGGAGGTGGCGGCCTCCGCCAGGTCGGGCCGGCCGGTCGCACGGGCGACGGCCAGCGCCGCCTGCGTCGAGCCGAGGGCCTGTTGGGCCTGGCCGTCGGCCAGTCCGGTCAGCGCCGGCCGCAGCCCGGAGCGGTACCAGGCGCTGAGGATTGTGCTGCCGACGGCGGTGCCGAGCGTGCCGCCGAACTGCCGCAGCCCGGACGTGACGGCCGAGCCGGCGCCGCTGCGCTCGGCCGGCAGGTCGCCCATGGCGGCGGTGGTCGCCGGCACCACGACCAGGCCCATGGCGAAGCCCTGCACCAGGACCATCAGTCCAAACAGGACAACCGGCGTGCGCGCGTCGAACACCAGATAGCACGCGAGCGTGCCGACGGCGACGATCATGCCGACCGACGCGACCGATCGCACGGAGAAGCGCCGCACCAGCGCCGGAGCCAGGAGGTTGCCGGCGAGGATGCCGACCGCGGTCGGCGCGATGGCCAGCCCCGCGCCGAGCGGGCTGAGCCCCAATACGTCCTGGAGATAGAAGGACGCGTAGAAGAGCTGCCCGGTGATGCCGAAGAACGCCACCGTCAGCACCAGCCCGCCGCCGGCGAACCGCCGCCGCAGGAACAGTCTGACGTCGAAACTCGGTGACCTGGAACGGCTCTGCTGCACGGCGAACGCCACGAGCAGCACAATGCCGGCCACCAGCGGGACCAACGTGGACGGCGAGTCCCAGCCGACGTCGCCACCGCTCTGGATCACGCCGTAGACCAGGCCGAGCAGGCCGCCGAAGGACAGCGCCAAGCCCGGCCAGTCCAGCGGCCGCTGCTGGTCCACGTGCAGCCGCGGCACCCACAAAGCCAGGCCCACCAGGCAGATCGCCGTCACGGGCACGTTGAGCAGGAACACCGAGCCCCACCACAGGCGGCTCAGCAGCAGTCCTCCGACGATCGGACCGATCGCGATGCCCACCGCCGACGCCGAGGCCCAGACCGCCACCGCCTTCGGTCGCCGCACCGGATCCGAGGCCCGCAGCGCCACCGACAGCGTGGCCGGCGTGATCAGCGCCGCACCGACGCCCATGCCGCCGCGACACAGCACAAGTTCCAGCGGTGTCACCGAAAACGCCGCCAGCGCGGACGTGGCCATGAACACCGCCAGACCGGCGCCAAGCGCCCATCGCGGCCCGAACCGGTCGGCCAGCGCGCCGCCGGCGAACATCGCCGCCGCGTACACCACGGTGTAGGCGCTGATCGCCCAGGCCAGTTCGCCGGTGCCGGCGCCGAGCCCGGCCACCGGGTCGGCCAGCGTCTTCACGGCCAGGTTGAGCACCGAGCTGTCCATCGCCGCCACCGTCTGCGCGAGCACGGCGACGCCCAGCACGGCCGCCCAGGAACGCGGCCGCACAACGGAATTCTCGGTGACTGTCACCGCACCGGGGCCAGCGCCGCGCGACCGGCGACGAAGATCGTCGCCTGCTCGGCCACGCGCCGGCCCAGGTGCTCGGCGGTGGCCAGGTCGGCGGCGTGCACCTCGTCGGGCCGGGTGCCCAGCAGCGACTGCGCCGCCGCGCCGTCGTGGAAGCCGAGCCGGTTGATGTCGTGCTCGCTGCCCCGCAAGGAGTTCCAGCCCGACTTCAGGCCCAGGTTGACCCAGGTCATGCCGTGCTGGGCGGCCAGCGTCTGGAAGTAGCGCAGCGTGGACGACTTGTCGCCGTGCTTGTCGGCCGAGTTGGTGAAGCCGGCGGCCAGCTTGTCCAGCCACACCTGGCGCAGGAAGCGCTTGGAGGTGCTCTCGGCGAACTGGTGGAAGGCGGTCGAGGCGCTGCCCATGTAGGTGGGCGCGCCGAACACGATGGCGTGCGCGCCGTCCAGCACCGCCCAGCCGTCCTCGTCGATCGAGTCCACGCTGACCAGCGTCGATTCGCAGCCGCTCACCGATGACCCGCCCGCGTGCACGGCGCCCGCAAATCTGGCGGTGTGCCCACTGCCTCCGTGGAAGGCCACCGCCAGCTTGACGGAAATTGCCACGATCGACTCCGATCATGTGAAGAATATGTGGCTCGCGAGACCAGCAGGCCCGCGTTCAGACATGCTAGCGAGGCCTCGCAAAGTCAACCATAGGCCGTCTGCCTGCGTGTACATCCCACCTGTTGACACTTGACCAACCGCGCCGATCGCCCATAGCAGACCCTCTTCAAAGTCTCATCAGAGTTCTCCTGAGCCGTCATCGGAACAATCTCTGGACGCGGACATAACTGCGAAGTTATCGCGAGGTGTTAGTTGTCGGGCCGTTCTTTCGGCGTCAATCATTCAATCGATCCCCGAACCGTATGAACAGGAGGTGCGCACCGTGGCCGATCCCGGGAAGGCGTTCCGCACCCGGCGCCTGTCGCGCGCCGGGGACGGCCGGCACCTTTTTGTCCCGCTGGACCACAGCGTGTCCGACGGGCCGGTGGTGCCCAACGAGGACTGGGACGAGCTGATCCGGGCCGTCGTGCTCGGCGGGGCCGACGCCATCATCGTCCACAAGGGACGGATGCGGGCCATCGACCCGAGCCTGCTCGAGGACTGCGCGCTCGTCGTCCACCTGTCCGCCGGCACCTCGCACGCCGCCGACCAACACGCCAAGGTGCTCGTCGGCGATGTCGAGGACGCGCTGCGGCTGGGCGCCGACGCGGTCAGCGTGCACGTCAACATCGGCTCCGACACCGAGGCCAAGCAGTTGGCGGACATGGGGACCGTGGCCGGCCAGTGCCACGCCTGGAACGTGCCGCTGATCGCCATGGCCTACGCCCGCGGGCCCCGCATGGCCAGCTCCTTCGACCCGACCGTGCTGTCCCACGTGGTGAACATCGCCGCCGACCTCGGGGCCGATCTGGTCAAGACGTCGATGGCGCTGCCGGCCGAGCGGATGGCCGAGGTCACCGCCAGCTGCCCGATCCCGGTGCTGGTGGCCGGCGGCCCGGCCGCCGACGCCGACCCGGACGGCGACGGGCTGGTCGCCTACGCCCGCGCCGCGCTGGACGCCGGCTGCGCCGGACTGGCCGTCGGCCGCCGGATCTTCACCTCCCCGACTCCCCGTTCCCTGATGAACAAGCTCGCCGCCGTGCTGCACCCGGCCCAGGCCGCCGCCCGACTCTTGGAGACAGCGTGAAATTCGCTTGGATCGACCTGCGCACCGTCGCGCCGCAGCAGCTGGAGGCCGTGGTCGCCGCCGCGGTGCACGCCCGGATCGCCGGCGTGGTCTCGGACGACCCGGCCCTGCTGGCCACCCTGCCGCCGACCGTGCGGAAGGTGTTGCTCGGCCCCGAGACCGGGGACGCCGACCTGGTCACCGTCACCGTCGACGACGCCGACCAGCTGGACCGGCTGATCGCCACCGGCCACACCGGCGCCGCCTTCGTCGAGGTCCGCGACGACCGCACGCTGCGGCTGGCCTGCACCGCCGCGGCCACGCTGCCGTGGACCATCGTCAGCTTCACCGACCCGACCAAGATCCCGCTGGAGATCGTGATCGCCGCGGCCGACCGGGCCGACGGCAAGCTGATCTGCGTGGTCGGCGACATCGAGGAAGCCACCATCGTGCTGGACGTCCTCGAACACGGCTCGGACGGTCTGCTGCTCGCGCCCCGCGACGCCAACGAGGTGTTCCAGCTGTCCCGGCTGCTGGAGGCCGGCACCCAGGACCTTGCCCTGAGCACGCTGACCGTGGAGCGCATCGAGCACGTCGGCCTGGGCGACCGGGTCTGCGTGGACACCTGCTCGCACTTCGAGCAGGACGAGGGCATCCTGGTCGGCTCCTACTCCTCCGGCTACATCCTGTGCGTCAGCGAGACGCACCCGCTGCCGTACATGCCGACCCGGCCGTTCCGGGTCAACGCCGGCGCGCTGCACTCGTACGTGCTCGGCCCGGACAACCGCACCAACTACCTGTCCGAGCTGCACTCCGGCAGCACCGTGCTCGCGGTCAACACCGAGGGCCGCACCCGCCGGGTCGTGGTCGGCCGGGCGAAGCTGGAATCGCGGCCGCTGCTGCAGATCACCGCGCACTCGCAGGACGGCGTCGAGGTGAGCCTGACCGTGCAGGACGACTGGCACGTGCGGGTGCTCGGTCCCGGTCCCAAGGTCCGCAACGTGACCGAGCTGGAGCGGGGCGACGAGCTGCTCGGCTACATCGCCACCGACAAGCGGCACGTGGGGCTGCCGATCGGCGAGTTCTGCAAGGAGAGCTGAGCCATGCAGCTCGTGTCCGACCTGATGGCCCTGCATCCGGACGACCTGCCGTACCTCATCGCGGATCACGTTGTGACGCATGGGGAACTGCGTGAGGCGGTGGAGCAGGAGGCGGCGCTGTTCGCCTCCGCGGGCGTGCGCGAGGGCAGCACCGTGGCGTTGCAGGTGCCGCCCAGCTTCACCCAGATCGAGGTCCTGCTGGCCCTGTGGCGCCTGGGCGCGCAGGTGATGCTGGTGGACCACCGGCTCAAGCCGGCCGAGGTCGAGCAGCTGCGGGCGCTGTGCCGGCCGCAGCTGGTGGTCCGCGCCGGCGCGGCCGGCTGGTCCCGGCTGAACTTCCGGTCGCGGCACGAACTCGTGACGGAGAAGCGCGCCGACGGTCTGCCGGCCGCCACCGCGCACCGGCTGGTCCAGTTCAGCTCCGGCTCCACCGGGCGGCCCAAGGTGGTCGGCCGCACCGAGGAGTCGATCGTCGCCGAGATCCGCCGGTTCAACCAGCTGGCCGGCATGCCGGCGCTGGGGGAGCGGGTGCTGCTGCTCAGCTCCACCGCCCACAGCTTCGGGCTGGTCGCCGGCCTGCTGCACTCGCTATACGCCGGCGTGGGCGTGGTGTTCTCGCCGAAGGTGGCCGCCGGCGAGATCCTGCGGGCCGCCGCCGAGCACGACGTCAGCGCGGTCTTCGGCGTGCCGTTCCACTACGAACTGCTTGCCACCGCTGAGAATCCGCCCTTGCTGGCCTCGCTGCGGTGCGCGGTGTCCGGCGGCGAGCTGATGCCGCCGGCCGTCGCCGACCGGTTCCACGAGGTGTACGGGGTGCGGGTCGGCGAGTCGTACGGCACCACCGAGACCGGCGTGATCGCGATGGACGTCAGCGGCCGGCTGCGGCCGACCGTCGGGCCGGCCACTCCCGGTGTGCTGCTGCGCATCCGGGACGGCGAGGTGGAGGTGCGGCTGCCGACGACGCCGTACCTGACCGAGGACGGCCAGGACCGCTACGTGGACGGCTGGCTGCGCACCCGGGACCGGGCCGAGCTGACCGTGGACGGCACGGTCCGGCTGCTCGGCCGCGGCGACTCGCTGGTGGTCATCGGCGGCCTCAAGGTCGACCTGACCGAGGTCGAGGACGTGCTGACCCGGCACGGCTCGGTGGCCGAGGCGGTGCTGGTGCACGGCGACGTCATCGAGGCGTACGTGTCCACAGTGGACGAGAAGCTGGTGGCCGAGGACCTGGTCCGGTGGTGCGCCGAGCACCTGGCCGACTACAAGCTGCCGAAGCTGGTGCGGGTGCTGCCCCAGCTGCCGCGCACCCCCAACGGGAAGCTCATCCGCGACCGCGGCGCGCTGCGGGCCGCGGCCCTGGTCGCCTGACTGGCGAATTCCGAGAGGACGAGAGAAACATGACCGCGACGACGCTGACCGACGCCGATGTGCGTGACTGGGTGCTGAACACCCTCATCGGCGAGATGAACGTGCCGATCGAGCGGGACAAGGTCACCGAGGACAGCCCGATCGGCACCAGCGGCATCGACCTGGAGTCGCTCAGCCTGGTCGAGCTCACGCTGCGGCTGGAGCGCGAGTACGAGGTGAAGATCCCCGACACCGACATCGAGGCGATCGGCGCGATGACGCTGGGCCAGCTGGCCGCCGACATCGTGCGGCGCAAGGCGGCACAGTGAGCCTCGGGCCGCTGACCGAGCAGGACGTCCGGGAGCTGCTGGCCGATCCCCGGATCTTTCCCGACCTGCCCGCGGACCTGGCCGCCGACGCCGAGCTGGTGATCGACTCGATGGCCCTGGTGTGGCTGCTGCACCAGGTCAAGGCCCGCTTCGGGGTCGACGCCGACCCCGAGGACGAGGACCTGGACGAGTTCACCTCGGTGGCTCGGATCACCGCCTACCTGAACCGCGGCCCACAGAACGTCGGTTCGGCATGACCGGCGGGGTCGTCGTCACCGGGTACGGCGTGTTCACGGCGTTCGGCTGGGGCGAGAAGGCGTTGCGGGACGGGGTGTTCACCGGCACCCAGGTGTTCGCGCCGGTGCGCCGGTTCGACCCGACGCCGTTCCGGACGCCGATGACCGCCGCCGCGGCCGGCGACCCCGAGCTGGACGCGGTGCTCGGCGGCTGCGCCGACGACGCCGTGGACATGGCCGGCCTGCCCCTGGACACGGCCGGCGCGGTGCTGCTCGGCTCGGCCGGCGACTGGAGGTCGGTGACGCGGTTCTCTCGGGGCCAGGCGTATGCGCCGGGTCCGGAGGTGCCGGGTGTGCTGGCCGGGATGTTGGCCGACCGCATCGGTTTCCGCGGGCCGCGGCTGGCGTTCACCAACGCCTGCGTGGCCTCGGCGACGGCGCTGATCCACGGCTGGCGGCTGATCGCCGCCGGCCGGCAGGAGGTGGCCCTGTGCGCCGGCGCGTACCTGGTGGAGGAGGAGAACATGGCCAAGTTCGACTCCGGCCGCACCCTGGCCAAGGACGGCGCGATCCGCCCGTTCTCCAAGGACAGAACCGGTTTGCTGTTGGGTGACGGCGTCGCCGCGATCGTGCTGGAGTCCGAGGAGCACGCTGTGCGGCGCGGTGCGACCGTGCTGGCCCGGATGACCGGCTTCGGCGTCGCCTCGGACGCCTACCACATCGCCAAGCCGCATCCCGAAGGCCGCGGCATCACTTCCGCGGTGCGGCAGGCGTTGCGCCGCGCCGGAGCGTCCGAAGTGGATTATGTCAACGCGCACGGCACTGGAACCCCGTTGAACGACGGGGCGGAGACCAACGGCCTGCGGGCGGCGCTGGGCTCGGACACCCCGATCAGCTCGACCAAGAGCACCACCGGCCACATGCTGGAGGCCTCCGGCGCGGTGGAGTTCGTGGTGTCCCTGCTGGCTTTGCTCGATGGCGTGCTGCCGCCCACGGCCGGGTACACCACCCCGGACCCGGCCTGCGACCTCGACTACGTGACCGAGGGTCCGCGGCGCGCGCCGGTGAATCGGGTGCTGTCGCTCAACGCCGCGTTCGGCGGCATGAACACCGCGATCCTGCTGGAGCGGCCATGATCACCGTTGCCCGGGCCGCGACTGCCGGCGAGCTGGAGCCGGTGCCCGGCTTCATCGAGTCCGCGTTCAACCCGCTCGTCTACCACGCCGCGGTGCGATGCCTGCGGGGCCGGGAGTTCGACGGCTCCCGGCTGGCCGTGGTCGTGTCCAGCCTGATCGGCGACGCCACCACCACCGGCCTGGCCAGCCGGCTCCTGGTCGACGGGCAGGTGCACAACGCCATCCTGTTCATGCAGGCCACCACCAACGCCGTGCTGGGCTTGCTCAGCCGCGAGCTCGACCTGACCGGGCCGCTGCTCAGCGTGTCCACAGTGGACGACGATCCGCTGGACACCGCCGAGCTGCTGCTGGCCGACCCCGAACTGGACGCCGTGCTGCTGCTCACCGTCGAGCTGGCCGCCGACGAGCGCACCGAAGCCGTGTACCGGCTGCTCGGCCGCACCCCACCGACCACCGACGGCGCGTCAGCGCTCCTGCTGGAAAGGGACCCGCAGTGATCACCAAACAAGAGCGCGCCCGAATCGCCGCCGACACCGAGCTCGGCGCCGGCAACGTGCTGCACCGCATCAAGGAGTACGGGCGGCCGCTGGACGAGCCGGTGCTGTGGACCGACGGCACCTGGCAGGCCCCGGACGGCAGCCGGCCCGAGGTGCTCACCCTCGGCCAGCTGTGCGAGATCGTGGAGACCTACGCCGGCTTCTACGCCAGCCAGGGCATCAAGCCGCGCGACGTGGTCGGCGTGCTGACCGCGTCCAGCACCGAGTTCGCCATCAACTTCATGGCGGTCAACTCGCTCGGCGCCATTCCCTCCTTCGCCAACGCCAAGCTGCGCCCCGAGATCGCCCGCGAGTACATCCGCCGGCAGGGCGCGTCCGGCGCGGTCACCGACGCCACCCGGCACGAGACCCTGGCGTCGAGCGGCGAACTGGGCTTCGTGATCACCTCGGCCGACGTCAGGCCCGAGCACCGGGACCACCTGCCGGCCACGGGGTGGCCGTACCGGCACGACAAGACCGACCCGATCATCATCTCGCACTCCTCCGGCACCACCGGCATGCCCAAGGCCGTGCCGCACACCCACGAGACTCTGCTCTACGCGCAGCTGCACCGGCTCAAGCTGTCGGTCGGCGGCTCGATGGGCCGGCTGCTGGTCGCCCTGCCCGGCAACCACAACGCCGCCATGTCGGTGATGATGTTCGGGCTGCTGCTGGGCTCGCCGGTGATGCTGCTGTCCAGCCAGAACGGCCACGACGTGCTCGACGCCGTGCAGAAGTTCAAGCCCACCACGGTGTTTGGCTTCTCCGGCACGTACGCCCAGATGGCCACCGCCGACCTGTCCCAGTGGGACACCTCCAGCATCGAGGCCTACTACAACACCGGTGACGCCGCCCACGAGGCCCACATCCGGGTGCTGGTCGGGCTGGGCAGCCACGAGGAGATCGGGCGCGACCTCAAGCCGCACCGGGTGCCCGGCTCGGTGTTCACCGACGGCCTCGGCTCCTCGGAGACCGGCTACTCCATCTTCCACAATGGACACAAGCCGGGCAGCGCCTCGTTCGGCCGCTGCATCGGCAAGCCGATGAGCTTCGCCCAGGCCGCCGTGCTGGCCGAGGACGGCCGGCCGCTGCCGGCCGGGGAGGTGGGCCGGCTCGGTGTCAAGTCGCCGACGCTGACTCCCGGATACTGGAACGACTCCATCACCTGGCACCGGCTGCGGCTGGGCGGCTACTGGCTCACCGGCGATCTGGCCTATCAGGACGCCGAGGGTAATTTTTATCACCTGGACCGGGCCCCTGACGCCATTCGCACCAAGAACGGCATCGTCTTTAGCACACGCACCGAGGAACTGCTGCTGGCCAACCGACCGGAGCTGGTGGACTGCACCGTCACCGCGATCGTCGAGGAGGGCGTGCAGGCCGACTGGGACGGTGACGGCGTCGGCGACGCGTACGTGTTGCTGCAGTTCGCGGGCGCTCAGGACCCGGCCGAGGACCTGACCGGGTGGGTGAACGACGTGCTGGCGCAGCACGGATTCCCGCCCGTGACAAGGGCCCTGCGCATGGACTACGGCGATGTCACCGTCGGGGTCACCGGTAAGGTGCTCAAGCGCGTGATGCGGGAACGCGCCAAGGAGCTGGTCGCCCGCGCCGAGGGGAAATGACGTGGGGGCTCCGATGGAGGTGTACCGGCTGTGGTGGCTGCACGACGCCCGTTGGTACCAGGGAGTCGCCAGCCGCTTCGGCCAGGAAGCGGCCAACGAGATCAACGCCGAGGCGATGCGCTTTGTCGCCGCCCGCGTGGGGAAGCAGGTCGCGCGGGCGCACGGCGAGCCGGTGGCGCGGGCCGATTCGGCCACCCTGGCCAAGTTGTACGAGCGCTGCGCCGACATCATGTTCCCGAACGAGCTGCGGGACGGCGGCGTGACCGCGCTCGACGACGAGCTGCTGGAGCTGACCATGCGGCAGAACTTCGCCGTGGTGATGGTCCGGATGGCCGGCTCGCTCGACGGATACCAGTGCCCGTGCACGGAGATCCACGCCGGCTGGTCGGACGGGCTGGGCGTGACGCTGACCGAGAACAGGGCGACCGGCTGCCTGCGGTTCGGGGACCCCGAGTGCCGCCTGCTGATGCGGGTCGCCGCTGGAGAGGGGAACTGACCATGCGGGTGCTGCTGGCCGGCGCGACCGGGGTGATCGGCCGCGAGCTGCTTCCCCTGCTGCGCAAGGCCGATCACCACGTCACCGCGTTGGTCCGCGGGCCCGCCCCGGACCTGGAGGCCGACGCGGTGGTCGCCGCGGACCTGCTGGACGCGCCGGCGGTGGCGGCCGCCGTCGCGACCGTGCGGCCGGAGGTTGTTGTGCACCAGGTGACCGCGCTGCGGCCGGTCAGCGGCGACACCCGCTGGGAGGTGTTCGAGCGGACCGCCGAGGTGCGCCGGGTCGGCACCGCCAACCTGGTCGACGCCGCCCGGGAGGCCGGGGTGCGGCGGATCGTGGCGCAGAGCATCGCGTTCGCCACCGCGCCCGAGGGCGATTCGGTGCTGGGCGAGGACGCGCCGCTGTACGTGGACGCCCCCGACGCCACCTGGGCCACCACCGTGCAGGCCGTCGCCGACCTGGAGCGGACCGTGCTCCAGGCCGGCGAGCTGGCCCCGATTGTGTTGCGCTACGGCAGTTTGTACGGGCAGCACACCCTGTACGACGCCTACGGCGCGATCGGCCAGGCCGTGCACCTCGGCCGGCTGCCGCTGGTCGGCGACGGCGCCGGCCTGACCTCGTTCGTACACGTACGAGATGCGGCGCTGGCCGCCGTGCTCGCCGTTGAACACGCCGCTACCGGCGTGTTCAACATCGTCGACGACGAGCCGTCACCCGCGCACTCGTGGCTGCCCGGCTACGCCGAGCTGCTCAAGGCCCCTGAGCCCAAACGGATTCCGGTCGAGCTGGGGGAGCGGCTGCTCGGGTGGTACGCGGCGTACCAGCAGACTCGGCAACGCGGGGCCGACAACACTAGGGCTCGGACCCAGCTGGGCTGGCAGCCGACCGTGCCCAGCTGGCGGGATGGAGTGTGCCTACCGTGAAGATCTGCATCATTGGCGCCGGTCCGCGTGGCACGTCCGTGCTGGAACGCATCATCGCCAACTCCTCCGGCGCCCCGATCGACGTGCACCTGATCGACCCGTTCCCGCCCGGCGCGGGCAACGTGTGGCGCATCAACCAGTCCGACATGCTGCTGATGAACACCGTGGCGTCGCAGGTCAGCCTGTACACCGACGAGAGCGTGGCGCTGGAGGGCCCGGTCGTGCCGGGGCCGAGCCTGTACCAGTGGGCCAAGGCCATCGCCGGCGACCAGTACCCGGACCAGGTCCTCACCGAGGCGTCCCGGCTGGGGCCCGACTCGTACCCGACCCGCGCGATCTACGGCTATTACCTGGAATGGGTGTTCACGCAGCTCGTCGCCAACGCCGGCGACGTCTCGGTGACCGTGCACCGGGGCACCGCCGTCGCGGTGGACGACGGGCCCGACGGCCGGCAGACCGTCCGGCTCAAGAGCGGGTCCACTGTGGACTCGGTGGACGCCGTCATCCTGGCGCTGGGCCATGGCCCGGTGGCGTTGACCGCGGAGGAGTTGGCGCTGCGGGACTTCGCCTCGGAGCGGTCGCTGACCTACATCCCGCCCAGCAACCCCGCCGACCTGGACCTGTCCCGGATCGAGCCGGGGGAGAAGGTCGCGCTGCGCGGGCTGGGGCTGAACTTCTTCGACTACCTGGCCCTGTTCACCGAGGGGCGCGGCGGCTACTACGAACGCACCGAGGACGGGCTGGTGTACCACCCGTCCGGTCTGGAACCCGCGCTGTACGCCGGTTCCCGGCGCGGCGTACCGCACCACGCCCGCGGCGAGAACCAGAAGGGCCCGGTGGGGCGGCACATTCCGCTGTTCCTGACGCCGCCGGTGATCGAGCGGCTGCGTCACTCCGGCCGGGTCCGGTTCATGCACGACGTGTGGCCGCTGATCGACAAGGAGGCCCGCGCCGTCTACTACTCGACGCTGCTGGCCGGCCGGCTGATCCCGGCCCAGGTCGAGGAGTTCTCCCGGTCGTACGTGGAGCTTCTGCACGCCGACGGCGACGACTCCGAGCTGCTGGCCCGGTTCGGCGTGCGGCCCGACGAGCTGTGGAGCTGGGAGCGGATCGCCAAGCCGTACGGCGAGAAGGCCTTCACCGACCAGGCCGACTTCCAGCGCTGGCTGCTCGGCTACCTGCGCTCCGACGCCCGGGAAGCCAAGCGCGGCAACGTCTCCAGCCCCTTGAAGGCAGCCCTCGACACGCTTCGCGACCTGCGCAACGAGATCCGCATGGTCGTCGACCACGGTGGCATCACCGGCAGCTCCTACCGTGACGAACTAGCCCGCTGGTACACCCCGTTCAACGCCTTCCTGTCCATCGGCCCGCCCCTGCGCCGCATCGAGGAGATGACCGCGCTGCTGGAGGCCGGTGTCCTCCGCGTGCTCGGCCCCGGTGTCCGAGTCGCGCTGGACGATGTGTTCCTGGTGGACGCTTCCTCCGTGCCGGCCCCGCCGATCGCCGTCACCACGCTCATCGAGGCCAGGATCCCCGACGTCGACCTGCACCGCAGCGCCAACCCGCTGCTGCGCTACCTCAAGGCCACCGGGCAGTGCCGGTCGTTCCACATTCCCGACGAGGGCACCGAGTCGTTCGAGAGCGGCGGCATGGCCGTCACCGCGCGGCCGTACCGGGTGATCGACGCCACCAACCGGCCGCATCCCGCCCGGTTCGCCTACGGCGTGCCCACCGAGTACGTTCACTGGGTGACCGCCGCCGGCATCCGCCCCGGTGTCGGCTCCGTGACGCTGGAGGACTCCGACGCCATCGCCCGCGCGGCCCTGGCCGTGTGGACCGCGCCCATGGCGGAGGTTGGGAGACTCGCGTGAGCACCGATTCCGGTTTGCTGGCCCCGACCTGGGCCGGCACGCCCGCGGCCGCGGCGACTGACGACGAGGCGTGGCTCCAGGCCATGGTCGACGTCGAGGCCGCCCTGGCCCGGGCCCAGGCCCGGCTCGGCGTCGTCCCCGTCAGCGCCGCCAAGGCCATCTCCGCCGTCTCCGCCGACCAGTTGGACGTCGCCGCGCTGGCCGTCGCCTCCCGGGGCGCGGCCAACCCGGTCGTCGCCTTCGTGCCGGCGCTGATGAAGCTCGTGCCCGGCGATGTCGCCGAGTACGTGCACCGGGGCTCCACCAGCCAGGACATCTTGGACAGCGCCACCATGCTGATCGTGCGACGGGTCCGTTCCCTGCTGGTGGCCGACCTCCGCCGCTGCGCCGACGCCCTGGCCGGTCTTTGTGCGCAGCACCGGGAAACTCTCATCGCCGGCCGGACCCTGACCCAGCATGCCGTGCCCACCACCTTCGGTCTCAAGGCCGCGGGCTGGCTCTCGCTCGTGCTGGACTCCATCGACCGCCTCGAATCCCTTGTCCTGCCGGCAGAACTGGCCGGTGCGGCCGGCACCCTGGCCGCCTACGTCGAATACGGTCGGCTCGCCGACGTCCCCGCCGGCGTCGCCCTGATCGCCCCCTTCGCCGAGGAACTCGGCCTCGCCGAGCCCGTCGCCCCCTGGCACACCGTCCGCACCCCGATCATGGACGTCGGCAACGCCCTCCAGTTCGTCGCCGGCGCTCTAGGCAAGATCGGCATCGACGTCCAGGTCCTGTCCCGCACCGAGATCGGCGAGGTCGCCGAGCCCGCCGCCGACGGCCGTGGCGCGTCGTCGGCCATGCCCCAGAAACGCAATCCCGTCCTGGCGACGCTGATGGTCACCGCCGCCCGCCAGGTCCCCGCCCAGGTTTCCGTGCTGGCGCAGAGCATGGTCGCCGAGGACGAACGCCCCGCCGGCGCCTGGCATGCCGAGTGGCAGACTCTCCGCGAGGCCCTGCGCCTGGTCGGCGGCTCCGCCTTCACCGCCGCCGAGCTCCTGGAGGGGCTGGAGGTCTTTCCGGAGCGGATGGCCGCCAACCTCGCCCTGTCCGACGGCGCCATCGTCAGCGAGCGGTTGAACGTCGCCCTGGCCCCGATTCTCGGCAAGGCCGTGGCCAAGAAGCTCCTGGCCTCCGCCTCCCGCGAAGCCGCCTCGACGGGCAAGCCCTTGCGTGAGGTCCTCGCCGGCCTGATCGAGGTCGAGCTGCCCCTGGACGACCTGCTCGACCCGGCGCACTACCTCGGCGACGCGCCGGCGTTGGTGGACCGGGTGCTCCAGCGCCACCGAGGCTTCTTGAAGTCGGCACCAGGGACGGGGCCGGCGCGATAGGGTTGCCCCGGGACTGGGGAGTCCTTGGTGAAGGGGTGGACGTTGAACGTTTCCAAGATCATGACGCAGGTGGGAGCCGGCCTTGTCGGCGGCTTGCTGGTGGTCCCGCTGCTCGGGACCGTGGCGCCGGTGGTCGCCGACGTCTCGCCACAGGTCCACGTCGTCGCCGACGCGCCTGGCGACGGCAGCGGCGGGAATCCTGACGGCAAGGCCGTGTGACGCCGCTACTGGATCCGCCCGGAATCGACCGGCTGCGGCATGCGTTGACCACGGCCGGGTTCACCCGGGACAGCATTGTCGAGCGGCTCGGGGAGCGGGTTGTCACGGCATACGACCGTGGCGACCCGCGTTCCCTGGCGCACGCGGTCGGCGACGTCGGCGATCCACTGAGCACGCTGGTCCGGCTGTTCCTGTGCCGGCTGGACGAGCCGGCGTCGCGGGTGTCTGCCGCGCTGCCGTTGGACGACCTGCTCGCCGCCGGGATTCTCGAACCGGCCGGTGACCGCTTTCGGGCCTCGGTCTGGCTGCACCCGTATCGGGACTGGTGGATGGTCGCCGACCTGCCGGGACACCTGCGGGCGGGTCGGCCGGCCGGCGATCACGTCGTCGGTGTCGGCGCCTCGCCGACCGTTCTGGTCGACGCCACCGTCCGCGCGCCGGTGCACACCGCGCTGGACATCGGCACCGGCTGTGGCGTGCAGGCGCTGCACCTGTCCGAACACGCCACCCACGTCACCGCGACCGACCTGTCCGTGCGGGCCCTTCGCTTCGCGGCGACCACCGCCGCCCTCAACGGCCTGGACTGGGAGCTGCTGCGCGGAGACCTGGCCGCGCCGGTGACCGGCCGCCGTTTCGACCTGGTGGTGGCCAATCTGCCGTACATCGTCGGTCCCGGCGGCGCCCATGCCACCCACCTGTACCGGGACTCGGGCCGGCCCGGCGACGCCGTCGCCGCCGAACTGGCCGCCGTCGCCGCCGACCTGCTCACCGACGGCGGCTACGGCCAGTTCCTCGCCAACTGGGTGCATGTCGACGGCCAGGACTGGACCGAGCGCGTGGCCGACTGGGTCGCGGGGACCGGCTGCGACGCGTGGATCGTCCAGCACCGCGTCACCGATCCGGCCAGCTACGTCGTCCAGTGGCTTCGCGAAACCGGGGACCACACCGACCTCGCCCGGCGTGCGGCCTGGCTGGACTACTTCCACCAGCACCGCGTCAACGCCGTCGGCTTCGGCCTGATCACCCTGCGCCGCACCGGCCGTCCGGACCCGGTAGTCGCCGTCGAAGACCGCTCCTCGCCGACCGGCCCCGAAGTCCTCGGCTGGTTCGCCGCCCAGGACTGGTTGCGGGACAACGATGTGCTGGCCGCGACCTACCGCACCGCCGCCGACGTCCGGCTGAGCCAGGAGGCCGTCCGGGACCGCGGCTGGCAACTGGACCGCCAACTGCTCACCCGCCCCGGCCGGACCGTCGAGGTCGACCCCTTCATCGCCGCCCTCGTCGGCCTGTGCGACGGCTCCGCCCCGCTGCTGGCCCACATCGCCGCCCTCGCCGTCGACCTGACCGAGGACATCACGCCCGCCGTCCGCAAACTGGTGGAACACGGCATCCTGGTGCCGGTGCCGCTCGCTTGAGTGCCGTCGAAATTGCACCAGATCTCTGTCGATACAGTGTCACTACACCCAAGCTGGCCAGTGTGAACACGTGGTGACGGCCCGGTGGGTCGTCAACGGAGTCCGCTTCAATGGCTGCGGTAGGCGTCACGCCGATGCAAAATGCTTCGCACTGTGACCACCCGATGGTCGTCGTCGATCACGTACAACACGCGGTGTTCCCGCATCACCCGCGCGGAAAGATCCCGGTCAACGGGGCGTCCAGCTCTTTCCCGACCCGGTGGGGGTTCGTCGCAAGAGGGCCGGCGAGGAAGTCGGTCACTCCCATGACCACGTCCAACGGGAGATGTTCAGTCAGTGCACGACGGGCCGAGCGAGTCAGGTCAATGGAGAATGGCTGATCGGTCACTGACCCTCACGAGCCGCTCGCTCGGCGACCAGTGCCTGAATGGCGTCGATCCCATGCACGACCGCTTCCTGATCGGCAAGGTTGCGCATCGCGTCGGAATCCGACAGGACCTCGATCGTTTCCCGCAAGCGGTCCAGCTCGCCGGAAGGCACGACATCGGCCACGTGTTCGCCATGGGCGATCACAGCCACTGTCTCGCCCCGCTCCGCGCGCCGAACGGCTTGCTCCCACAGGGATGCCTGTCTCGTGGCCGCGTGCAGGTCATCCACAGACAGGCTGACAGGCTCGCTCATGCCTTCGAGGTTACCGGACACCATGGTCTGGAGTACAGGAACCTAGGCCGTTCCCGCACGGTCGCGTCCCCGTGCTGACCTGCGCGAACAGAGACCGGCGGGTGGTTGCGCACGGCGGCGTCGACAACTGCGGCGAGCCACGACGCCGGTGCCTGGCACACGCCGGCCTGGTGCCAGGTGGGGACTCATTTCGGGGCTCGGTTCGCTTCGGCAGCCTGAGGCTACTTCCTTGAAGGGTCGAGGCTGCGACTCGAGCGGCGGTGGCTGAGCCGTTCGGCCCCATTTTCTGTCAAGCATCAAATAATTGCGGGGCAGTCCGGCTCAACCTCTGTCCCGGCGGCCCAGGCCTCCGCGCCGCCACCGGTGTCTGGTCGCCGATCGTGAGCTTGCCGGTGTCAGTGGTCGCGGCGTCCAGCACCGTCGCGAATGGACAGTTGCAAGTCGGCAACCGCCGACTTCGCGCTGAAACCGGACTCCTGCTGATCGGCTGAGATGCGAGAAGGGGCTTTCCCCGCGTTCAACGCAGGGGAAGCCCCTTTCACTGCACGGGATTCCGGCTGTTGTCTCAGGCGGTGTTGTTGGCCAGCGCGAGCAGGCGCGCCGCCGAGCCGTTGAACTGGTCCTGGTCACCGGGGAACGTGCCGGAGTCGGCGAACTGCCAGAACGTCCAGGTGCCCCAGCCCGCGGGCAGGGTGCCGGGGCTGGTGCTGTAGCGGGCGATGAACAGCGGGTTGGTCTGGCTCAGGCCGCTCCAGTTGCCCGTGCACTTGGTCCACCAGTCGGTGGTGGTGTAGACCGTGGCCCAGCGCGTGGTCTTGGCGTGCACCTCGTTGCTGAACGCCTGGATCCAGGTGCGCATCGAGGCCTGGCTCAGGCCGTAGCACTGGTCGCCGCTGGGCGCGTACTCGATGTCCAGCATCGGCGGCAGCGTCTTGCCGTCCTTGGACCAGCCGCCGCCGTGCGCGACGAAGTAGTCGGCCTGGGCCCCGCCGGTGGACAGGTTGGGCCGGGCGAAGTGGTAGGCCCCGCGGATCAGGCCCGCGTTGTAGGAACCGTTGTACTGATGGGCGAAGGTCGGGTCGACGTAGGTGGTGCCCTCGGTGGCCTTGACGTATGCGAACTTCGCGCCCTTGGCCACCACCGAGGCCCAGTCCACATTGCCCTGGTAGTGGCTGACGTCCAGGCCGGGCAGCCCGGCCAGCGGCGCGAAGCCGGCGCGGCCGGCGCCCTCGTGCTTGGCCACCTCGGAGCCGGCCCAGTGCAGGGCCGGGTCGTCGGGATCGGTGGCCGCGGTGGCGGTGACGGTGGTCAGGGCGGTGGAGGCGAGTAGTAGGCCGGCTAGCACGCCGGCGATTCGACTGGTGCGCATGTGCGACTCCCCAGGTCCAGCGCGGCCGGCAGGGGTGTGCGGCCGCGTTGATCGCATCGTGGCCGATGCCCAACCGCCATACCAGGGTTTCGGTGAATTAGTCACCATTCGGGGAAGGTGATATCTACATGCTAGAGTTGAAGTATCACTCGTCAGCCGAGGGGGTGCCGTGGCCGAGCGCAAGGGCGTGCTGCTGAGGTTGGACCCGGCGGTCCACGACGCCCTGGCCCGCTGGGCCGCCGACGAACTGCGCAGCACCAACGCCCAGATCGAGTTCCTGCTCCGCAAGGCCTTGGTCGACGTCGGCCGCATGCCGTCGGGCGTGGGCGGCATCCCTCGACGGGGGAGACCGCCCAAGGAGCAGGAGAGTTAGGACTGGGCGGTCGGCCGCACGACGATCTCGTTCACGTCGACGTCGACCGGCTGTTCGACCGCGAACGCGATGGCCCGGGCGACGGCCTCCGGCGGGATCGCGATGCGGTCGCGCATAACGGAGATCTCCGCGCGGACCTGATCGTTGCTCGATGCCTCGGCGAACGCGGTGTCGACGAATCCGGGGGAGACGGTGGTGACCCGCAGCGCGGCCCCGGCTTCCTGGCGCAGGCCCTCGCAGATCGCCCGCACGGCGACCTTGGTGCCGGCGTAGACCGCCATCGCCGGCACGACGCGGAACGCGGCCGTGGACGCGGTGGTGACGAAGTGGCCGGCGCCCTGCCGTCGGAACACCGGTAGCGCGGCCGCGATGCCGTGCAGCAGTCCCTTGATGTTCACGTCGACCATCTGGTCCCACTCGTCGACCCGGAGGTCGTCCAGCGGCGCGATCGGGCCGACCCCGGCGTTGTTGACCAGCACGTCGAGCCGGCCGAACCGGTTGCCCGCCAACGCGACCAGCGCGTGCAGGTCGTCCCGCCTCGTGACGTCCGTCCGGATGTGCACGGCCTGATCGCCGAGGCGGGCCGCCAGCTCGGCGAGGCGGTCCGATCGGCGCGCCCCGAGAACCAGCCGCGCGCCCCGCTCGGCCAGCAGCACCGCGGTCGCCTCGCCGATCCCGCTGCTGGCCCCGGTGATCGCCACGACCTTGCCCTTGATTTCCGACATGACCCCAGTCTGCGCGGCTGTTAGCCTGGTATCCAGATCCAGCTTATTCTGGTATTGGAGGTGCGATGCGGGAGCTCGGCGTTTTCCTGCGCAGCCGCCGGGAGCGGATCACGCCTGCCGATGTCGGCCTGCCCGGCAGCGGGCGGCGACGGACCCCGGGGCTGCGTCGGGAGGAGCTCGCACTGCTGGCCGGCATCAGCGCCACCTGGTACACGTACCTGGAGCAGGGACGGGACATCCGGCCGTCCGAGCAGGTGCTGGCCGCGCTGGCTCAGGCGTTGCGACTGGACGGGCACGAGCGCGACCACCTGTTCCACCTCGCCGGGCATACCCCGGCTGTGGTCGAGGAAGAGCGGCTCACCGCCGAGGAGGCCGCCGTTCCCCTTATGCTGCAACCGAATCCGGCGTACATCATCGGCAACAGCTACGACGTGCTCAGCTACAACCAGGCCGCCGACGACCTGTTCCCGAACCTCACCGCGCAGCGCCCGAACTTCGTCCGCTGGGTGTTCACCGAGCCGGCCGCCCGGCGGGTGGTGGTCGACTGGGAGCCCGAGGCGCGCGGCCTGCTGGCCCGGCTGCGCACCCTGGCCGGCCGACACCCCGACCATCCGCGGTTCACCGCCCTGATCGACGAGCTGCACGAGGCCAGCCCCGAGGTTCGGGCCTGGTGGCCGCGCTACGACGTGCAGGTGCGCCAGAGCGGCCGCAAGCGGCTCCGGCCGCCGGGGCGTCGTATCACCGAGTTCGCCTACACCGCGTTCCACCTGGCCGAACGACCAGAGCAGACCCTGGTCATCTACGCCGAAGCTTGAGGTCAGGGCAACCCGGCCACCACCCGGTCGCCCGAATTTCTTGTAGGGTCCCAAATTCGATGACACTTTCCCAAAGGTTAGGTGCGCACCAGCGCGACCCGTCGTCGAGAGGCGGGCCGCGCTGGTGTCTCCGGTCGAGGCCGTCGTAGCTCACCCACACCCGACGCTACGACGGAGGCCCATGACAGGCCCGTCCGCGACTCGGCGCCATGGTTTCGGGCTAGGCGTTGAGCCCCCATGACTGGTCCGGGTAAGGGCCGTATGGCCATGTGTTGATGTTTACGTTATGCGCTTTGGAAGCTCCGGGGACAGACATGGCCCAGCCTTGCATGGTCTTCAGCTCTCCATCCTCTGTCTCCCACCAGAGCTGCGTGTTGAAGTTCCCGTTCGCCGCATTTATGCCGCAAGGCTGAAGAGTGAGGTTGGTGTCGCTTCCAGGTACATATGTCGCGCACAGCGTGTCGTCCTGCTCGGGCTGAATGTAGAACCAGCCAGGATGACTGTCTGAGAGATTCAGATGCCACCACTGATCCGGGTAAATCCCGCACTCCCACTGATCGATCCGCGCTCCCGCGACGACCACGTCGCCAGGGAGGGACATGCAGAGAGAGGAGTTGTAGTTCTCAATCCAAACTCGAGCGTCCGTGGACGACGCAGAAGCGGTGACCGGACTGGCGCACAACGCGATGACAGTCAGGAGGCCCACCGATAAGGCGGACCACCTGCGATTCCTCATCTGTGAAGCAAGTGCTGTTGACATCGTGATCCTTTCAACGCGAACCGGGCCGCGGCAGGCCGCACGGTCGGCCAGCGGGCCTTGCCTGAATCGTCTGCGATGTCAGACGTAACCGGAACGCCACGAAATCCATGACCCCCGGCAATCGAGCACAAGATGGCTTCTGGGCTGGCATCGAGAATTCCCTCTGCGGTGAAGGCAATCGGCTCGTTGTCACCCGACGACTGTCAGCTTGTCCGTGTGCGGTACCCGTTCGGTACCCGATGGGTTCCCTCGGCTCGTCAGTGTGGCTTTGGCCGAGGCGACTGGCCCGCTCATCGACGTCCTGCGCGAGTCCGACGGCACCCTGGCGCTGCCCGTGATGGAAGCGCTGGGCAAGCTCGAAGCGCTGGAGGCACCCGGCCGTTCGGTCCGCCGCCGCCGCGGCACTGCGAGCGACCGCCCGCTGACTGTCCTCTGTGGACGATGAGCTCAGCTCACCGGTTTGTCAGAATCAGCGTGGTGTACTCGGCCGACTCGGGCAAGCAGCCTGATCTCGCCCTCGCGAGGAAATGCCACGGATTTGAGACTGATCATGGGTGACAAGGCCGTGAGACAGCCAAGAACGCCCAGGTCACGCAAGATCGACATGTCACGCGCTGTGAGACCCTACATTTCTCGGGCATGGGTAGGCCCCCGACGCCTGGGCGCCGGGGGCCTACCGACTCATACCGTTAGTTGCGGGTGATGGTGAAGGTGCTGGTCGTGTTTCTGATGTCGATGTAGTTGTTGGACAGCTTCAGGTTGGTGAAGGTCGCCGAGCCGACCGCCGGGCCCTGGCCAGCTTCCGGCAGCTCGTTGGCCCAGATGCCGAAGCCGGACTTGGCGTTGTAGGCGTCACCGCTCTGCTGCGCGCCGCTGATGGACACGTTGGTCAGCACGGTGTCGGTGATCGGCTGCAGCGGCGCCCCGCCGACGTAGTCGGTCTGGAACATGATGCCGCTGTAGGTCGGATCGACGATGTCGACGTCGCTGACCCTGATCCCCTGGAACTTCTGGTTGGCGGAGAACATCCATATGCCGGGGAAGGTCTGCGCGCCCCAGAAGTGGCCGCCGGCTCTGACGATCGACACGTTCTGGATCGTGGTCGGATCAGGCCCGAAGTCCTTCATGGGATAGCCGAAGTTGAGCGAGCTGACGGTGATGCCGGCGTAGGTCAGCATGTCGGCCACGTACAGGTTGCGGAACGTGTTGTCCTCGCCGCCGTACACCGCGAACCCGGCGGCCCGCCACGTGAGCACGGCGGTCAGGTTCTCGAACACGTTGCCGGTCTCGTTGCCGCCGCCGGCGTCGGTGGCGGCGAACATGGCGAAGCTGTCGTCGCCGGTGGACCGGGCCTCGTTGTTGACGATGTGGTTGTTGGAGCTGCCGTTGGTCATGTTGACGCCGTCGGCGAAGGTGTCGCGGATCCGGGAGTTGCTGATGGTGATGCCCTGGACGTTGCTGCCCCAGAACATGCACATCATGTGCTCGACCCAGATGTTGTCCAGGGTGAGGTTGGAGACCCCGGCCAGGTCGAACACCTTGCCCGGCCCGTCCTGCCGGATGTTGTAGTTGCCGAAGACGGAGAACCCGGACAGCTTGGAGCCGTTGGCCGTGTTCTGGATGGTGAAGCCGAGATCGGTGTTGCTCTGCCCGCTGGGCGCGTCGAACCGGGTGTACCAGGGGCCGGCGCCGACGACGGTGATCGCCTTGCCGTAGATCGTCATCTTGCCGCTGACCGCGTAGTCACCCGCCGGCAGGTACACGCCGGTCAGGGTGCTGCTCTGGCGCACCGTGTCGAACGCGTTCTGCACGTCCTGCTGGGTGAAGCCGGCCGGCACGGCGTAGTGCGCCGGGTCCGGGTTCGGCTGCGCGGTGGCCAGTTCCAGGTTGATGAAGTCGATCCAGAAGTTGCCGCTGTTGGCCGAGTCCTTCTGCAGCCGGATCTTGTGGCCGGCCGGCACGGTGGTGCCGAGCAGCACGTTCGCCTCGTCGTAGATGTGCCGTGGCGAGCCGGCGCCCGCGTCGTTGCTCGGCGAGGCCTCCGCGCCGTACAGCCAGGCGTACTGCGAGGTCAGGCTGATCGGCTTGAGCAGGGTGCCGTCCACGTAGATGTCCAAAGTGGACGTCGTGCCGTCCGGGATGGAGAACCGGGTGACCAGGGTGTTGGTCGCCTCGCGGGTGGTGAACTCCACCGACGCGCCGGTCTGGGTCAGCGCGACGGCCTGCCGGCCGGACGCCTCGCCCGCGTAGTCGCCGATCGTCCGGTTGGGACCGAGGACCGACGCCCCGCCGGCCAGCACGCCGCTCTCCGCCTCGTAGGAGTCGTACGGCATGTTGGCGCCGCGGCCCACGAACAGGTTGGAGGTGCTGGTGTTGTTGCCCTGCTTGATGGGCAGCTCGTTGGCGTCGTTGGCAACCGTGGTGGTGATGGTGTAGTTGCCGTTGACCGCGGTCCAGCTGCCCACGTTAACCGGGGTGGCCGTGGCGCCGGCGTTGATCACGCCGCTGTACGAGCCGGTCAGCGTGGCCACCGTCGAGCCGCTGGACGCGTCCTTGACCGTCAGGGTGATGCCGTGCGCACCGCTGGCCGACGCGACCGTGCCCTGGTTCTTCAGCGTCACCGAGAACGCGACCGGGTTGCCGGCGGACGGGTTGCCCGGCGTCCAGTTGGTGGTGGCCACCAGGTCGCTGCTCTGCACCGGTGTGACCACCAGCGCGGTCGGGTTGGTGTAGGAGTTGTTGCCCTCGTTCTGCTCGATGACCTTGTTGGACTCGTCCACCTTGGCGGTCAGCTGGTACGAGCCCGCCGCCTGGGTGCCGATCGACGCCGACACGGTGCTGGACGCGCCCGCGGCCAGCGCGCCGACCTGCGCGGTGCCGACCTTGGTGGTGCCCAGGTAGAAGTTGACGTCGGTAGCCCCAGCCGCCAGCGTGCCGATGTTCTTCACCGTCGCGCTGGCCGTGATGGCATCGGTCTCGACCGGCGAGGCCGGCGTCCACGACGACCCGGTGATGGTCAGGTCCGGGTTGGGCGCGGGCACGCCGTTCACCTGGAACTCGGCCGCCTGGCCGCCGCCCGCGCCGGAGTTCGCGGTGAACTTCAGCTGCACGTCGGCGACCCGAGCGGACACCGGGATGGTGACGGTGTTGCCGGTGGCCGGGTCGAACGAGTAGGTGGTCGGCGCCACCAGGCTGGTGAAGCCGGTGGCGCTCTGCTCGCGGCCCAGCACCTCGATGGTCTGCGTGCGCGGACCCCAGATGCTGGCCGGGTTCAGCTTCACCACCACGGAACTGGTGTCCGCGTTGGACCCCAGCTGCACGGTCAGCGTCTGCGGGTACGTGCCGCCGGCGCCTTCCCAGTACGTCGTGGTGTCGTTGTCGTTCGCGTTGGCGGCGACGAAGTTCAGCGTCGTGGAGGAGGCGGTGATCGGCTTGCCCACGGCCAGGTTGGTGCCGGGGTCGCCGCCGCCGGTGCCGGTCCTGGTGACGCTGTTGCTGTTGCCGGACTGGTTGCCGGCGGCGTCGTGCGCCCGCACGTAGTAGGTGACGGTCGCGGTGTCCGGCTGGCTGTCGGTGTAGCTCAGCGTGGTGCCGGAAACGCTGGTGCGCAACGCGTTGTTGGCGTAGATGTCATAGCCGGTGACGCCCACGTTGTCGGTGGACGCGGTCCAGGTCAGCGCGATCTGGCCGGACGCCGGCTGGGTGTAGGCCAGGCTGCCCGGCGCGGTCGGCGCCTGGGTGTCGCCGGTCGCCGGGCCGTACACCTCGAACTCCGAGATCTGGCCGGCCGGCCAGCCGGTGTTGCCGGTGATGTTCAGCCGCAGGTACCGGGTGGTCAGCGGGGTGTAGTTGATCGTCACGGTGTTGCTCGACGCCGGGTCGAAGGTGTAGCCGGCGGACGCGACGACCTGGGAGAAGTTGCTGCCGTCGGTGCTGCCCTGCACGGTCAGCGTCTCGGTGCGGGCGCCCCAGTTCGCGGTCGGCAGCTTGAGCACGATCTGCGTGCTGCTCACCGACGCCCCGAGGTCGACCTGCAACCACTGCGGGAAGGCGTTGTTGGTGCTCTCCCAGTAGCTGCTCTGGTTGCCGTCGTTGGCGTTGCTCGCCGGGTAGCCGCCCTGCGAGCCGCTGGCGGCCATCGTCTTGCCGGCGGCCAGGTTGGTGGCCGCGACCGCGGCCGGCACGATCTCCAGGTCGGACAGCTGGGCCTGGGAGCCGGCCGAGTTGCCGGTGATCTCGACGCGCACGTACCGGGACAGCACCGTGCCGAAGTCGGTCCGGACCGTGTTGTCGGACTTGGGGTCGAAGCTGTACGCCCTCGGCTCGACGATCGTGTTGAAGGCCTTGCCGTCGTTGCTGCCCTGCACGGCGATGGTCTCGGTGCGGCTGGTCCAGGCGGCCGGCACCTTCATCACCACGCCGCCGAACCGGGTGACCTTGCCCAGGTCGACCTGCGCCCACTGCGGGAACGTTGAGCCCGCGCTCTGCCAGTACGAGTTCGGATCCGAATCGATGATCTTGCTGGCGGCCTGCGCGCCGGTGGCGCTGCTGGCCGCGGCCGCGACGGTCGGAGTCGTCGCGGCTGGTCTGGCGGACGGCGCGCTGGCGGCTAGAGCCGGCCCGCCCATCACTAACAGGCTGAGACCGAGCAGCGCCGCTGCCAGTCTCCGCAGGGGTCGGGATGCGCTCATCGAGTGGTCTACCTCTCGTCTGGCAGCAGGGGAGTGGCGAGAATCTTCCGGGCTAATGCCAGGAATTAACGGCAGCCTGTTGAGTTTTTGCGTGACAAGACTCACAGCGTTACAGACCGGCTACGCCCCCGTCAACGGCCAGTTAGGGCTGTGCCCAGGCCTTCCCGGCGGTGGCCCGGCTGAGCTGGCACGATGCGGCCGTGGATCGGATCTGTCTGCCCGCGCCGGTCGGGTTCGTGCTCGGAGGCGGCGGCAGCCTCGGGGCCATCCAGGTCGGCATGCTGCGGGCGCTCGCGGACCGCGGCGTCACCCCCGACCTGATCACCGGCACGTCCGTCGGCTCCGTCAACGGCTCGCTGCTCGCCCTCGACCCCGCGCACGCCGCCGACCGGCTCGCCCGGCTCTGGGCCGGCATGACCCGGGCTCGGGTGTTCCCCGGCGGGCCCATCGCCCAGCTGCGCACCCTGCGCCGGGAGCGGACCTACCTGTTCCCCAACACCGGTCTCGTCGACGTGCTGGTCGAGGGCCTCGGCGGCGTCACCGACTTCGCCGAGCTCCGCCTGCCCTTCGGCGCCGTGGCCGTCGACGCCGTGACCGGCCTGCCCGTGCTCATGACCTCCGGCGAGCTCGTGCCGGCGATCCTCGCCTCCGCCGCCATTCCCGGCGTCTATCCGCCCGTGCGCCGCGAGGACAAGGTCCTCTACGACGGCGGCGTGCTGGCCAACGTGCCCATCCGCCAGGCCCTCGCCATGGGCGCGAAGTCGTTGGTGGTGCTCGACTGCACCTTCCCCGGCCACCTGCCGGAGGTCCCCGGCTCGCTCGCCGAGACCCTCCTGTTCTGGGCCACCCTCGGCATGCGCAACCAGGCCGTCCTCGAAGCCGACCTCGCCGCCGAGGCCGTGCCCGTGCTCTACCTCCCCGGCGCCCCCGTGCAGGCCGTCACCCCGCTCGACTTCGGCCACACCGCCGAGCTCATCGAGTCCTCGTACGCCGCCTCCACGGAGTTCCTGTCCTCCGTGGAGATCACCGGCCCCGGCCTCTACGGCGGCCCCGCCGGCCCCGTGCCCTAGGCCCGCTTAACACACTCCGGAGTTGCTCGACGTCGCGCCGGCGTCGCATCCATCGTCACCTCCGCTACCGCCGATGGGCGCGCATTGTGGCTGGGTCGGTCTTGCCCTCTTTCGACCGCGCCGGCTGACGCTGCGCTCCGCGTGGATGGAGCAGATCGAGTCGCTGGCACACGTGTGTCGCCGGCGACGCCGGAAGGAGAACAGGCAGTCGGTTATCGAATCAGGGCGGCGACCGCGGCCTCGATGAGGCCGACGTTCGGGGCTTCGCCATCTGAGGTGTCGAGTGTGACGACAGCGTCGACGCCGCTCGGCGGGGTGAAGATCGACGGCTTCATCTCACCCCGTTGGAACTGGGATGCGAGCTGTTGGTCGGCAGCGCCGGTGCGGGCGCGGAGGCGGTGGCCGATAACCGATTCGCGGGCGGTGACGTGGACGGCGAGCACCCTGGCGTCGCCGGTGAACAGGGCATCCAGCAACTCCTGGGACAGCACGGAAGACTCCACGACAAAGCTCACCCGTGAGGACGCGAGCAGCCGGGCCGTCTCGACCATCAACGCCTCGGCGCGGCGGCTCAAGGGACCGCCGGCGACGTGGAAGTCGGGGGTGAATCGAACCTTGCCACCCGCGGCTACGGAGGCGGAAGTCAGTCCCAGGCCCGTCTTGATCTCATCCCGAGTCAGCAACGGCACGCCGAGGCAGCGCGCCGTTGCGCGGGCGACAGTGGTCTTTCCGGCCCCGGGGGAGCCGCACACGGCCACGACCACCGGCCGATCCCGTCCCGACATCCGCCGATGGTGTCGGATCTTGACGGTGCTGTCCACGAGCCGATCGAGAACTCCGGCGCGTGCCACATGAGCTTCCTACTTGGCACCTGACGCCAAGTAGGAAGCTCATGTGGCACAAGCGGAGATCAGGGGGCGTAGTCGCCGAGGCTGAACACGAGGAGGAAGCCGACGAGGAAGGTCACCACGGGCGGCCATACCCAGAACGTGTCCAGGCGGTGGGCCGACGTCAGGTTGTACAGCTCGACGGCGACGAAGATCAGGTCGGCGAGCAGGCCGGTCGCGACGAGTCCAGCATGACGGCCAACGAGTCCTGGGCCCGCCGGTAGACCTCGACCTCACGGATCGCGGTTTGTGCCACGGTGGCGGACTCTAATCGGGCTTCCGCCACCAGCGCTTCCTGCTTGGCCGCTTGCGGCCAAGCAGGAAGCTATCGGAGGGTTGCGACACCGGCCAGGAAGATGTCGACGCCGGCGAGGAATTGCTCACGGTCGTCGTGCTCGCGAAGCTGAGTCGCCGCCTTGTGCACGAACGGATACTGGTCGGGATCGAGCCGCGACCATCGGGCGGCGACGGCGCTCAGGAAGTCCGATCGGTCCGTCTCGCTGTCGGCGAGGATCTGGCTGTTCGCGGCATTCTGTCCGGCTGCCCCGAGGATGTAGTGCACGAGCGCGCCGGCCGCGTCGACCAGAGCTTGCTCGGGAACGCCGAATGCGTCGAGCAGTCGGCCGACGCTCTCGTAAATCTCCAACAGCGCGGGTCGCCATGGTTCTCGGGAGAGTTGGGCGCCGACCCAGGGGTGTGCGTCGATCGTGTCGAACAGGCCCAGTGCGACGGCGCGCAGGGCGTCCCGCGGGTCCGCGTCGATGACCACGCCGGTCATCACGCGGGCGATGACGTCGTCGGTGGCCGCCGCGAGCAGGTCGCCCCGGTTCGCGACGTGGTGGTAGATCGCCCCGTAGCCGGTGCTCAGGTGAGTGGTGAGGGCGCGGAGGGTCAGCGCGGCCTCGCCGCCGCCGTCGAGCAGGTCGGTCGCGGCCTTGACGATCAACTCCTTGGACAGCCCGTCCGTGCGCCGAGTCGTCTTCGCCATGGACCCGATTATGGCATCGGTGGATCGTCGATCCAAAACGGTGCTAGCTTGTTGGAGCGTCGATCCAACGAGCCTCGTGGGGGACACCATGACAACACCGGTCACGATCATCGGAGCCGGCCTCGGCGGCCTGGTGCTGGCCCGCGTCCTGCACCTGCGCGGCATCCCGGTCACGGTCCACGAGGCGGAGCCCTCGCCGGCCGCGCGCCGCCAGGGCGGGCTGCTCGACATCCACCCGTGGAACGGCCAGCCGGCGCTCGAAGCGGCCGGCCTGACCGAGGGGTTTCGCCAGCTCATCCTGGCCGGCCGCGAGTCCTACCGGGTCCTCGATCGGACGGGGACGGTGTTACTCGACAGGCCCGACGACGGCGCCGGTGAGCGTCCCGAGGTGCCCCGCGGCGCGCTGCGGCAGCTGCTGCTCGATTCCCTTCCGCACGGCACCGTCCGGTGGGGGCACAAGGTCACCGGCGTGCGAGCTCTCGACCAAGGCCGCCATGAGGTGCGTTTCGCCGACGGCACTCCCGTCGTCACGAGCCTGCTTGTCGGCGCGGACGGTGCGTGGTCGCGGGTTCGCCCGCTGCTCTCCGACGCCGCCCCCGAGTACATCGGCGTCTCGATCATCGAGACCTTCCTGTTCGACGGCGACACCCGCCATCCCGCCGCGGCGGCCGCGGTCGGCGCTGGATCGCTGTTCGCGCTCGCGCCGGGCAAGGGATTCCTGGCTCACCGGGAGGGTGGCGGAACCCTGCACGCCTACGCGCAGCTGATGAAGCCGCAGGACTGGCTGGCCGACATCGACCTCACCGATGCCGCGACCGTGACGGCGCGGGTCGCCGAGGAATTCGACGGCTGGGCCCCCGAGCTCACCGCCCTGATCACCGACGGCGACACCCCGCCGCTCCTGCGCCGCCTCCACACCCTGCCGGCCGGACACCGCTGGGAGCGAGCACCGGGGGTGACCCTGCTCGGCGACGCCGCCCACCTCATGCCGCCGAACGGCGAAGGCGCCAACCTGGCCATGCAGGACGGCGCCGAACTCGGGCAGGCCATCGCCGCCCACCCCGACGACGCGGAAGCCGCCTTCGCCGAGCACGAACAGGCCATGTTCACACGCGCTTCCGCGCAGACCGAAGACGACGACTTCTACCGGGTCATGTTCGGCGACGACGCACCTCACAGCCTGGTCGCCATGATGACCGTAGAATCTCAACGGTGATGAATTCTACCGGGTCTCGGGGGCGCAGGCGCGGCAAGCCGGACACGCGGGCCCAGATCCTCGAGGTCGCCCGCCGGCGGTTCCTCGACGGCGGTTATCGCGCCTTCACCCTGCGCGCCGTCGCCGCGGAGGCGGGCGTGGACCTGGCGCTCGTCAGCTACTACTTCGGGTCCAAGAAGGGCCTGCTCAGGGCGGTGCTCGACCTGGTGCCCAACCCTGGCGCCATCGTCGAGGTCACGACCCAGGGCGACCTGGCGACCTTCCCCGAACGGGCCCTGCGGACGGTGCTCGGCCTGTGGGACGACCCGGAGACCGGCGCACCGCTGCGGGCACTCATCGCCGGCGCGGCGCATGACATGGCGTTCGCCGCCGTCGTCCGGGAGACGATGGAGCAGGCGGTGATCGACAAGATCGCGGACCGGATCGACGGCGAGGGCGCCCGCAAGCGCGCCGCGGCGTTCTACGCGCAGATCGCCGGCCTGATCGGGACCCGCTACATCCTGTGTCTCGACCCGATCGCGGCCATGCCCTCTGATGAAATAGTCGAGATCTACCGGGAGCCGTTGCGCCTCGCCCTCGATGCGGCTCCCCGGAGTTAGGTGAGCCGGAATTCCGCACGTCAAGGCGCTGTTCGACTTATGCCGGCATTGGTCGCGACCATCGTTAAACACTCGATCCTCGGCCGACGGCGCAGGTGGAACGGCTTGATGAATTTCTCTGGGAGCCGAGTATTCGCCACGATGTCAGCCGTTCGGGCGACATTGACACCTGTTGTCTTCCGTGCCTAGTCTCGGCGTGTGGGATGGCTTTGAAATAGGTCTGGTTCGGCAATCAGGAGAACAGTGTGACTCGAGTCCGGGTCGAACAGGGAATTCTCGACGGCTATCAGCACAACGGCGTGTCCCGATTCCTTGGCGTGCCCTACGCGGCCCCGCCGGTGGGGGACCTGCGGTGGGCCGCGCCGCGGTCGCCCGCCTCCTGGGATGGCATGCTTGACGCGACGACCTTCGGCAACGCGGCGATTCAGACCGCCGACGCCGGCGTGGATCTCGGCGGGCAGCAGAGCGAGGACTGCCTCTACCTCAACGTCTGGTCGGCCACCGTCGACCCGCGGGCGGGCCAACCGGTGATGGTCTGGATCCACGGCGGCGGCTTCCTCGGCGGCGCCGCGTCCATGCCGGACTACCACGGCGCGTCGATCGCCCGGCGCGGCGTGACCTACGTGTCCGTCAACTACCGGCTCGGCGCCTTCGGATTCCTGGACCACCCGGAGGTGGGCGGCAACGCCGCCGTCCAGGACTGGGTCGCGGCCCTGGAGTGGGTGTCCCGCAACATCACCGCCTTCGGCGGCGACCCCGGCAACGTCACCGTCTTCGGTCAGTCGGCCGGCGCGACGGCGGTGCGCGCCCTGCTCGCCACCCCGTCCGCCCAGGGGCTGTTCCACCGCGCCATCCTGCAGAGCGCGGGCCTCGAACCGGCCGCGGCCGTGCCCGACACCGCCCGCCAGCGCCTCGTCGAGGCCAGCGGCCGGCTGTTCGAGCGGCTGGGCGGCGACGACATCGAGCGTCTCCGCCGGGCGCCGGTCGAGCAGGTGCGCCAGGCCTCCTTCCTGTTCTCGGGGGCCGTCCCGGCCCCCGGCCAGGTGCACACGCCGGCGAACCTGGTCTGGTGCCCGACCGAGGACGGCCGGGTCGTGGCCGCGGATCTGTCCTGCTGGCGACCGGAGATCCCGGTGCTGTTCGGTCACACCGCGAACGAGGCCCGCTACTTCATCACCCCCACGGGGCCCTATGGAGCGCCGCCGGGAACCCAGCTCTACACGCCCGCGACGCTGGCCCGGATGGCCGCGGTCTTCGGCCGGCAGCAGGCCGAAGCCATCGTCACCGCGCTCGCCGGCAGCCCGTACGAACAGATGGCGGAGCTGTTCACCGCCGCCATCTGGACGGAGCCGGCCCTGGCCAGCTACCGGCGGTTCACCGAGCGCGGCCGCACGACCTACGCCTACCGCTTCGACCGCGTCTCTCCCGGCAACCGCCGCACCGGCATGCTCGCGTTCCACATGTCCGAGATCCCCTACGTTTTCGGCCACCTCACCCCGGCCGAGGACTACGACGAGGTGGACGCCCAGGTCTCGGAAACCATGACGCACGCGTGGACGGAGTTCGCGCGGACCGGCGTGCCGAGCACCCCCGACGGCGCCCCCTGGCCCGCCGCCACCAGCACGGCGCCGCAGGTCACCGTCATCGAGGACAAGGCGCAGAGCCTTCCCCTGGACCTCGCTCCGGTCACCGCGCTGCTCAACTCCCTGAGGTGACTCAGCACCCGCTCTTGTCGGCCCACACGACGAGGTTGCCGCCGTCCATGTTCAACACCCAGAAGCTGTTGCTCACCAAGCAGTGGGTCCCGGGGATTCCCTTCCAGTACCAGTGAGCCGTGAACCCGCTGCCGATGTAGGCACCTGCCGCTTCCTTCCACCCGAGGTTGTGGTAGGTGTCCTGCCCCGGGGACAGGATGACGCTGTCCGGGCCGCAGTTCGCCAAATGGGAGACCCCGATCGCGACACTGCCGGCGATCGTGATGGAGCCCTGCTTGGGCACCAGGCATCCTGACGGCGCCGAGGACGCCGCCGGAGCGGCCTGAGCCGTCGTGGTCGCGGCAAGCAGGGCGGCGCCCGCCAGGGCGATCACGGTGGCGGCCCGGCCGAGACGATGGTCGCGCATGGAAAACCTCCCAGTAGTAGCCGCCGGGGCGGCCTGTCGTTGACGGAACGCACGATGCCCGCGTGACCCTGCCGATACCTTCGCGAAAGCTTGAAACCGCTGGTCGGGTCTGCTATCCCGGAAACGCGGCGATGGGGGGTGCTGGTGGTAGCGGAGTTTCGCGTGCTGGGCACTGTCGAGGCGCGCAACGACGGTCACCCCGTCGACCTCGGGCCGCCCCGACAACGCGGCGTGCTGGCGGTGTTGCTGCTCCATGCCAATCGTCCGGTGCCCGTCGACCAGTTCCTGGACCATGTCTGGGGCGAACACCTTCCCCAACGTGGCAGCAATGCGCTCTACAGCTACCTTTCCCGCCTACGGGTGGTCCTCGCCGCAATGCCCGACGTGTCGCTGCGACGGCGCTCGAGCGGATACACGCTCGCGGTCGACGAGGCCGCGGTCGATGTGCACCGGTTCCGACAACTGGTCGCCGAGGCTCGGGAATCCGTCGACGACACCGAAGCCTTGACCCTGTTCGATCGCGCCCTGGCACTGTGGCAGGGCCCGGTGCTCGCCGACCTGGACAGCCCATGGAGCTCGTCGGTGCGAGCGACGCTGGAGGCGGAGCAGCGGGCCGCGGAACTCGACCGCACCGACGCCGCGCTGCGCTGCGGCCAGCACCCCGAGCTGCTGGCCGATCTCACCCGGCAAGCCGCACAACATCCGGTGGATGAGCGCCTGGCCGGTCAGCTGATGCTCGCGCTGTACCGGGCCGGCCGCCAGGCCGACGCACTGACCACCTACCAGCGACTGCGCGAGGAACTGGCCGAACAGCTCGGCGCCGACCCGAACCCCGCGCTGCGACAACTACATCGGCAGATCCTGACCGCGGATCCCGGCCTGGCGGTCCCCACGCGACCGGCCAGGACATCGGCCCCGACGCCGCGCCAGCTGCCGCCGGCCCCGGCCGGATTCACCGGCCGCGCCAACGAGCTCACGGTCCTGACCGCCGCCCTGAACACCGCTGCCGACGACGGGACGACCGTGTTGATCTCGGCGTTGGCCGGCGCCGGCGGCATCGGCAAGACCTCGCTCGCGGTGCACTGGGCCCACGCCAATGCCGACCGGTTCCCCGACGGACAGCTGTTCGTCGACCTGCACGGGTTCAGCCCCGACAGCGATCCGCTCGACCCACTCTCCGCCGTGCGCGGGTTCCTCGACGCCCTCGGCGTCGATCCCGCACGCCTCAACGGCGGCCTGGACGAGCACGGCGCCCGCTACCGCAGCCAGGTCGCCGGCAAACGGATGCTGATCGTGCTGGACAACGCCGCGACCGCCGAGCAGGTCACCCCGCTGCTGCCTGGCGCGCCGTCCTGCACCGTGCTCGTGACCAGTCGCACGGTCCTCACCCCGCTGCTCACCCGGCACAACGCCCGGCACCTGAACCTGGACGTCCTGACCGACATCGAGGCCCACGCGCTGGTCGTCCAGCGCTTGGGGTCCGAGCGGGTGGCCGCCGAACCAGACGCGGCGGCCGAGCTGATCCAGCTGTGCGGCCGGTATCCCCTGGCGTTGACCATCATCGCCAGCCGCGCCCAGGCCCACCCCGACCTGCCCCTGGCCGAGTTCACCGCTGAGCTACACGAGTCCGGCCTGGACGCGCTCGACGACGCTGATCCCACCATCAGCCTGCCCGCCGTGCTGTCCTGGTCAGTGCGCGGCCTGACCGACCAGCAGCGCACGGTGTTCGCCTTGCTGGGCATCGCCCCCGGCCCGGACATCGGCCTGCCCGCCGCGGCCAGTCTCACCGGACTGGATCTGCCCGAGGCGCGGATCATGTTGCGGGAGTTGGTGAAATCGTCCCTGCTGCACCGTAGGCCCGGCGACCGGTATGCCATGCACGACCTGATCCGCGCCTACGCCACCGCCACCGCCGATCAGGACGTGACCGAGGAGGTGCGGACGGCGGCGCTGCGGCGGGTGCTGGACTTCTACACGCATACCGCCTATGCCGCCGACCGCCTGCTGAACCCCCATGCCCAGGTGCTCTCTCTCGACCCGCCTGTCCCTGGTGCCAAGCCCCAGCCCCTGGCGGACGGCGCGGCGGCGATGGCCTGGTTCGACACCGAACATCCCGCCTTGCTGGCGGCCCAGCACACCGCCACTGTCCAGGGCTGGCACTCCCTTGTCTGGGAGCTGGCCTGGGCACTGACCAGCTTCCAGCACCGGCGGGGCCATCGCCATGACCGAGTGGCGGTGGGGCGGGCCGCGGTGAACGCCGCCGCGCACCTGCCCGACCCGACACCCCGCATCCTCGGCCATCGCCATCTCGGCTTCGCCTACGCCGAGCTGGACCGCCAGGAGGAGGCGATCGAGCATCTGGGCAAGGCCCTCGCCCTGGCTGAACACCATCACGACCACACCCAGCTGGCCCACACCCACCGCATGCTCGCGCGGGCGTGGGAACAGTGGGGAGAGTGTCCGCGGGCCCTGGAGCACGCTTCCCGCGCCCTGGACCTGCACCGCATCCTCGACCAGCCAGCACAGGAAGCCGACGCGCTCAACATGGTGGGCTGGTACGCGGCTTTGCTGGGTGACTACGACACCGCACGTACTCACTGCGAAGCCGCCCTGGCTCTGCACCAACAGCACCACAACCCCGCCGGTGAGGCGGACACGTGGGACAGCCTCGGCTACATCGCCCACCACAGTGGCCGCTACCAGCAGTCCATCGACCACTATCAGCGGGCTCGCGCCATCTTCCGCGTGCTCGGCCACAGCTCCGCTGCCGCCCCCACACTTGAGAACCTGGGGCATCCGCATGCCGCCCTCGGTGAGCACGAGCAGGCCCGCGTTGCGTGGCGTGAGGCGATCGAGCTGTACTGGGAGCAGGGCCGGGAGACTGATGCGGCTCGGGTCCAGCGGCAACTCGACGACCTCGAGCGACACCCCGATGCCTGGTGATCATGCCGAATCCGCCCACGCAACGGCGGCGCGCCGTTGCGTGGGCGACGGTGGTCCTTCCGGCCCCGAGCGGGTCAGCCCCAGATGTCGGTGATGGGGGTGGCGGTGGCGGCGGAGCCGGCGTGGGGCAGGCCGTAGGCGTCCTCGATGGTGCGCAGGACGCTGTAGTGGCTGATGTTCTCCCCGTAGTTGCCGGTCTTCACGCCGGCGCCGGTGATGACGGTCGGGATCTGGTTGGCGGTGGTGTAGTCGTCCTCGTCGAAGGTGAGGACGAACAGGCTGTTGTGGGTCTTGGCCCACTGGATGTAGCCGTCGAGGTGCTGCTTGAGCCAGGTGTCGCCCTGCTGGATGGTGCCGTCGTGCATGTCGTCCTGGAGGTTGGGGACGACGAAGGACACCGCGGGCAGCTTGGTGTAGTCGGTGGGGAAGTCGGTGAACCGCTGGTTGGCCGAGGCGGGCACGTCGGCGAAGTCGACCCACGGGTTGTGCTTGCGGGCGTAGTTGCCGGAGGTGCAGACGGTTGAGCCGACGCTGGGCAGGCTCTCGGAGTAGCCGGCGAAGCCGATGCCGGCCGCCAGGGCCTGGCCGCCGAGGTCGGCGGTGGTGAAGGCCTTCTTGGGGCACGTGTCGCTGGTGACGCCCTGGGTGCCGCCCGAGAACAGGGCCAGGTAGTTGGGCTGGCTCGGGTGCGAGATGGCGTGCGAGTTGGTGAAGTTCGCGCCGGTCTGCGACAGGCCCGTGATGTACGGGGCGTTCGAGCTGCCGACGATCTCGCCCTGGGCGTGGTTCTCGTCGATGACCACGAGGATGTGGTCGGGGCGGGGCACGCCGGCGGCGGCCGCGAAGCTGGGGGTGATGCCCAGCACGGACTCGGCGGTCGTCCAGTTGGCGGCCATCGCCTTCTGCGCGGGCACCAGCGCGACCTGGCCGGCGCAGACGGCCTTCTTGACCCGGTTCTCGACGGCGTCCTTGCTGTACGAGTTCTTCGAACCGGAATGCGGCTCGGGCCACAGGTTCTTGGGATCACGCGGTGCGCCGCCGAGTTCGAGGGGGATGAAGTGGTCCTCCTCGTAGTCGGACATGTTCGTGTCGCTGTAGCCGTAGTCGATGATGCCCTGCTTCTTCAGGGCGTTGGTGTACGAGGTCGGCGGCCGCACGGTGGCGGTCCAGCCGGAGACGCAGATGGTGCTGTTGATGGTGGACTGGGTGACGTCGGGATTGGTGGCGCCCGGCGTGCACGAGGCGTCAGGTAAGGGAAGCCTTGCCGTAGAACAGGTCGCGGCGGATGCGGTGCCCGGCAGGGAAAGGCCCGCGGCGATCACTGCGGCGATCAGGATGATCGGGGCGAATCGGGACATCGAGCGCTCCTCGGGTCGACTCCCGGGGAACGGTAGAAGGGTCACACCCGGGCTGGGAACCGCCTCTTGTTGACAGAACGGTTCCCAGCCTGTGAATTCGTCCGTCCACTGTGGACGTTGTTCACGCGGTGTTCAGGAGCTGGCCCTCAGGTCGTATACCGTTGTGCCGCCTACGGTTTGCGCCTTGTAGTGGGCGGCGACCCAGGTGGCGATGTCGCTGCCACCGCCGAAGCCACCGCCACCGCCGCGGCCGCCGCTGATGTAGTAGCTGATCTTGCCCTCGGCCACGTACTGCTGGAACTGGGCGAGGGTGGGGGCGGGGTCGGAGCCGTTGAAGCCGCCGATGGCCATCACCGACTTGCCGCTGGCCAGGGCGATCGGGGCGGAGGCGTTGGCGCCGTCGGTGGCGGCGGCCCACTCGGTGGTGGTGGCCTGCAACAGGCTGACCAGCGCCGAACTGGTCTGGCCGTCCTCACCCCCACCGGGGCCGCCGAAGCTGCCGGTGCTGGCGGGACCGGAGATGGGGACGGCGCCGGTGTGCGGCACGGCGGCGGTGGCCACGCCGAACGATGCCGTGCCGATCATGCCGGCGACGGCCGCGACGATGACGAGCCGACGGAGCTGGTCGCCCTGCAACAGCACCAGGGCCCCGACGGCGATGCCGGCGACCAGCACGACCCAGCGCAGCCACGGCAGCCAGCTGGTGTCCTCCGACAGCAGCACGAAGTCCCACACGCCGGTGACGCCGATCATGGCGGCGAGCCAGGCTCGCACGGAGAACTTGGCGCGGCCGCGCCACAGTTGCCGGCCGACGATGGCGACCAGGGCGGCGATGGCGGGGGCCAGCGCGACGGAGTAGTACGGGTGGATGGTGCCGCTCATGAAGCTGAACACCAGCCCGGTGACTAGCAGCCAGCCACCCCACAGCAGCAGCGCCGCCCGGGTCTGGTCGGTGCGGGGCGCACGCCGCGTGAACCAGAGGCCGGCGATCAGCGCGATCAGCGCCGCCGGCAGCAGCCACGAGATCTCGGTGCCGAACGCCTGGCCGAACATCCGGGTGATGCCGGCGGTGCCGCCGAACGACAGGTTCCCACCGCCACCGGGGCCGCCAGCAGCGGCAGCGCCGG
>Ga0307511_10000332_pt1 | contig 50144 bp, 44 predicted proteins | sample 13_EM_MG_FD_200266 | JGI IMG/M metagenome (GOLD analysis project Ga0307511, IMG submission 200266) | Populus trichocarpa ectomycorrhiza microbial communities from riparian zone in the Pacific Northwest, United States - 13_EM | ecosystem: Host-associated > Plants > Roots > Unclassified | place... | reverse complement strand
TCAGCCAGTGTCTCAGAAGAATAAAGGCAAAGCACCTCAGCGGCGGAAGGTATCTGTGCACTTTGAAGAATTTCAGGAATCTACTATTGCTGAGCCATCACCTGGCGAGTCCGGATGTGAGATTGAGGATTGGGAATCTGATTTGGATGCTCCAGTGGATCGCGACTCATCACCCGCGTCAGCTATTATGGCGGCTACCCCTTGCCTAGAAGGCTACAACCTCCCTACCTGCCCCAAACTCCTCTCAGACGTCGTCATGTATCTCCTCTTACTGTTGAAAGAAGCGTTGGATCTCCTATGCATCATGTAACTAGGTCTCGGACTGCTAGAAGTTGATCGTGTAAATTGATACATTTGCCGGTGATGATGCATAGGCCGGTGATGTATGGTAGTTGTAGATGCATAACAGTCGGAGTATCTGGAATGTCATTCTCCAGCCCCATAAGGTCGATAGGTGGTGAGGGGTCTTTAGTTGGATAAAGGTTAAATATGCGGGACTTGGTTAACAATTGATAGAGTTCAGGCTGTGGTTTTTGCTCTCTTCCCATCCAGTTGAATTTCCGGCTGGCTCATCATGCCTCCCATCGGGGGCGTATGAGTATCGTAGTATTTAAAACAAAAAAAGAAAATTATCACAACTTTGAAATATAATATCCCTTAAATCATTTTGCCATTTAGTCTCGATACACCTGCCTATGATGTAGAGTTCATTCTACAGCGCTTGCCTCGTTCGCGAGACAATAGAGAGTATATTTGTATACTATAGATGAAACCATATGCTTAATGATACAACAGGAACTAAGAAAATCCGCTCCTCTTATATACCACTCGCTCATCTATATAACAGAAGAAGGTCCTAATCCGTCCAGCCCCTCAATAACGTGAGAGGTGAGGAACGATGACCTCCTCCTAGTCAATTGCCATCCTATTCATTCCGATGCTACCCTATTTCCCATATTGTACGTCGGTATTACCCTTATTCCAGCATATGATACTGTAAAATAGCATCTAAATGTTGCGTAAGTCTAGAATGTACTTCGATTTGGTCTGGAATTGTGGAATTGAAGGTACCGTAGAAATCTTCATACAAGAAAGCACCTGCGATTAAGGATGCAGTGCCTTGCACCTTACCCGGATCCTAGAAACAATGGGGTTCCCCCTCGTGTAAAGAGAAATCGTGCCATAAGATGTAGGCAAAAGATATTATCATTGTTCTAAACTTTACTGAATTCCATACAGCGCATTAATATTCAGCACAAGATGACCGGACCTGATAGCCGACCCATAATGGCCTCATGTAAAAGAACCTTGGTGGATTCATACCCCCTGTGGATAAGATATTAATTTCAAATACCTATTGCATAGGAAACATTGTAGGTTTCTACAATAGCAATGAACTCAGCATCCTCCTCTCCATTCCATGCCTCATCAGAGATGAGGATGATGAGTTGTTACCGACATCGGCATGCTCTTCACTCGAACTCCCTGTGGCAATTTCCATGCAATTCTCCCCTTAATCTATGCCTGCCGTCTCCCTCTGACTAAATGGAAAGGTATGTGATGTGGATAGGGTCGTTCAACAATAAATTCGTAGGGCGTTTTGAGTGTAGCGGAATGTTTTGTTCAATTAGAAATTTACCAAATAGAGTAATTATATTAATTACCCGCGACCGGCATAGAGGATATTTCAGCCCGCGAGAGGCCCAGAACATATCCGCCTTACTATTAAGTAACCACTTTCTTACCTTGGTATACAACTTCTTACCAAGATGTTCAGGAACCGGTATAAGGGTATACATGTAGCCAAAAGGGTTGCCTGTGGCCATGTATACTTCCTTTTGCTTTGTGGTGAACTTGGGATCAACATAGACAAATAGCCTGCGGTTTCCCTTTGGTTCAAAGTGTCTCTTCGCCCCATGTACCATTCGTACTTACGAGGATTTGAAAACTGCAAATATTGCCACAGGTTCTTAACCATGCTAAATACAGATAAATAAACCAAATAAGCGGACTAACAAAATATTAAAAATTAGCTCCTTGAGCGGAATCCAACTATAAAAATCTTACCATAAAAACAGTCTCTACGTGAGTTCAGAAGAAAGGACGTCAAAGAAAGGTTCTAATATATCCCAATCAATACCATCCCCTTCCTGCTTTCTCCAATTCAGCTTGTCCAGTTCCCCCCAGGACCTGCGTGTACCTAGGAGGTTCTCCCTTTCTTTGGTCAGCCGTGGGCAGTCGAACGTCAAGTGATATCCGTCCTGCACTGGGTGACCGCATGGGCATTCCTCGCTTTCGACTTTATCTATTCGCTTGAGCCAGGACCTCTGCGGCCCACGGTCGGTCCTCATCCGTGTAGGCCGGGAGGGCCTGTGTGTTCCGGTCTGTCGTCCGGTGGCCGAAACAAGAACTCTGTCTACACGAGGCCCTGTCCACCCTAGATGCCTGCCTGACCCCTCCTTCCTTGACGATGTACTGGGCTCCTTGGACCTTCTCCCAGGATGGATGCGAAGGCCGGCTGATCATCTGGTTTCTCGTTGCCTTGGATGCCGATGTGACTGCGTATCCGAGCAATCACCGTGTCCATAGCTGCTCTTCCTCTCAATGCTTCCTTTATGTGTACCTCCGGGCCCAATCTCGGAGGTGTGTCTTGGCTGAGTCGATATCTATCTCGTAATACTAATGCTAGCAGGCATGACATGGATATAATCAAGCCCTACCTACATTTATGTATACCCAGAGACAGCATCCCGATCCATTGAGCATCATTTTGGGAACCAGTTCAGATCAGAAATTGACTCTTCATTCTCTTCAGATTTAGTTCCCGACGCTAAAGGTGGTTGCATTGCTTTTGCCTCGTTGCAAACCCTCTCGAGCTTGCCTACTTTCTCCGATATTTCCCTTACCGTAATGTGGTCCTCATCCGCAAATGCTTTACCCTGCCTATGTCATGCAATCTGCTTGCCCCATAACTTTTGCTAGCTATGGTTCATCCAACCAACAAGTCCCTTTAGCTCCTCTCGGGTCCATGATCTCAGCGTTATTGTAGTGGACATGTTTGCAGTGGTGGCGGTATTTGTTGTGGTGATGTGCAGACCTGGGAACTGGGACGTGGGAACCAGGCGATTTTCTTAGAAATAATACAGGGAACCCATGTAATATCGACAACTTCCTCAGCCGCGCCCCTTTCCGGCTCTCCCCTCGAAAATCAGACAAAATTAGATACGTATTACTGAGAGATTCAACTTAGTAAAGGAATCCTCCACCAGATCTATCACAACCTCCTTATCTCTGTTCTGACCGATACGCCAATCTTGACGATTTGGCAATCGGTCGCTATTTACAGTTCGATTGACCAAACCACCAGACTGTGGTTAGCGCGACCGATTCACCAATAAGTGCATGCAACTAGACTACAATAAGTGACGCATGTAGCATAAATCTATAGCTGAATCGTTCAACTGAACCACCAATTACTACATGCAACATAAAAGGCAAGAAACGAATATGTATGTGCCTACACTGTGTACCAGGCAGGAGATACTAAAAATTCTGGCATCACCTGCGACGCAGTTGATAGAAATATCCCTAAGGTCATTGGTAAAGAGGAGAAGAGCCAGAACATGAGATTGGCAGTTCGGTTGGGCAACCCATTCGGCAATCAGAGGAATTGGCGGTTCGGTTGGCCAACCGATTCACCAATCTTCCATATTCGGCAAAATATTCAACTTCCTGTGCATAAGACATCTCAACTAAAATAAAATATACAAAATCTAAAGAAAGCAATTACGCAATATCACATTATCTAAACATGGAATCGAAAACGACAAACTAGAACGTTACACAAATTGCTGCCCACCTTCGCGCCTAATCTACTTCAGACATGTTCTCGTCGGAGGAAGATGGGTCCAGAGCTGTCTCCCTACCGCTCGCACTCCTCGCTGCAGACAGTACCAAGCTAACTTCACGATTGAACGTATCCGGTCTAGTAGGTAGGGAAGCGGGTCGTAAACTACTGGGAACCTCGGTAGCCTTGGGGCCTTGGTGTATTTGTTGGTCTGCTAATGTGGGTGGCACACCGTCAGCGCTGGGAGATTTCACCTAGGTTCCATCACTTATGACGGATAAGAACCCAAATAGGGTATATTCTAATGAACAACGGTCGTAGGGAATCGGGTATAGGTGGTAAATAGTAATTCGGGTATCAGAATACTTACTCCCAGCCACTCTCACTACCTCCGCCCGTCCCCCAGACCCACTGTCCTGCGAGGCTATCGCCTTTATCCCCCACCCTACCCCGGCACTTTGAGTCCTCCTTGCTGTTCTCATTGGCGGTGGCATAGCCACTGGGCCGGCCAACTGCGTATCAGAACCTCTCGACTCGGAATTCCCTCCTTCAATCATACTTTCGTCAGAGGAGCCTGAAATACCTTCTGATCGGCTCTGAGCCGCACTGCTAACGTCCATCCGCTCAACACCCCCATTGCCAGGATTAGACCCTCCCTTGACATCTTTTTGTGGTCTTGTTTTCATGTCTTCATCCTCATCAACTTGAACCCCGAGTCCTTCTGCGAGCATATTAACCAGAAACCGCTCGTCCTCCTGTGGCCTCTGGGGCAACCTTGTTGGACTTGGTATGGAGTCTCTAAGGCGACCAAAACGCTGACTGCGTGGCCGTGGAAGTGGCAGTATGGGGCGGCCAGCCACAACGGTGCCTGAATTTCCCTCTCCACTGCCGGTATTGCTGCTGCTAGAATGGCTTCCGCCCCCCTCTCCCATGACCCCTGGATTCCCGGGGGTATGCGTGTTATCACCGGGGGATACCGGGCCATCATGTTCCTTTGTGCCGGGCTCGAAATCCACCCTCCTCGGGCTATCCAGAACACCCATAGATTTCGGTCTCAAAATGGGGGCTCGACCTTCGATCTCGGCTCTCTCCCGCTCTTCATCGGAGGAGGCCTCATCAGCACTGTCCCTCTGCAGGTCCACATGTACCTCACCATCGGCTGGGTGCCCTGGTTTTGCCCCCGTTTGCCATATTGGCCCTGCTCTTGGCCTTCTTCCTGGTGCACTCGCTGCCCTTGTTATTGGCAGTCCTAAGACTTGACCAGCTGCGATTGGTGGGGCACGCAGCATACTAATGTGGTCAATTGGTGAGTTCATCGAGGTACTCCCTACCGTAGCTGTCATGGTGGTAGCACCTTGTTCAGCGTCCACTTCTCGCTTCCTTCCGGGCTCCTGCTTTGTCATGTGTGCCCCACCCATCCCCTGTCGTATTTGGTGCTCCGAATCCGATTCTGGCTGCTTTATTTCCGCTGCTGGGGGGTAAAGTTCGTCTCGCGCGCTGTGTACACCTCCAGCGTCCTGTATAACGGCTCCACTTTGTGGGTCCTCCCCGCCGTGCTGCGGGGTCGATCCCGCGCCCTGCCACCCCGTCTGTGGCTTTCCGATTTGGGATGACCCCAGAGGACCCGACCCTGCAGCCTCTACTTCGTCCGGCTGTGGCGGTGCGTCCTGCCCCTGTTGCGATTGTTGCAGGGACGCAAGGTCCGCCCAGGCCCCGCCACTCGCCCTAGGCAGATCCTGATCCTGATGTGCGAGCGAATGAATTCCCCTACTGGGGTGAGGCTGAACTTCCGGGCTAGATTGACCAAACATATCCCCCTGAGTAGCAAGGGCTTCACCAGAAGTGTGGTGAACAAGATTAGAGACCAACCGTATCAATGTGGATGCGCCCTGGGCCCCGGCGCTGCTTTCGGGGTTCGGAATTTCTCGTGATGACTGACCGCTCTGGCCCACTTGGGGCTTTATTTGTGCATTACCATACAGTGGCTGTTCCAGCTCAAGCTGCGCGGAGCGCTTGTCCTGCTGCTGCTGTTGCTCCTGACTAGTATCCAGACCTGGTGGATAATCTGACATTATACTATCCGCACCACCAGAGCTTGCCGCGCCCTCCGTCGTCTGCTCCATTCCCTCCATAGGTTCACCTAGGTCAATCAACACCTCCTCTTTGCCCCTAACTGCCATAGTATCCGTGGGTTCAATATCCATAGCTTCTGTGTTGCTGCCCACTTCACCCCTGCTTCCAACCTCCACAACATCTGTGGATTCAATATCCATAGCCTCTGTGTGGCTGCCCACTTCACCACTGCTACCAACCTCCATAGCATCTGTGGGTTCAACATCCATAACCTGAGTTTGGCTGTCTACCTCCTCTTGTTGCCATTCCATGCCGTGATGGTATTCGCCATATGACTGTATCTGGATCTGTTGTTCGTTGAACTTCTTCAGTTCCTCAACATCAGATTCCTGCGGGATTTCCTCCAGTATAGGATCACGTGCACTTCTCAACGCCTCACCTGTCTTTTGAAAATAATCGTCTAGCTTTCGCTTATTCTGCGCCACGTCTAGCTCGTGTTGCATCCTGGTCGCTTTCATATCCTCTGCGGCCTGGTCTCTCACTGGACACGAATTCCATTGGTGCTCTGGTTCAGAACAAAACAAACACAAACTAGACCCTTGCCTGCGTTTTATCTCCTCCAGTTTCGGTCTCCCAGATATCGGACATATCCCAGGGCCTGTATACGGATAGATGTCATCCTCGGAGGTGAAAATTGGCGTATTATGCAGTTCAAATGTCTCCTGCCGAATTCTTAACTCTGCAGCTTCCCTGCGGCTAGTTAAAAATGAATCTTCCTGATAATACAACATCCATTCCCACAACGCAACTCTGTCCATCTCTATGGCCCTCGCAATCCTGTGCCAACAATCGCTCCTATCATTATGCTTATCAGAACCACAGAATGAACAGAGGGCAAACTGCCTCCTTCGCTTTTCTTCAGCTGCAGTGGGTCGCATTGTATTTGGATCGACACTTGGTCCCAAATAAGGCAATACATCATCGTCGGGATGAATTTGGCTGATATCAAACGTTACAGGCGGAGGCGGATGTATTGTACGCACTGGTGGTTTGTTCCACCCCCATTGCCGGATTTGACTAACAGTCGCAGTCCCGATGCGTGCGAATCCATGATTGTCCCAGCTTCCCAACTCAGCTAACTTGAGCGTTGGGCATTCCATGAGCGCCTCTAGCTGAGCCCACGACCACCAAATCATATTCTCGAATTTACTGCGTGCATCCAACCAAGCATCTAGTGTTCTGTATTTTGTCTCATCTATAAGCAGACGCAGGTAACCCATGAATGTTTTCTCAAGGGCCTGTAGTGCCTCTGTGAGATCCTGCTGCGAAACCCCCGGCGTCCCTGATCCCTCAACCGTCTCCTGTAATTCATACTTTCCACGACCCGCCACGGCCGCTGCCTGGGATGAAATAAAGTGACTACGCGCTCTCCCAAGGGCCTTGGTATGGGCCGAGAGATCCTGCAGTGACTCCGCTCCCGACACCTCCCCCGTTTCACTCTGCCCCGTTGCCGCTATGGCAACCCTTTCTATCTGCCCACCAATGCGTACACCCCCTTGCGTTTTCGGTCCTCTTTTCCTAGCAGCAAACCTCAACTGAAGTACACTGGCAACTTTGTCAGACATGGCCTGCACTGAATTCTCTTGCCTGGCCCATCCCTTTGCCGACTCTAGCGTTGCATCCATAATGCGTTGTGTGCGCTCGCGGATACGACTTCGAGATGTTTTTGGCGTTTGGGACGAGCGCTTGTACTTTCCAGTCGCCGCGCTTGTACTGGATTTAGATCGAGGTGTAAGCATCAACCCATGGGAATCACCACCATAAATGCCACTACCACCGCCAGTACCTGATGTATCACCAGTCCCTCTTGTTTGTGTTGATTGGCTTTCGTTGTGCACCGTCAGGCTATCGGTAGCTTGAGATCGAGTTGAAATTCCCAATGCTGCATGGGAACCACCACCAAGACTACCACTATCACCACCACTCCTACGTGATGCATCACCAGGTCCGGAACCTTCTCCTGTGTAGACCTTCGCATCAATGCTCGCGCCAGTGACTCTAGCGGCGCCCCCATCCCCAGGGGCACTTCCGTCGTTGGCTGTACGAGTTGGTTGAAGTAGCTGCATTGTGGTGGACGTGGGCCGGTCAATAGAACCAAGCAGTTCAGTGACGCTAGCACCGCGACTACCACTCCCATTACCAGTGCCCGATGCGTCATCAATCCCGGAATTCCCTCCTGTATGCGTTGATTTGGTTTCCTGAGCTTCTGTTGCAGGTGCTCGAGTAGTGCCACCAAAACGACTATGACTATTACCACTCCCACCACCAGCACTTGATGCACCGCCGGGTCCAGAATTCTCTCCTGCGTGTGTTGATTGGAATTTGTATGTAGCGGTAGTACCACCGGTTCTAGTCAATTCAGCGGTGCCAGCACCATCCGGTGGAGGTTGTTCATCAAGGCCAGCCCCGATTTTGCGGAGGTGTTGTGCTGCTGATGACCGCCTTCCCGCTCTTTTCAGCGGTTTGGATTGCGTATCAGGTTCTTCAGGTTCTGTGCCCCCCTCATTACTCCCCTTCGCCCCTTCTTTCTCGCCACGTTGCTTCTTCATCGTTTGCTTCACGCCCCCCTGGCCCTCAACCTCCTCCTCCCCCTTCTCCCTATCACCCTGGACTCCCTGCTCCCCTTTCTGCTCCTGTTTCTCTGTGCCCTTCTTCTTTTCCTTCTCGGTATCCCGTTCGACTCCCTGCTCCCCTTCCTGCTCCCGTTTCTCTGTGGCCTTCTTCTTTACCTCCTTCCCACCCGTGTCTCCTTCCTCCCTACCTACCTTCTCCCCTCCTTGATCCCGCCTCCGCATGATATTCTTCACCCTTTCCTTCTCCGCAATCGTCTCCCCTTCTCCCTCCTTCGCTATCGCCTCCCCTTTCCCCTTCTCCAGCATCGCCTCCCCTTCTTTCTTCCCCGAACCTGTCTCCCCTCCTTTCTCCCACGATGTCACTGTTATTCTTGGGGCATCGGACTGAGATTGAGACAATAACCATTTGACCGCCCCTGCAACATCATCCCTGTAATCCACAGGGAGGCGCAGTCCCCTCGGCCAGCTCAACTCGTATTTCCGCTTGTTCTGAACCAAAGTGCGCTCCACCTCTTCCTGCAAGTACTGTAAGGGCGTAGATAAGGTTTCCCAGCCCGCGTTGTTGGTGCCCCATTTCTCGGAACATGTCTTTTGCCAGATGATAGGTACCAGCTCTTGGATCAACACCAGGTGGATCGGCGAAACATATTTGATACCGTACATTGCCCTCCGGGCATAAGCAGCCATCGCTGTTCTCGAGGTACTTGTTTTCGAGTATACCTTTAATCTCTGCTTCATTGCCACTCTCTTCACTCTATGCTCAGCTCTCACGATTTTCTCGAGTTCTACCTGCTTCAGTCTCGTCTCTTCGTCCTCTCTCTCTATCACCGATCTGAATATCGCCGCTAACCCCCCCCCTAAACTCGATTCCTGCTTTCTCCCCGCCTTCAATGCCTCTTCCACTGCTTTCCGCTTTTCCTCTGCTTTCCGCTTGTCCTCCGCTCTCTCTGACTCCAATCGATGTTCGTCTTCTTTCCGCACTTCCTCCCCTGCCTGCTCGGTCCCCGTTTCCTGTGCTGAATTCGTTGTATGCTGCTCTGTATTCACCTGCTGTCTTTTTGCTTGTTCTGGTTGCTGTGTTTGATTCTCTGGGTGAAACAATCTCTCTACGAGTTTATGCTGGACTCCACTACGAGGAGGAGCCCCCGTGTGGTCCCTACCACCGCCGCTTGGTCCTTTTCCTTTCCCCTTATTGCCCCCACCGCTACCGCTTGGTTCTTCAAATGGATATTTCCATTGAGGTGTGTGACCATTTTGAAATCCAGCAGGATCCCATGGCTGCCCCCAAAACTTTGACGGCGTCGATTCCCACCTAATTCTGGCAATCTCACCATACTTGCCAAGAGTAGTCTGCCAATACTCTGAATACTGCCCAAAGAATTTCATCCTTTCCTTCTGACACCTTGCCCTATCGATACCCACAAGACCTCGTTCGTTTTCTGCTACCCACTTCCTATACTCCTCTGTTTCCTCGTAGTGTGAACTGGGATCTTTCAACATGTGTGCTCGCAAGTCTGCCGATTGTTCTATAGCCGCCTCTGGTACTGGTGTGTGTGTGCCATCCTGTGCACTGTTTCCTTGCTGTTGTGCTCTCTTTTCCGTAGTAGCCTTTGGAGCGCGGCGGTACTGGGGTCGTGCTGTACTTACTTCTGCTCCACCCTTGCCCTCTTGTGCACCTGGGCCAGCACTACGCGCCGTTCCGCCCTGAGGACTGCCGACCCCGCCCTGCATGCCACCTCCACCACTACCACCTACCTCTTGCTTGCTGACCGAGAACCAGTGATCGTACTTTGTTATGGGTGTACTAGTCTCGACAATAGCTTCTTGTATAGGCTTGGGTATTGCCTCTGCCGTGAGAGTACTCCATCTACTCATGAATGAGGACCGGGGTGGTAGCTTACTTTCAGGGTGCTTCACTGACTCAAGGCCCGAGTCTCCCCATTTTTCACCTTCCTGTGTGAGGCGTCGTGTCCGTGGTTCAATAATCTTTCGGGCCCCACTTCCCTCTACAAGGCCTGAACCCAGTCCGCGAACCTGTCGCAATCTATCCACAAGAGCGTGCTTATTTGGAAGTGGTCGTTGCCATCGCGGAATCAACTGTTGTTGCTCTGGGTTGCGGGTGGTCTCAGGCGGCCCTCTGAATGGAGATGATTCAAAGTTGTGCCCCATTAAGGCCACATTGTCTGCTGCGTCTGTCGCTCTTTGAGCTGTATCCACCACAGTCTTTTGAAGCGATATCATGTTCTCATTCATCATTATAGGGGCAAGCACGTCAAAAAGCCTTTTCCATTGCGCCATAGTATTCTCCGGGCTCTGTGGCGATCCTGATTCTACGACTCCCTCGTAGACCCTTAGTAGTTTTTTTATATCCCCTAGTATGCCCTCTGCAACTGCCAACGCCTTTTCTGTTTTCTGTTCTGCGCTGCCAGCATGTCCTATGGATCCTCCCTCGGCGCCTGTACCTAGCGGCTGGGTGTCTACTTCCTTGCCTTTCCCAGCGATCCCGTATGCGACCCTAGTCCCCGCCTGTGCCGCCAGTGCTCCATCACGAGCTACCTCAGCGGCTATGCGTGCGGCCTGGGCCTCATTGCGAGCTGTTTGAGCCACCCCTTCGGCCAGGATTGCGTGATCCCGTGCAGCTAGTGATTCTCTGTGCAACTGAACAGCGGCCTGGTAGTCTGTCTGTACTTGTGCTGCCAATGTCTGCAAATGCCCTATATCAATGGCCTCGCCCTCAGGCCGGCGGCGGTACAACGAATGAATCCGCCCTGGCCCGGGTGAACAAACACGTTAACGTCAGCCCAAGGCCTAGTTGCAACTAGGGTACTTATCCAAAACTGGTTAAACTTACAAACTACATAAACATAAAGGCCGTAGCGGAGATATTGCCAAATGCTCCATTTTGCAACTATGAATATCATTGCTTCTTCCGGTCTGCGTTTCACGATTCAGGATTAGCATCCTGGACTTAACCATCTATTCGCACAAGTTACCGCAGACATTAAATACAACATATATGTCGCATGTCATGCTCAGGGTAAGGGGAGAGCCTACGCATATGGATTGAACGGCTCAAACTCAGCTTTGATTGATTCTGAAAAGTATAGCTTCGCCAATACAGAAGATGTATCGGTGAATACATGTAATATCCACCCCGCAATCACCCCACCTGACACTATTGTTAACCCTATGAATCCACTGACATGCAGGCATACCTGTGTAAGAAGGATGCTAATGAGATGCCCAACTGGAACACCTGCAGTTGGTTCCGGCATTGGGTGGGGTGTAGGCATGGATCCAATGTCAGCAGCATCCATAGCACCCCCGATGGTAGAGCCTGATGCGGAATCCACCACCCGTCCGAGGATATTGTTCTCGTCTGCCATTGATGCAGAAGCGCCCTACCGCCTTTGAGCCTTTGTCTTCCGTCCCGTGTCGATACTTTAACAGTGAGGTGTAGGGTGTTTGTTCAAAATATTTCCCGAATTACGACACTCTATCCTCTCACTATTAGTTAGTTAAGTTGCGCTCCCTATGACCAAAATCAGTACAGTGCAATAACTGGAATACACACAAGTTGCGGGATCCCGGTCGCGAGTTACCTGCCTTGTGAGTCGTCGTGGAAGGGGGAGGTAATTCCTGCGAGCCCAGTCCGTTAGCAAAAGTTACAGAATGCCATGGTAACTTCCGCTTTGGTGGTACCAACGAACCTGAGTGGTCTGGTAGCTAGTGAAGGAAGTTGCTGCAGCTGGGGCAAGGTAATTCCTGCGAGTCCAGTCCGTTAGCAGAAGTACCACAATGTGAAGGAATTTCCGCTTTGTGGTGGTAGCCTCTCGGCGAAATAAAGCTGAGACCGTGAAGATAACGGTTGCTACGACCCTCTCTGGGGAGATAGCCACTGGCTTTATTCTTTGTCACAATAGAATAGGTTGTCCAGCCACAATGGCCTGCCTCTTTCAACGAAACGTTTGAACACAACAGCTAACATACCCGCCCCCCCCAATATAAACGTGGTTGAATTCCATGCACGCTAGTTATAACCACATTAGCCAGATACAGTATACTCTCTTTATAAGCATAGAGTCGAGACCGGGCATGGTATGCTTTTAGCGAATTTATGCCTATATCGAGAGAAGATTAACATACATAACAAAACAGACAAAGGAGACCAGATATCGGCATTAGGACTCATGTAAGAACTCCGTGGTGCTCCGCTGGGTTTGTTAGGACTTCTCTCGGCGTAGATACCCCTTAATTCGACGGTTTTCCCACTGCAACATCTCCAGCTTGCTTGTATTTCCAAGATTCGGCTGATTTGAGATCGCGTGATCCTTTCAATTGGGTGGGTGCCTTCAAACCAGCCCTTGACTGTATGCCATGTAGATTTAGGGTTTGCTTCTGCGATTCCTGACGTTCACTTTCAGTCCTTAACTGGCGTTGCACGACTTTCTGTGCACCTTCGGAGGTCGATATCTCGTATCGCTACTGGAAATTAGCAGCATGCATTAGGTAGACCTTGATAGTTCTACACATACCTTTATAGATATGTATGCTTGAGGTGTACGGGACAGAGGCTATCTGTAGCCTGGTGGCGGGCTAGTTGTAGTAGAATGTAGGAATCTCCGCTATGCAGATGACCACGGTGATATCTTATCGATAAGCACCCCTGCTAGCGCACATTCCTTCTAAGCATATGTATGTGACTAAGCAAGAAAACGGTATGCTTATGCTAATGGGTGAATTTATGCCTTAAATTTTCCTTTTTGTATGAAGGGGCCTTGAAGGGTATGCTTATAACGAATATGTGCTTATATCGGGTATGCTAATAAAGAGAGTATCAACTTGGGAAATTATCGCGCACATTAGATTAATCGTGATCGGTTCTCAGGTCATATGATTATGTAGTCGATATTCTTCTGCGAACCTGTTTCCGAAGACGCAAAAATCAAGTCATTCCCACAATTTTCCATATGTACAAGGTTAGACCCCATTGTAAAGACTACACATCACGTATCCTCCGAATAGTCCCCTATAACGCGCTCCTAGGATCTCCAGTTGCTCACATGGCATCTAGATCGTGACCGTTTGATAGCACCACAACGGATATTTGCTTGATACCAGTACAGTACCTCCTAGCAGACCCCACATCCGTAGTTGCATGCCAAGGCTTGTGCTTGTACTACCCCAGCTTTGCTTTTCCTTTGTCTAACTATCCCATATCTACACACATATTCCACAAGTGGTATCCAATGAAATACACCGAAAACATACAATGAATAACGCCATAAGACTAACCCCAATACTTAGAAACGGCGATGCGGCGCGTTGATCTGTATTGATGTACACGCGTGATGTCGAGAATTCAAAATAAACACAATTCTGTATCAAGCGAAGGAACAAAGCAATCAACATCTTCCTTGCGTACCAGAACCCATCGTACTTCTCCTTAGTCAGCTGGTACAGCTACTAGAGTAGAGTGGGTGGTACGTGTTCAATAAAGTCCTTTTAGTATCCCATGGCCTCCTTTGTCAAACTTTCTTTGTTCATACATTGATTTCCCCTAAATTCACAGTAGCCTCCGGAGCGTCCTCCAGCCACGGAAGCTGAAAGCAGATGGTATTGTCGTCGGATGAAACTCATTTTTCGATCGTAGTCGAGGCAACATGCATACTTTATACTTTGCCCCACTATAAGCTGCTAGCCTAGGTATGCAGCATGTTCATATAAGGTTGCATTGTCTTTCCCTTTCGACTTCCCTACCCAATACAAGTCTTCCAGGAAATTCACGCCCCAATTGGGTCGTGATTCCCTTGAAACCTCCTTATGCTGGTGGGATCCGCGAGCGCCGGCACTGAGACCCGCGCATGGGGCTACAGCCGCATACGTACGGGCTGGCAGAGATGTTGGTGGAGCATACAACCCTCATGGGGGCTGCAGGTGGTACCAGGGCCGCTGTCCTTCGTGGATCCCTTCCGAGCTTGTGGACCGCTAGTTAACTGTAGTTACCGTGTGCGGTTGTACCGTATCGCTAGACTTGAGAAGTTTGCTGATGAAGCGGTCATTTGCCTTCTGGCATCGGCTGGAGACACTGACCTGCCGCGGCCATCCTCGTGTCCATGTCGATGTCATCTTGGTCGGTAATGTCGGGTTTCCTCCTTGGGAATAATTTGTTGGCGTATAGGTACCTCGGCCCCCAGTGGTTTCTAGTTCTAGAAGCTAGGTGGGTCCCTAGGCTCCCTCGTTGTGCCATGCGATTGTTGAGTTCCCATCAACCGCGGCTTCTGTCAAACTTGTCACCGTACTTGTCTGGAGTCATGTGATGTATTCATTGTACTTATGTAATATGCTGCGGTAAAGACTAGGACCAACAGTACTACATCACCACCGACACCCAAAGCATACGTATCAATACCCTACCGCCCATGACAAGACCCACACCCCAGTGGTACAATGACAGCCATAGATACGGTTAGACTTGTTGGAACTTGCCTTGTCCACCTCAACACTTCCTGGCGCTTAAGCTGTTTGGCAACCCCAAGCGTAGCAATACGGCTGGTGTCACAAGTCCCATCATGTACTGGGTTACCTAGCTAGGCCACAACAACATATCGGCGTATGCGGCATGATGGTCGGGCAGCGCCAGCCCTGTGGCGGAAGTTGCTCTCCTTAGCCGCAAATTCTCAGTCTACACACTGAAGTGCCCTTGCCCGAGCAGCATAAGTGGGGCCCCGCGCCTGGCAACAGCGGGACGATGGGACTTGTGTGGGCTCTAGGTATGTCACACAGCGCCGGCACCCACAACCATGTCAAGGGTATCCTTGGAATATTTGGGTGATCTTGGGGCTGGATTTTGGCTCTGAACTTGGATCGGGAATGGCCGAGATGGCAGAAGTCCCGGATAACGAAGTTGAGGAGGGTTCAGAAGTACCTACAAGAGGCGCAATGCAATGTTCTTATCTTTAAGGAAATGGGGCAAAGCCTAGATCCAAGAGCTCTACTAGAGACATTACTGGCGATAATGACCTGGTTGTTACTGCACGATTGAACCAGCCATCGACCACCGGAGTGCCAGACCTCAACCGCCAAAACCCCCAGCTAACCAGTTCGAGGTCAATACTACTGCAACTCAGACCCCTCCACAAATAGACGCCCTAGTCCATGCATCAGCCCTAGTGGCATACACACGGGACACGCCTATCGACCAGTTCCCAACCGTGGCGCGTACCTATGCGGGGAGGGCAAATCAAGCGCCGGTGTCATCACGATCACTGCGGCAACCTGCTTCCAGTCAGGGGAGGAGGGAATTGGTATAATACTGCAGGATGATGGCGTGAGGTTATTAGGATGACTTCCTGACTGCCTGCGTGCATTAGAGCTAGATAAGCTAACTGCGGCGGATGGGGACGGATAGTGTTATTATTTTCTCGGCTTTGCATGATACAGTCGAACCTATATAAATGCATCCGGTCTAAGCGCATATTCGGTCTAAATGCATCACTACCTGATGACCACATTATTTGTTAGGGTAAGCGTGAATTATAATGAAGAAAGTCTGCACACTTGTATACGTGCATGCATCTGTCCCAATCCCTGACCAAAGTTCGGGTTTATCATGTGCCGACTCTCTATATCTACATAATTGAAGGCCTGATTTAGGCTAAAACTCATGTCACTACACGGGTATGGGAAGATACATGACGAATATATCGCTTACAGGTAGACAGTATTCCTACACTTGAAGTTAGGGCAGAGACAAGCAACGGCAGCGACCGCGACCCCAGAAGCTACAGATGGGGAGCGATGACAGCTCTATCGATACCACCGGGCGAACAAATATCTGAATCTACGTGAGCTTGCTCAATATTATAAGAACCCGAAATTCCAAGGTTGGCAAATAATAACTAATAATATTCCCAGGCTTGAAAGATCTTTTGATCGACCTATCAACCCACGTACAGTAGCGTGAATCCTCCGAAAATTTGATTAAGACCTCGATTTGCTTCTAGCAGCCGAAAAAACAAAGAGAAAGAGGGATGTGCTACAACCAGAATTAGAACCAGCACTATTGGTTTGGTTTTTACAACATGATAAAGACGGACCTCTCAGTGGAGAACTAATTCGGGAATAGGCAAAAAGAAGACTATGTGGTCTATTATATGCTGCAGATGACGTACCGATGTTGAAGTTTTCTAATGGGTGGATAGATGGAGACAGGGAAGGGGGGTATCATGTTTCTAGTTGAATATCAGTTCGTTTATCATTTTCGTTCTAATTGCATAACCTCCCGAAATGCATCAAAAGGTGTTCTGACGGACGTCATGCACTTGGACAGGTTCGACTGTAGGTTCCTCAGACGGAAGATGTCCTTACAGGAGAACTTCGATACAAGCATTTCCGCTACAAGAGTATATTCTCTATAAGGCCGGATGCTGACCGCCCTCATACAAAATAAGTATACAAGAGCTATAAGCATATTCTTACATTTTCTGTGACATTCTTATCGGTTTCATCTTATTATACGAATATACTTCTTCATGCCTCACGGCCGAGTGACCAGTGAAAGCTCGATTCTTCCAGTTACAGTACAGGACCACCACCATGGCAGGCAGTGCAAAGTATGATACCTACCATCCATCACTAGGAAGCGGATTACCACTGTTTAGTGTCCAACTTTAGTGTTTCCTGCCATTTGCTGAAGGGAACTCGCTCAAGGTCCCGATCCTTATCTGCTGCAATCCCAAAACGCTCCAATGGTTCAATAACATCCAAAAGCTCTGCTTTATCCACAAAAGCCTCCCCCTTTAACTTCAACTTAGCCTGTCGGGTTTGGCAGAGCAGATCTCTGGAGTGCTTTGGAGTTGCAATGATTATAAGAGGAGGAGGTAATTATCGGTCTGAGACATGTCTGTGCGGTATGCTATCTAGTACATGTGGGGCACTAAATGGGATTAAACCTGTACCACACTATCCTGCCGCAATATTGTCTTTTTGTATATGTTGCTCCTCGAGCTTTAACCAGTAATAGAAGGAAATTCCCCTTCCAAATAGAAAAAAATGAGAGAATCAAGCTATTCTATCTACTGCCTTCCTACATGCTTTTTGTAGTGGAGAAAAAAGACCGACATACAAGGGTTGAAGCAAATTAGTACTATTTGGTGGTAAACAATATGGCTTGATATTGACTTTATGTGATAGGTAAAAAACTCCAAAGTAATATGTAAATAGTATCCATCAATAATTCGCAGGTAGTAGGGGGATAGTGTATTAACTTGTGCCTCTATTATTTGATCAAATGCTTGAGCCATTCTATTCCTAGCTTGCGGCTTGTCCACCATTTCAGGAAAATTGCAAGTGTTTAGATAAATAAAGGCACGCAAAAACTATAGTAGTCTACTGGATCTGAACCCTCCAAATGCTGATACCATCCCATATATCTCTTTGCTCCCTTATATATTACCAATGGTGGCAATACCATCTCATATCCACAAATTGTCTCAATAACTGCGTTTAGCTCTTGATTCCCATCTTGTGCAAGATTGCCAGTTATTCCTCTTCCTTGCCTCCTACAAATATCCTTACATTGATGTGACTTACCCTTCATAAAGCCTTTTTCATCAGTATTCAATCACATATCTTCCAGGATATTAAATTTCCAGATAAGTCCACCGAGCTTCCGAAAGTGATCTGCTATAATCTTAGGCTCACTGACTTTGATGCGCTTTTCATCTAATGCAGAGGAAAACTTTGCAACCAAATTTTGGTGTCGATCTAGGAATCATGTGATTCAATTCTGCCTGATAACTTGATCTAGGTCGCCACGCTGATCGCGCAAGATTATAACTACTTCTCGGACATGCTCAATCCGTAGTGGAAAACCTGCAAACTCCAGTAGATATATTCATGGCACAATAGCGTGCTCCTAAACCACTGTTACCAGTTGCTGGCTTTCATGTGCAGCTACTCTGCGTTGCCCGCCATGAACACGTCTTTGTAAGGTGGTGTACGCAATACAGGACTGCAAGATGGCCTCTACCCGTTGATCTGCAAGGCTGCCGATAATAATGGTAAGCGCAAAAGTTATGGATGATTCCTTTTCATTCTCCGACTTGAGCTTTCTAGACTTCACTCGACCCATTTCGTGCTCTCTGCGGTCTGTTCAGTCCTCCAAATAATTTAGCTCATAATCCCACCTTGTTTGTGAGTCGCACATACCAGTGTCCAATTCTCCGTTAATTTCCGTACTCTAATTAGGCAATCTTAGGGATGAAGTGCTTTGAGCGGCAAACTCCAGCGTTATGTTCTGACCCATTCACCAATCTGCAAAATATTCTTCCTACGAAACTATAGAATAATTAAGCCAGAGATCACCAAACAAGTAGAAGTACGAAAAATATAACATAAATAAAATACGAGAAATAGAACCGCCCAGAGGTATGAAAAATATTACAAATAAAATGCTAGAATCAAGTCCTTTTCCGGAACACTATAGAATGAAATGTACTATCTAAATCAGAGGCCGCGGCAGAAGCTGAATGCGAAATAGAAGAAAGAGTTTAGTATGAAGTAATAATACTAGAATATTATGCAGATGGGTGAATGGGCTGGGCCCATTGCTCAATGAGTTCACTAGTGCGATTGGTGAATGGGTCAGAACAGTTACCCTTCATGTAGACCCCTGTTGCTACCCTTGTCCCTATCGCGTGGGGGCCTATCTACGTGTCGATAGTGATTCGCTTCCCAGTGATGGATGGTAGCAAGCTTTGGAGAAAACAGATTATTCGAGTGCTTCAAATATCAAATGAAACAGCTAAACCTAGACATGTGCTGCTCGGCAGCGTGCCCAGCCAGAGGACAATATCCATATGGACTAAATGAATAAATCAGGATAGGAAGATGGATTTGGCGTTGCGGCGGGTATTAGTAAACCGTACTCGGCTCCCGATAGCTGCTGGAGCTCATGTTAGAGCATATTAAGACATTGAATATCTTCACACCAACAGATGCAAGGCGGAGTGGTCCGATAGCTTCGAAATTGAGAGAATTGCGCGTTGGGAGAATTGCGCGTGGGGAGAGTTAATTATTAATACAGAGGTCGGCGAAAACTGTATTGCAACGTTTCTTGATCAGTATCTTGATGCTGATAGCTATAGGCATTCACGCCTATTCCCTGTTTGTCCTGCAATTGTTCGTGATACTTGTGCTAGGTTGGGGCGAGCAAAGCAAGAAAATATCCCACAGGTTTATATTGTGCATGGGAGGGAATTTCTAATGGGGTTAGCACCAGTATCGAAGGTGATTAGCCGATATCTAGGTGGGAGAAATTTTATGTTACCAGTTGATGGAGATCGAAAGGTGTTTTACCGTTATTGCATGCGTATGTATGGTTGGGGAAATATACAAACCCTGATTACTTATAAGGTTGCCATCAATTATATGGAGTGGTATCGCTTACCAGTTTCGATGTAGTCTTCCAGAATGGTAGTCGCGCAGTGTGCTCACAGATGAACGTTTAGTGCGGCTATGGCCAGCCAGGGGATCGGGAGGAAGAGTCCTGACAATCGTTGCTTACGGAAGGGTCCCCAAAGAGCATAGGATGAACACCATCCGTCATAACTCCACTATGGCACACAGCCAAAGATGGTCCGAATTGCACTATCTAACTCATCATACGATTAATCCGGATTCTGGGAGTCGTTTGTCTAGAAGTGTGATAGTTTGGTTACAGATCAACCTTGTATGAAGCAATAACCAGACTATGAAGCGTCAGTTATGTCCGCAATGCTCTTGTAATCATCCTGGACTATCCCCATCACCTGCAGCCTAAGTTCGTGCTGCCTAGGCGTTTAAGTTTCTAAGGTATAATTTTTCATAAGGAGGACGAGTTGGACTTTGAAGTAGATGAGCAGGATGCTCAATAGGAACGCGGGCTGCCCTATATTTCTGGCCTCGTAGTTAACCCACTATATATTGCACCTTGAATCTTTTACCTGCCACCCTATACATCAAGCATAGATTCATTAATGTGTCTGTGACCCATTTCAAATTTGGGCTCAATGGAAGAACATTAGAATATTTGACGTCCATTTTTGTGCACCAGGTAGAGGTCTTACGCACGGTGCGGCCGGTCCATATAGTGCGGCCGATCCCCGTCGCTCACCGTACAGCATGCGACGGCGTAGTGCATCACGACCGGGTAATGTAACACTTCCGGACTACCTACGAGAGCGCCTAGATCTATTTACACGGATGGTAGGAGATGCAGGAGGGAATACAGGATACCTCAGTGAGGTTTTGGTGGGCCTTGGACCGGGGTTGAGAGTTCTGGGGGGCGAGGAGTCGCCAAAATGATGGTAGAACGGGGAAATAAGGAGGAAATTTGTGAAATATCTGAGGTCCATGAATCCAACCGTAGCCATTCTTCTACATCAATTTATCAATATGATCAAACTGCACCACCTTCTTGCCATTCTGTCGCCTCTTACCCCCCACCTGACTTTTCCGCTTTTCCTGCTTTTTCGCTTCTGCCCTTTCCCGCCCTTCATACAACTCCTTCAAGACCGACCCATCTAATACCTGGCCTCCAAAGCGAGATCTGAGTTCCCTCCGATCAGTAGAAGCTTTTAGAGCCTGGGCTGCTAGCCACTTTTGATTGATATCTCACTCCAACAGCAAATCCTTATCCTTATTGATAGCGAACCTTTCCAAGGAATCTATCAACTCTGCAAGCTCCGTATCATGTGAATGGTGGGATTTTTTGAGAAGGAGCTTTGCCTGCCCTGCTCGATGAAGGAGTGCAGCGGAATTGGATGGGGTTGGTGGTGTGGTAGGGGGGTAGGAGCTGGTGCTTCGGAGTCTCGATATGAGGGCAGTTGTGTGGAAACAACCCTTGAATTGGGTGGGATTAGTCCTGCTCCCCGCATGCTGACAGTATATTCTCATTGGTGAAGACTTTGAGCCGTGCTGGAACAAGCATTGGAAGAAAGTTGCGTTTAGTAACTGTAATTAGTCTATATCTGATCATCTTATCAACCTGTTGACCATAGTACTTTTGTAGGTGACTATAAAGTCTGGCATCCAATGGCTGAAGCAGATATGTTGAATGTGCAGGAAGACAATATGGAACAATGCAAGCGGTGATGCAATATTCCACAAGAGCAATATGGATATGGATTTCACAACCATCCAATATCAGGAGTCTAGGTATATTGCGCTGGAACATGAAGGCGAGTTTTTGTTATAGCATCAAAATGCTTGAGCCACTCTATACACAAGCTTCAATTATTCCACCCAGTAGCACTGTAAGTGAACTTCCAATTGCCACACTGGACAGGGCCCAAGTGCTGATACCATCCCATGTAGTGTGCAGCCCCTTTATAAATCACAAAGGGTGGGAGAACAATATCATCGCCTGAGATAGTCTCTGCCACGGTAATCAATTCCCAATTAGTATCACTTGCTACCTTGCCACTCCTGCCTTTGATCAAACGCTTACAAAATACCTTAGCTTGATCTGCAATCCCATGTCGAAATCCTTTTTCATCCATATATAGGTATTTTTATCCATAATCTCATATTGACTCTGAGCCTATATATTTTAATTAGTACAAGTCTACTAAATTTCTGGGGCATATTCTTTTTTAACTCGTCTGAAGTGGGCTTGAATAACTTGAGGGTCATTTGCCTTCATCCTATCTGCTTCCATTGATGTATTGATTTTTGCTACAACTTCAGGATGTCTATCCAAGAATCGACATGTATAATGTGCATCAATCTCATGATATGTCTCCATGGATTCAGGCCCATATTTCAACAAGGCAATGGCCTCCTTCACATGATCTAAACGAGGAGGAAAACCCTACTTATCTAGTCTAAAAATCCATCATACAATAGCTTTTTCCTCCTGTGGAGATAGCAACATCTGATCAACATAAGCTGCTTGGCGGGATGTGACGCCTAGGGGATCTTAGTACCTACTATTTCAAATCGTAAGTGATGATACTTTTGAATCGGCGGCTTAAGGTGCTATAATGAAGCCCATAAGCCTCTGCTGTGCTTCTGATCGACTGGAACTTCCCTGTTTGGAAGGCCTTCATACCATTCGTAATATTGGTCTCCCGCTTCCTCTCTTCCAATTCCTTCTTCTGGCGCTTTACCAAATTTATTTTCCCCATATATGTCGCTTTGGTCGCTTTGTCGGTACCTCCCTGTTGAGCGTTGGTTGTGTTGGTTGTGTTGTTGCCCTGCAAATAGCCCAGTAATGACCTGCGACAGGAGTGTTGCATATCCCTGTCGTGTTGCACTACCCCTTCGCATGCTGTACTACACAATTCACCATTACTGGTAGTCTGGTTGGCACAAGCCCCTCGGAAGAGGCATTACCGGTACCTAAACCAGACTACGGTACCTATAGCATTTATAGCGTAGTCTCGCTACCATAGTTGAGCTCTCGTATAGTATACCGATATTGTTTTTTTTGTGTTTTCTTTTATCAACTCACTATATCATATTGTTTCAGCACCCGCAGTCTAAACTATTTCGGCTTTAAGTACTTGAACATTAAACCCCTATGAGACAATCGCGAGAAAGTTAAGGACAAAAGATATTTTTTTAATACAGCACGTAGATTCCGCAAATAAGCCACCATCCTAGGTATCCTGAACGTATAATGGCAGTACACAAATATCTGCCTGGCTAGACCAATCCCGGTCAGGTTTCCCGATAGGCAGCGTAAAGCAAAATCAACGGCCTAATCAGGGCTCAGACAAATATATACTGGCCTACGAGACTCTGCATTACATATAGCAGGCCCTAGCGGGGCGGGGCCCTAAGCTCAGGAAACCCGAACCAAGACTGAGCTGCACCGACTTGGTGCAGAGCTGGTGCAGGCTGATGCAACACCTACAGAGTGGCTCAGGCAGATCCAGGCAGGCTCAGGTACATTAAGCTGGCCTCGGCCTTGGATACGCCAGCCCACCTTAGGCTAGTTGAGTTCGGAGTGGTCCATGCTGTCCTAGGTTACCCGATATACAACCTCTGGAAAAGTGCACCAAGTCTCCATGGACTCCCTACTCATGCTAAGGGCCTTATAACTTTCACACAACTTATAACGCATCTATAGGCACTATAATACACTATTCAACTCTCAATTTATTATTCTCAAGACTCGACCAGTACTGAGGGCCAGTTGCTTGTCGCTTCTATGCTTGCTTGTCGCTTCTATGCTTGCTTGTCGCTTCTATGCTTGCTTGTCGCTTCTATGCCCGTTTCAACTCAATGCCACCCAATGATCACCCAGTGAATTGCCATTAGGTATCTCCGACGCATTCCCACCACATGGCAATGAATCCCTGCATCTTCAGGATGCTTATATATTTTGCTGGATATGATTCCGCTGATTTTACTTCTAACCGACTCGCTAAGGAGGGTCCGACAGGGATTGCGTGGGGGCTGATGCACTACCCGGTGATGGATGGTAGGCCCCGATTTGCTCGAGACGTCTCGTACCCTAGCCTAAGTGTAGGATGTCCTTGTGGCTTTGCGAGATCGGCGAAGAAATGGACATGCGGGGCGGTCTTGCAGCGGTCTTGACAGACGTTTCGGGGTGTCAGGGGATAATTATGGACGGGAGGGGAAAGCATGATAACCTGGTATTTTGGGAGCACATACTAGGACCGTAGCATTCAGCTCTGCCCACAACCCCAAAATCCCAGAGGAAGACCCCACATCCAGCAGTCTCAAGCGCGAAAATTTGAGACAGGGCGGGAGCGACCTGAGAGATCAGGCAGGTCGTCTGGAATATACATGGTTTTGCCCGTTGTTCCGTGGAGCTTTTCAAGCAGAGGCAACTTAACTCGAATCGAACGTTCATGTTAGGAAAGTAAAACTAAAAGCCGTCGATAGATGTAAGTGTCTCTATTTAGCAACCAATAATACATTACATTTATTTCCCTTTTTAAGCCTGTACGTGGATTCGGCGTATGTAGTGCTATGCGACTGATAGAATGCTTTACTGAAAAGATTATAGGCGCCGGATTGACCGGCTCGGGGGCTTTTTTCCCTCCCCGTTTTATATACTCGGATGCAATCCCAGTAGAAGCATAGCATAAGGACCTTGGCTTCCGTCGCGCGGCGGGAAATTATATTGGTGGGGAAGGTGTTCTCTTTCACTAGCTGTATATTGTTCCCTTGATTTGCCAAATTCCTAGCCAGCCTTGGGCAACGATCCCGATCAGGAGGGTCTAATGAAAATACCCTAGGTGCGGAAGACCAAAAAAAGGTCACATGCTCTAGAGCACAAACTCAGCAACGCTGCTGCCCATATTAAGCCGGTCCCTGAGGGAAAAGTCCTTTTATTATGGCCGGAAGTGCTTATGGAGCAAGCACCTTGGCACATTCCTACCTCTCTACTTATGGGTTCGGTTCTTGCTACTATTCATGTATCCGTGTATTTTGTTTCTTTGGTTTTAATTGAACACTCGTATTATTGGTTTGGAATTTTGGTTTCAATCGCTTCTGTACCTATTAAGTTCGATTGCGGGCATCGGCGACAAATATGTTGATGTTGGGTTGTTAAAAATGTACGTGTAGCCCACCAAACAGCTTTCACCAATACGTACACGGGCAGCGCGAGGGAAATGGGCTACTTGTTAAAAAGCAACATCGCATAAGGGAAACAAGAATCGGTATCACGGAGGGAGTTGAGGCTGCCAGGTGGAGGAAGGCCCCCATGGAGACTGGGTTTATATCCACTCTGTGAATTCTACTCATTTTGATCACACTGGCGAGTAATAAGTGTGGCCGCATTCAAGTCGCAAAGAGGCAAAAATATATTTCCCCACAATCTGTATTATTATTTAACCCAGCATCAAAGTACTAAATTAGCTAGGCTAAGAGTAGACTAAGTGCCTAGAATTGTGCCTTACCCACATAGATTAGTCAGTATACCCTCTGCCCTTGGCTCTGGTCCCTGACCAGTTTCCCATCGACACCCGTAAAATTTCGGATACTACATCAACATCTCGCACCTACAAGTCCTCCCTTACCCCTCTGCATCGGCAGCACACCACACAATGAACAACTTTAAAGTATGCCAAGATACTACTACTGGCCTCATTGGCAGGTTTCGACACACTTTCCACGGTTTAACACAAGCGGAATCTGCTCTTGTCCTAGACCAAGTAGCTGCAATCGTCAGTGGTCAGCCGAAACCAACAAACAGACTCATGATGATGCCGTGGTCCCAATCAGTATACCTAGCCGTCGATAGTACCACACGTACCTTCCGGGCCTCTGTTGTTCCTGGCCCCAAGACTTGGCAGCTAGTTGTAGATACTGGTACCGATGACATGCTCGGCAAACCCTACGTCCTTAGTATCAACGTCCCAGCAGCGATGGCCCAACACATCCTCGAGGTGCTTCAACAGACCTACGAAGAAGCTATCCTTAAAGCAACCAATAAGCCGCTCAAGGAGAACCCTTCCTCTATTCCTCGTCCTGACCAGCAGACCAGTGACTGGGAAGCTCAGGAGTTCCAACATCGTACCGGCGCGGATGCCGTCCCTGATATCCCAGGGTTGCCGGCAGCTCTGCAGCTGAGCTCAAGGATCCCAGTTGCGAAGGACAAGGCGAAGGGTATTACGACTAAGGAGAAGGGGAAGAAGAAGATGGACGAGCGTGGGAGCACAGCGGGTCAGGGACCTGCAGATGCGCCAAATGGGCAGTGGGAGTTGGAGAGCTCTACCACGATCCACAAGAAGCAAGAGGCTCGCGGGCATCCTAAGATTGCTTCCGCTACAGAAGCTGGCTTCGCTACAAAAGATGGTGAGTTTAAGACTGCCAAGCTACCTTTGGCCGCTCAAAGGTCCATGCCGGAATCCATCAGTTCTGTGGGCCGGAACACAAACTCTTCAGCAGATATCTTCCGCGAAGGGCCGCATAGTCTCGCTACGGCAAACCCCATGATGGTCTCTACGATGGGATTGAACCCACCTCAGGCAACACAGCAATCCACAGAGCAGAAAGGCCAATGGGGAACAAAGTACCAATCCATGCTGGCAAAGCCGGCAGAGAATTCATCATCAATCACAGATGCTCAAGCATCGCCAACCCAACCGAAGCAGCAACGGACTGCAAGCGGATCTTCGGGCGTCCAGTTGAAACCAGGATGCACGGGCTTCTCCGGTACGTCTGCAAGAGCGCCACCCGGACTCCAAGGTACGTCTGCAAGAGCGCCACCCGGACTCCAAGCTCCAAAGTCTACGGCAGCTCCGCCACCACAAACCCCAGCCCCACCTCCAATGTGGTGTTTTACTGGCAGGTCAGGAGGACCGGCTACCCCAAATGCCCCCCCACAAACCCAGTTTGGGCATCCAACCCCGCCAGCTACTGTACCCGCCACCTCCGACGAAGCTGCGGAAGCCACACACGACGAGTTCCTCCAGAACTACATCACCCACCGGTATAGTACTATGGAAGGCCTAGCGGACTACATGGATCGGTCTTTGTTTCATTCGTGCAGACGACGCGATTGTATTCAAGCTCCTGGTATTCAGGCCGATGGGACCTTTAGGTTCTACAGACCACCACCAGCCTTGACGTTCTACCGGCCCTATGGGCCTGGGTTGGCGGAGGGCCCGACCCCCTCTCGTAGGCGCCCCGATGGAAGAAGGAATTATTATGATTAGGAGATGGAACATGGCAGATAGGCTTACATCGTGGGATCAGGGTTGCTTGGATCTGATGAAGGCTGGTTTCATGTAATGATGTTCGAATGAAATACCCCACCATGTATCAGGAGTGTCAGCCTTTCAAGGCGTATGCGATGGCGCATGACCTATCCTCTTGTGAAAAACAAGAAAAACAAGGGCTTAGGTGTGGGGTATTTGATAACTGGAGTTGGTCTGATTAAATAGGTTATAGCTTTAATTAAAAAATTTGCAATGGTTGGTTCTGCACCCTGAGCAAGGTGAAGCGAATCCAAAGGACGGCGGTGTTCATGCAAACTTACGGAATGCCAACTTGAATTTTCCCTTTTGTCAACATTCAGTTTATCATCACCTTTTCGGAGGCTGCATGGCCATACATGGTGCGCTTTGATTTATTTTGACCATGGCACACCCCCTTGTACGCATAATTAGCATTCCCTGATAATAATTATCAGAACTCAATAACTACGATTATACCTCAGACTATTTCCTTTCAACATAGAGGAAACGCTAACCGAAGTTCAACAGATATGTGGGCGTATAGAGTGTTAAGCGTTTACACCCTCCAACGATCTAACACCCACATATAAAACCATCGGAGCCTACCTCCACACCCTCCGCAAACCCTAGACCACTACAACCATCAAAATCGAGCTATCCACCCAACGTGCACGAGTTTGTATTGCAACGGCTCGCAACACAGCCACAGCTGTGCAGGGGCCATCTAACACAGTATATAGGATACTTTTCAGGCATCGGAATGACGTATCAGGCGACACACCTGGTATAGTGAGCGGATCTGATCGCAGAGGAACTACATAGATCGGATGCGGGAGTAGAGCAGACGTTGCGATATCAGAAATCAATACAACAGAAGGCTATATTCCCAATGAACTTAGTGTGAGGTTTGCTTGAATTAAGCAGAGAGGAAACAAGGGGGGGGCAAGCTAGATATCTACACGACATTGGCCCTCAGGGATCCTAACATCCGGCCGATGAGATCAAGACAAGGGCGCATTCTCAATGCATTTTGTAGATGCGCCTACCGCCCTCAGATTAACTCGACGGGTGCTTGAATCTAGTGGGGTTCCGCTGGGTCATCACTGTCCCTACTGGGACCGTTTATGGTTACCCGGGTATATAGAGAAATCTTCGCAAACAAATGTCGCAAGCCACAGAAGAAGCTGGCTTGAACTAGTTACGCCGCGCCACCTATAGGTTTTAGAGGCCGCACGTCAGCTTGAATGCAGGGCATGTCAGAGGGAGTTTAAGGATGAAAGACTTGTTAATCGTCACATGACACAATACTATGGGAAGAAACAGAAAACCTGCGAAAGAAAACTAAGCAAACAACTCAACGTCATCATATATGGGGAAAATTGGGTGAAGTGCGAGAAGAAAAGGTTATTGGAGGAGAGGAAGGAGTGTAATATTAAAACTGTTATGAAAGCATGTCAAGAAGCGAAGTTCGGGTCAATCAGGGGGCAGCAGAGTTCATTATAGTACCCTAAGTCTCTAACGGCAAAGTACATGGGTTCGAGCGCTTCGAGGAAGGTGAACCAATCGATGGGGGCCATGCAGATCAGATGCAATTATTTATGCAAGCCGAAAGGCAATGTGCCGTGGATTTCATATATTCTACCATCTAATGGAGCGGCGGTGTTTATAGCGGCGCACGCTAATGTTGGCGGTCTTGACCCCGCGTTGTGTGCTTTGTTCTACTTTTTCTTTGTACATGTGCTCAAAATCCGACCTCTTTCCAAACCGCACCGCACCAGAGAGCAGTTGTTGCAGGCACTGCAAAACAAAATTACTGACAGAATAATATGATATGGACCCGAACGGTCAATTATGGCCACGCTGCCGCCTTGGCTAGCCCAGCCGTAAACTATAGTGTATCTGCCAATGCACATGATTCAGAGCAAATCAAGTTATGTATTATGTTATAAATCAACTAGCAATTCATGACTGGCAATATCAAAGCTGTAAATAATCCACATGCCACCTGCTGTCCACTGGCACGCAGTCCCGCAAACCACCTGAGCCATTCCAGCAATCCTGGGTTATTGTTGCGTCCCAGGTAAATCCCTCGGAATAGTGGACGAATTTGGGTATGGATCAGCGCCGTTTTCGCAAAGGTACAGTTTGCTGCGGTTGGGAGGACTTTGTAGGCGGCCTAGTAGGTGGATTAATAGGAGCCTTGTTGCGGTGCCCTGCTTTGGCCCTGAGCTGGTACCGTTGAGGTTGCTGCTGCACCTTTTTTGTTTTAACTCTAGCTATGGGAATCTTAGACACCTCCTCTTCTATAATAGAATAGTCTGCATCGTCTTCGTTACCACCTTCTTCCTCGTTAGCATCGTTATAAACATCTTCCCCCCTATACCCTTTATCTTGCCCAGCATAGTTCCCCAATCCCGTATCCGGTTCAAAATCACTTTCCGTATCTTCTGCATCTGTTGGGGAGTCAGATTGCTGTTGAGGGTAGGTAGTCGCAGCACTAAGATACCCGTCTTCGTCCGCATTCCCCTCCTTCTCTGCATCGTAGTATTCCTCCTCATATGTCTCATTGTTGACATCGTCTTCATATTGCTGCTCCGGCTCGGCACTGTAACTATTCCGGGCTTGATTTGTATCCTCAGTATACTGGCTGTCATCGGGATAAAAGTCTTCCTGGCTCGAGGTTTGTACTACTATAGCCGGCTTTCTCCTATTGGACATGACGTCATCCTTAACCCCCTTTTTGGCTTTGACATATTCCAGATGATACTGCACTGCCCTCTTGATATCCCCTGTTGGCTTTTTGAAAGTTTTCCTCCTCCGCTTCCTCGGTGGCGTCGCTTCAAAGCCCTCTGAGACCACTCCGTTTCCCATTCTGCGCCACAACCATCTCACAGTCTTCACCACGGCGAAGGGTAACAGCGTAACCAGTATAGCAAAGTATACCCACGCTATCAATATTGGGTAGTACCCTGGTTGGTAGGAAGGGCTCGTGCGGTCAGTAATGTAGCCGTGCTTCTCAAGCCACTGGATCCTTTGCGGGATTTCGAGAAAAGCCGCGTTCGCAGATGTAGCTATCTTCCTCCATGCATCCCATTCGTTGCCAGAGGAAGCGCTGCTCGCTAACTCGAGTGCCTCCAGTGCACGAGTCACTGCCTCCGCATCATTCCAGGCTGGGCCAACAATTGCATATTGCAACGCCACATCTTTCCACGCTTCCTCGCCTAAAACTGCGATAATTGCCTGCCGCCGAGTCCTTATACACTCGACATTCCGTACTCTTTCGTCCAGCATTGCCCAAATTGCGGACAAGCGAAGGTTTCTAAATGCGCGTGTGGTGTATCTTTCCACTGGTATGGTTTCATCACTGCGTTCAGTGCTACCATGCGTAGTCTCGCTGTTGTACTCATTTTCGTAACCACTCGCTGCCTCATGCACAACTTTTGCATCAGGACTGCTAGCTGGCGAATCCTTAAGACTGTCGGAGTCTGCCATTTTGGGTCGAGAGGAGCTGCTCCAGTTTATGGTAAGAAACCGTGCTTTGGGGGGTGTTGACAAACTGTGAATCGGTACTCTCTCAATTATCAGGTGCGTGGGTGGTAATCTGCACACCTTAACACCTGAATAAACTTTAGCATGCGGGTAATTAGATGGAGCAATATGTGATAGGATTTTCTAGAGACTCTGGGGCGATACCTGGTCCTATCGATATTGCCCTGCTAAACAAAGAAAGTATTGTAGGACTTGGTCTAGACAATGGATTGAAGTTCAAGACTAGATCGAGATGATCTACTCCATATACGGTCTTTGTGTAAAAAAAGGTGTCGCCTTTGTTTACGTGATGCGTAATTTTTACCGACAATATAACTCAAGCAAGGTGTAGCTCATGCTGACAAGTCCATGTGTCGCGGTCGAAAGAGATACTAGAGGGGGAATCCTTAATACTGTTGATCCATAGTTTTACCAGTACAGTGACATTCGGTGTTTATCTAGGACTTGGAATTTCTGTCTAACCACGCATCAACCCTCCTAAGAGAGGGGTCAGAGAACTCCATGTACTCCTGCCGCAAGCAATGCGCGCGACCTTGGACTCACCCGCGCACTTCATAGTTTCGACCCTTCCTTTTAACAAACGTTTTACATGCACCTAAACACTACCTAAATACCCACCAGTAGGTCGGTCATCTAGTTCCCCACATGACGTAACTTTTACAACTCACCCTTCCTTATGCCACCTGAGATACATCGTGTTTGGTTTATACTTATTAACAGGGCTAATTTATCGGTAATGGGTCACTTCTGAGTTTCGAATAGATCGGGGGCCATTCAATATTTCATCCACTTTCTTTATATGGATGAAATGACCTCCTCAATGATAACTACGATACTGAAAACCTATACTAAGCCTCAGGATGCCTTGTCTGTGTATCCAACCGTAATAACATGACTACACAGGAGCAAAATAACTATCCTAGACTAGAGCATGGATCTGTTTAGGAACATCGTATTTGAACCTATTTCTCTTGCCGTATACAAACGTTGTAGCCATATGTCTACCTACTCGCTGAGGCATTTGACGAGGGGAATTAGATTTAGAGCTTATGGTAGTTTGGCAGCAGGTTTTCTAGTTAACAGCTGTGCGTGTTGGATAACCAAGATACAGAGCACTAGTGCAGACAAAAAAGCTAATGAAGAAAACTGTATAAAAGTGATAGGTGGCCGTGGCCTAGTGGAGTCAAGTATTCATATTCATTGTTGATATTGTCAATTCCGTTATTGCATCAATATAGCGGGAGAATGAGTAAAGAACCCTGGCTGCGAAAATATTCAGGAACAAGGACAGAACTCTTGCAGTAGATATTAACCAGTGATATCCCACTGTTTATGGCTATGAATGAAACCCTAAGTTTAGTTAGGCTCTTACCCCGCCTGGGTGATTTTTGAGGTGGTGGAGGTTAGAATGGGAAGGGTTTTGTCTGTCTAATTCCGGTAACTCCTGTCGAACTGTTTGCTACACAACAGTTGCCTCATCCTTTGCTGTGATGATTGTCTTTAAATCTGAGCTTAAATAGGGATTCGGAAATACTGAACTATTTTGGAGCAGGGTAATGCAGTTTAAATTACCGCATGCAGTCCAAAGGACTGTGTACGATGTGCGAAAGTGGCGGGGAATTTCGCCCCCCAATTCCCATCAAATATGCAATAGGGTAGTGGTCTTGGTCTCGCATTTGGTCAGTGGAGTATTGCTTCATGGGTCGGTCATACTCTGGGGGTGGTAGATGGCTTGGTAGGTTCAACAATAGGGTCATCAAACTCAAACCCAAATGTTGTGTCATGTTCTAAGCACTGTGGTCATACATATTACCCATGCTTGCGGTGGGATTGTTACTACGGCTTCAGGGTTGCGTTTGGACAATTTCTGGGAGGGTGAATCTTATGACTAAGTAATGGAATTCAGGTGGAGGGGATGACAGATGACTGGGAATGATGATGAGTTACGGAAATACCCACGTGTGGTACCATCACTAAGACCCTACGAGAACTTTGCCCAACACTATCCACAAGCGGGGTCTAAAAAAGTAGCAGGACTTGCCAGCCGGCTTTTACGATATAGGGCCCTATAGGCGGACCACAATTTCCCTCCAGACCTTGCATGTACGCAAATGTCACAGGATCTCCATTCTTAGCCCATGTAGCAGACTCTACATGAGAGTGGATCATCAGGATAAGCTAACCTGCAATGAGAATATTAGCAAGTTTATTAAATTTCGTTCCAGACTCCAAAAATTACTTTTTGCTCCCCCAAAATCCCCAAGGAGCCTTCAGTGTTGTCAGTCTTTCCTTTTTGCATTCCACCGGTCTAACGCTGTTCTTGGGAGAGGCAATCTGCTGTGGTAAACCTTTCTCGGGGGTGCGGGAGGTTGAGGATACGGAAACTCCTCAGGTTGTCTTTCAATTCTGGTATACTTTGTGACCTCCTCTTCCTCATTCTCCCCTTCATCCTCCTCCTCAACTATGCCATTACGAATTTCTTCAGTAATCTCTCCAGAGATCCACGGCACCAGCACTGCATCTACCAGGGTACCTATGCCATCCCTTAACTCGTCACCATCAAGTTTCAATTGCCCCATATTGGTTATACCACTCCGGACCCATCTATCAACTATAATATTGATTAAGGAATCTACTATCTGTGGAGGTACCTTAAACCCGGATTGCCTAGCACTTGGATGCCGCCAAAAGTAGGGAGCTTGAGACCGAACATTGACGTGAGAGATTATACCGTGAGCCAGAAGTAGGGAGAGGAGTTGTGACGTGAGGAGTTGATGGGTCGTTATATAAATGTGTGGTATCATAGGTAGAGCTCTTTGAGTTGATTTTGCGAAGTCTGAAGTTCAGTTGGCGCTTAGTTTTGTGTCTAAGTGCAATCCAATCGGCCATCTAAAGTTTACGTATCTATCCACACAAGGCAGGCCATACTCGGAAATAATTTAGCCATCATGACTTGCCATTTAAATATGCCACCCACCCCCCAAACCTCCTTCTGAAAATGACTCCTACTATGGCTGATACAATCCATGCTAGTTCACTGGCTGCAGCAAGTGGTTTATATGGATCCCTCTGGTTGTGGACTGGTCTAATATGCAAGTGTTATATGGGCTTGTTCATGGTCTGGCTGTTCCTACTGTCTCTGCGATTGTGGCTCTATTCTCGGTCGGTGTGGAGACACCAGGGAGAAGTAAGTCCGCGCTCGCCGACTTGGACCGCGTTGCTATCCCAACAAAATCCTCTGTACTACTCATTTCATGATACATACTGTACACCAACGAAAGTAGATTTGTTAGTTTCAACGTTCACACTACCAGACATACTGTCACGGGGCATAGCCCCCCAAGGACCAGACGCAAGGGATCGGTCGATGCGAGGGCTGAGTCTGTATGGGTTTCTTAGTTTGGAAGGTTTGAGCTGATAAGCATGCACGTGGTCGGGGGCTGTATATGGGTTTCACGGGTTCATCTCATTGGCTACTTGTTAGGACGGAATCACTATATAACTCTCCTATATTCCTCTCTCTCTCTCTTTCTCCCTCCTCACGCAACGTCTTGTATATACTCTCAATACATACGTTTCCTCTTGAATCCATAGTCACAGTCTACGACCGCTCCGTGGAGCACTATCCATAGTTCACGAGTTTAGCTCCGTTACTCATAACCTACTAGTCACATAAAACCCATATGGTCTTTATATCTAATTACTGTTGTTTATTCCTTTGGATGTATTCCTGGATTTGTGACTGGTGTCAAGCAGGTATGGCAGGAGGTACGGCTTCTGTCTCCTCCTCTGTACCCCAAAGCCCACCGGGGAACCTTTTTCTGCTCGGGAGATACTCGTTGCAGCTCATGCGCTGGACTTCCCAGTGATGTATACGATTGGTGGTTGGCAGGTGCAAGATGGTGCAGGAACAAAAATAGACTTGCTTGAGAATAGATTTAGAGTATGGAATCACTCTCAAGGGTGGCATTTCATGTAGGAACTTGTTTCATCGGGGTAGAATAGACTTATGTCGGGTTTAGAGTGGTTTTTAGAGCTTTAGATTTTGCGTAATTGGTAGCATCCTGGTTTTTATGGCGCGGAAGGCAATCTCAATCATAATCCTGCTCATAAATATTATACTTCACAGCTCATTTACGATTGTGGAGTTTATCTGTGGGGAAATGCCGATCAGGACGGGGGCCTTGGAGGAGTCGAGTATTTGCCTCACCAATCACTTAGTCGGGTGGCTAATTCCTTTGTTCTGATTGTAAACACCCCGAAAAAAAGTAGCCAGGCGTAAGGAACTTTTCCTCCTACTATTCCGAGTTCCAACGCCACATAGCTGAAGTAGAATGGGATGAGCTCTCTAAGCTGGCTGCTGTCACGTGAGGATTTGCCTACCACCCCAAGAATGATATCATTCCAAAGCCCACCATAGAGGTAGCCTATGTTGAACTATGCAATATCTCAATTCCATAGGCACCCAAATTCAAGGAGAGTCTCACTCCCACCTCCACCCCCCAAACTCCACAGCTCACAGCCCCAATACACAGCACAGCCCCGACTACAACCCAGACCACAACTTCCGTTGCGCCTCGTCCGCCTCTACCAGTAACTACCACTGCCCCCGGGATCCAAGTTGGCCCTATAGACCACTCAGCCAATCGCCGCCACCTATCGCGAGAAGATCGAACCCGGCACAATGACTGAGGGCCACTGCTACCGCATTTCTATTTCGGAATATGAGGCTTGGCAGAGTATGTATCCTGGCTTGGCCTTTGCAAAGTATTATTGTATTGACCAGGTCCTCCTCGCCCATTGCCTCCTACGCAAGTCTCCAACCACCGTCCAATCCAATACTTCAGCTATCCGTCCAAGAGAGCGCAAATCGCCCCCTGAGTATGAGTCAGTCAACATGTATCTGTGGAAATGAGCCGGAGGAATGGGAAGGGATAGATAACAGGAAATTGAGCAGGAAGGAGAGCTGGAGAATTGAGCAACAGGGTTGACGAAACCAGATTAGGGTGGGTGGCGAATTGAGCCGGAGTTCAAGTGGTAGTTAGAGAATTGAGAAGGAGGAGGACTGGCTGATGCACTATTGTCTTGCATGTGCAGAATGAATATGCATATATGCCAATATATGTCCTCATATTCTGCCAAGCCCACTATTCTCCAATAATAATGGGAAAAGACTTTTGTTCTGCGCCTCCGTACCATACAACACTTTAATATTCGGAGAGCCTATAACCAAGTTCGCATTGCAGAGGGAGAGGAAAGGAAGACAGATTTTATGACCCGCTATGGCCTTTTTGTCATGCCATTTGGCCTCACCAATGCAGCTACCGACTTTCGGAGATTCATTAACGATGTACAACACCTTTTTCTCCATAACTCTACACTACCTACCTCAACGTTATCCTAATATACGCAGACACCCTTCAAGCTCACCGAACCCATATAAAGACAGTTCTTATAGCCCTATCCAAGCCTGGCCGTCATCGCAGGCTAGAGGAGTGTGGATTCCACGCGGCTGGAGATGCTTGTTTGGGCATGATTATTACCAATAAGGATATCAGGGTGGATACTACGAAAGTCAGGGCAATTTTGAAGTGGGAGCCACTAACTAACCTTGATGATGTGCGGCATTTCTAGCCTTCGCCAGCTTCTACAGCGGGTTCATGAAAGGCGACTCAGAAGGGTCACATGCATGCTGCGGTTGACTGACTTAAAGGTGTTTCAGACTGAAGTCACTGTTCACCTCGGCACCTATCCTTAGACACTTTAACCCAGAACACAAATTATTGAGGAAGCTGATGCATCAGACTACCTATCAGCTGTGGCATCTTATGCCAATATCATAACGGAGTTCTGCACCTAGTTGCATTTTTCTCTAAGAAATATTCATCACCCAAATGCAACCACGAAATCTATGACAAGGAACTCATGGCGAAAGCTACGTTCTTCGAAGAATGGCGGGCAGAGCTTGAGTCTACCCTACACTCTATTCAGGTCCTCTCAAACCCCAAAAACCTCGAATACTTTATGTCTACTAACCTCATGAACCGCCCTATGGGTGAAATAGTTTTCTTATTTTTTCTTATTTTAGGTTTATTTTTATATTATTTTATTTTTACGGTGTGGTTTTCTACGTCGGCCTTTTGTTCGCAACTGAGTCCAGCAGCGTCTGCTGCTGCATAAATCGTCGCTATCTCCCACGACTGCGTGCGAGGGGTTCTGAGGATCGGTGCATATCCCCACGTTAGCAGAGCAGTGCGTTAGAACCGTCAAGCACGCCGGCCTGAATTCTTGTCCCGATTCAATTTCATGATCTAAGGCAAGTATTAAACCCGATGCACTCGCTAGAAGTGTAAGGAGGGGGATGGACGCACGAATTCCAACACCTAGCGGTTCTCAAAGCTCAAGGTTTGGGTATCAACTCTGTACTAGTTCTACTCCAACAACTATTCAAAACCCTCAGCAAGTTAAGCAGCCTATAACTGACCTCATGAAGGAATTGTCTTACAGAGCCCTATCCCTGAGACGTACTACCACAGATGCGACTTGGAATATCCGATCCAAGCAGCTACTCCTAGCAGAATGCAAAGACCACGCTGATAGACTCATCCATAAAAAGCGGATATATATCGGAAACTACATGCCACTAAAACTACGTCTGATCCAGGACTTCAATAATAACGTGATTGGCCGGGATCCGGCGCACTTCCGGGATGCATGTATTTAATTGTTTAAATATAGAATTATAATGCAAATAGGCTCAAACAAAAACCAGAGCTTTAGTGTATATATAGAAGTCATCTGCAAGTGCTGCCCTAGGGTGACCATTGCAATATGAGGTAGTGAAAAATGGAAGTTAGGAATTGGAGTATGTATGGACTAGCGATTGATGTGATGGAATTGTGGCCTTAAAGGACTTGTGGGCCTCAATATATGTTGTATGTGATGTATAATACATGTGGACTCAGTATCAGGACAAACCGCCTACCATGTGAAGAGATGTAGTGAACTACATAGCGGAATGGGTTAAAAAATACATATCCTACGGGATATCGGGATCAAGGAACCTTTCTGTGGGGTATACATATAGTCATATAGTCTAGTAAAACTTACTACATGTAAGGAAACTAGTTAGAGACATGGAGGGGGCATGGGGGCACTTGTACAAAGTTACGTACTTGAGGGTAACCAATACATTTCTCCCGATATCCAGTAGGTCACCTTCCTTAATCCGAGGCATAGGACTACCATGTTGTTAGAACAACACTCTTAGTGAGTAATGAAGCCTCCTACAGAGCCTTGGTACCATTGACAAGCTACAACATGCGTTGAGTTAAAATACCCCCCAAAATGTGTAGAAATTGGCACATATTTTGAACTAGCTCAGACTAGAAGGTAGACAAGATTCCCAGGCGCTTGAATAAGGTAATTTACAATAGGTAAATGTGTTTTCAATGAGAGCACGGCCTTTTCCTTCATCTTACACAAGTTTACTCTGTGTGATATCAGCACAAGCGCACTAATTATCCTCAATTGCACCGTGTCGCACAGGGCCCACCAAACCTTCATAACATATATGATTTACTTACCAATAGTAAGCATATGTGTTTGAACCTAAGCTCGCTTATAAACCTGATATAAAGATTGCTTGACCCCGATATCCCTCAGGATATGTAATTTTTGACATAAACCGCTATGTAGTTCACTACATCTCTTCACATGGTAGGTGGTTTGTCCTGATACTGAGTCCACGTGTATTATACATCACATACAACATATATTGAGGCCCACAAGTCCTTTGAGGCCACAATTCCATCACATCAATCGCTAGTCCATACATACTCCAATTCCTAACTTCCATTTTTCACTACCTCATATTGCAATGGTCACCCTAGGGCAGCACTTGCAGATGACTTCTATATATACACTAAAGCTCTGGTTTTTTTTTGAGCCCATTTGCATTATAATTCGATATTTAAACAATTAAATACATCCATCCCGGAAGTGCGCCGGATCCCCGTCAAATACGTTACTGAAGCCGCTGGATATCTAGGACGCTCAAAAACCCTGGAGCTATTAGTATGCTAATACTAATAGCCCAACATGTATTAAGACGTTGATCCAGACCCACGAAACTGCCATATCTGCCAGCGCTCTCGTACCTCCCGCCCTACACCCTTTGGGTCCTACGCCACTTACCTATCCCAGATGCAACCTGGCGACATCTATGCATGGACTTCATCAGCGGGCTCTCATGGTCTAATGAGTTGCACACCATACTGGTAGAGTATGCAGACTTACCAAGATGCGCCACTTAATCCCATGTCAAGACACTTGCACTGCTGCACAGCTCGGAGACCTCTTCGCTCGCCATGCCCTCCTATTCCACGGCTTAGCAGAGTCCATCATATGAAATCGTGGTAAGAAGTTCACAGTCAAGTTCTGGGGTGATCTATGTAGAACCCTAGGCATCGAGGCGCTACTAGCTACACCATTCCACCATGAGACAGATGGACAGACCGAGTGTATGAATGCCATTCTTGATCAATACATCTGTGCCTAGAATAGCTCAGAAACTTTGTTAGGTTATGGGTTTTGATTTACATGACATGCCATCACACTGGGTCTTCACTCTATAGTTATATCGCAGAGTTTAGCCTTTACCGCATTTGGAGGCCACTACAATAAAATCACTTTAATCCCACTCCCTATGCTGTCCCACAAGTGGAAATATTTGAAGAGTAAATTCCATTAAGCTACTGGCTAGTTAATCAAGGTCCTAGTGAATACACTATTTGCCTAACTTACCCCCGTTTAGGGTGTGCCGCAGTAGGGCGAACATAAGTAGAGGAGGAGTATTCCATGGAATGTAATACCTAGAGTCGGTCCAAGTGAACCACCCACCAGCATAAAATCATATAGTCAACTTGGTTAACTTGCACCCTACCAAAGCAGCCAGCATGGCGGGGTCTTGCTGGGGTCGGCCTACTTCGCGCAAACCCTCAACGAGGGTAAATCAGACGAATGGTGTATTCACTAGGACCTTGATTAACCAGCCGGCAGCTTAATGGAATTTACCCTTGAAATACATCCATTTCCACTTGTGGGACAGCATAGGGAGTGGGATTAAAGTGATTTTATTGTAGTGGCCCCCCAATGCGGTAAAGGCTAAACTCTGCGATATAACTATAGAGTGAAGACCTAGTGTGATGGCATGTCATGTAAATCAAAGCCCATAACCTAACAAAGTTTCTGAGCTATTGCATGCAAGATGTGGGTATTTGTTGATAGGGGTATGTTGAAGGATGTCTCACCTAATCCCCCCTCCCCAAACCAACATTCGGAATATAGGACCCTATCGTATCTCCACGACACCCGGTGTATTCCAGAACTCATACACTAGGTGTAAACAAGAATTCTGGGCCATCAGATACCCGAATATCTTTTGCCTTCTACCGTATGTCCCAAAACCAAAATTAGCGCAATATATGAATTTTATTGATAGTTGCAACACCACTTGAGATGGGCCCTTCGCTACTTTAATCAAGCAAATACTATATATGGACAAGACTTCCCTAAATTTTGAGCCCATTTAGCCTATGGATGGCTGAGCTATGCGGAAAACCCGCGAAAGCCGGCGTGCGCCACTTCCCGGTGATGAGCCGTTTCCCCGTGATGCATGGTAGACATCGGCGCGAAGGATCTAGCAATCGATCCACGTATCTGTTTCCTAATGATCATCAACCACATACGACTGGGGTCATGCATACTGCAGTGTAACAGGGTCAGCCCTTTCACGAGGAGAGGTATATATTAGGTCGAAGAAAAGCTTGCATGACACATGCTTCGAGTCATAGCTGATGTGTATGGCGAGCGAAAGCAAGAATACAAGCTACATTAAGTGAGTAACAAATTGCATGCACCGGCAATAGCGCCACACCGTAGACTTCCTAATGGGAGGGCAAACAAGCATCATTGACGACAGTTCGGACTTCAGCCAGGTATTCGGGTTGGCCTGCGTTTGGTATACATTCATTGTCAAGACCCATCGCAACTGTACGCCGCAAGGACATCGCCCTAGTTATTTTTTCTTTTTTTTTTGTACAACTTCATTACTCATATGCAGCGCTGTAGAAGGGCCATGATAAGCCTTCCGGAAGCCCGAAAGGATTCAAGGGTGGACCAGTTCATCTGTCCTGCCCACATTCTACGTACAAGCTATTCCGAAGGAGTAATACCTAACTAAGTTTCAAGGGGAATCGTTCATCCCGGTCCTCCCCTGAGCATGTGTCGCATTCCCCTCCCCTTCCCCTCCGCCCTGCTCGGCGAAAGGGGTCACCGTTCCCCTGCCCCATGCCAATTCTGTGAACAAGAATCCGAAGGACGTTTCTATCTGGTCGTACAGTTCATCTTCTCCTTCTTTAACCAACCCCATGTATCCAGGTCCTCCAGGTCGAGGCCAACCCCACCAGCTCCCTTCTCTCCTTCCTGAATATGGGGCAGGAGAAGGTGACGTGGTTACCGTCTTTTGAGTTGTGACTGCATGGGTAGGAGGGATCAGCTGCTTTTCTAATATTGTACAACCAGCTCTTCTGTGGTCCACGGTGTTTGCTAAGCCAGGTGTAGGCCGCCGCTGCGATTCTGTTCCACTCGCTTCTCGTGAGGCCGAACTATTTGGCCGTCCTATCGTCCGTGCGGATCGCCTTCGACGTAGACCGGATCCCCTCCTCCGTATCTGTATGTTGTGAACCCGCGATCACCCCTAGGAATGACTAGTATGCCGGTTGGTCCGCTGTGACATTGCTCGGGATGCCAATGTGGCTACGGATCCCCGCGATGTGAGTTTCTTGGTCCCTTCTCCTGCGTAGTGCGTTCTTCAGGTCAATTTCGACCCCCGACCTCGGGAGGGTCCCATTGCTCAGATTCATCGCCGTGTAGAGTGCTGCCAGGTAATCCGTGGGGCTGAACAGCATTTCCGCGGTCCCCTGTTCTGCCCCTAGCGCCATTGCTTTCCTTTTCGCGGCTACCACCGTTGCCATACCCCCCAAGAAGCCCCCCCTAGGTCGCGTTGGCTCTCGCTCTCCGAGCGCTGCCGTGCCGTTGACCCCTGTGCCGTCAGTATACCCTATGCTCCAGCCCTCCTCCATGCGCCCTCCTATTATTCCAGCCCGGTATCCTTTGGACTTGGATCTCTCATCATTTGGGTCCAGCAGTGGGATGTGGGTGAAGGAGAAGGGGGTTGTGTCCTGGCGGTCGCCGCAGGATCTGTCTTGTGGGTTGACGATTGGGGTCATGCAGAAGGCGGCGTTGATTGGGCCGTCTACTCTGTGCCCTGCCTGGCCGCTTCCATTGTGCCATGCAGTCTATGCTGGTGAGACTCTGTCCTCAAGTAAGCCCCAAGTTTCTCTATCCCCCGTGCGGAGCGATCTTGCCGCCCCGAGGATCGAATTGTGGTCGAGTCTCCACTAAAGGAGTTCAACTGCCACAATCCAGCCGAGTTTTTGATGCCTTGCCTCGTTATAGGCCCTGGGATCTCCCTGAGGGCCTGGTATTCGAAAGGGCGTATTCCCCTTAGGTTAACCTGTTTGTCCTTTCTGTTGTATAACTCTGCTCCCCATGTGGTCGTCGGTCTGATGGATCCTGTGAGGAGCGCCCGCAGTGCGCTTGGAGGGCGACCCCTATTTGTTTTACCTAGGCCTAATACCGTCCTACGTAGTGCTTATGCCTTCTTAGTCCTCGCGTCAACATGTGCTTAGGAGTTGAGCCTCGAGTTGACCAGTATGCCCAGGGTGATAGTGGACTCCAGCTGCCCTTTTTCAGAGGAGGTGATGCTGCTGTTCTTGCTTGTGTCTCATTGAAAGAGAGGGTACGCCACAGCACGGGAAGAGCACCAAAGGAAGGGGAAAGCAGTCTATACATTAAGAGACACATCGGCGAACGGAGCGATTAGAACATCACTGGGTTGTCATTGTTGCCTCACTCATAGCGTAAGACTCTTAGAATAGAATATTCGCCAGCCCCTGCAGCACGATAGAGCATCCTACAGTGCATCAGAGGATGCACATTGAAGGGGAGGCATGTCGTCTTGTCCCTAGATACCGGGTTGGAATGGCCCAGGGGTTGAATAATCTATTAGAATGCAGTGCGTGTCATTCAGCCCATACCCAACTATCAAGTATAACCTGCCACTCCCCTGTGGATATATGAGGCCACTACGTACCTTACATGCGCTCATGCTCATATTCTTGTATATATATAGCTCATGTATTTCCTTTGTCTTCTGTTACATAGACCCTTCGTCCAGTGTAGCACTTTACTAGTCGGACATACGGCTCCCCCGCTCCCTTGCCTTCTATTAGCTTGGTAATGACAAGCTAGCTAGGTATGGGCTGAATGACATGCACTGCATTCTAATACAATCTAGCTCGTGACCAACGTGCCCCCGTCATACGCTATAAGTTGAATACGAGTACTGATTCTCCCCGCCCCCCCAAAAGACAAGAGTGGTATACACTAATGTTTACCAAACAATGTACGCAAGGAAAGGTTACCCTGCAAATACTTACAGTACATATTCCACAATGATTCCATTTCTAGGGGATTAAAGATGGTGGTGTTGTGATTTCCGTTCGACAAGGTGGTGGCAATGCACTAGGCTACGGACCATACTGGAAGAATAAATACGATGATCGATATAACTGGGGAAAATCATTGATTCAACGAGGAGTGTTACAGAGGGAATATGCGTTAAGATTCATTAAATGAACATACGGGGCGCAGCATGTCTAAGTGAATATATATATAAGCGCAATGTCGACAAACCGGGTGGAAGGAAAGCAGTCATCATTTGCTATGTTTGACTTAATTGAGTTATTGTTATTAATGAGCACAAGGACTGTCGATGCATTCATTGATTCTTATTCAGTAAAATTATATAGCTCTGACTAGGTTTTTTTTTTTTGCTTCAGAAATAGTGAACCACAGGAAAAGAAATAGGGCCCAATTGTTACGATGCTACTCCTCCGCAACCAGATACAGTCGTTTCGTTTTTAGAACGAAATTTTCGCCTCCGAGAAATTGTGATACCGTTTGTGGTGGTTGGGACAAAACTTTGGCCGCCCTCGAACGGCTGCTCCCCAATTCATCCCCACCCAAGCTACTGGCGGATTCCCGCACTACTCTCTCCCTTTTCCTCCTCTCCCTCAGAATTTACTTGTGATGTCGTTTTCGCCCTCTTTATCCTCATAACTGGCGGAGGAGTGCTCGGAAGCCTGGGAGTCAGCGTGCGAACTTGATCATGTCCCCAGGACACTCTTTTGGGTCGAATATGTGGTTGAGGGGGTGATCGGGATGGTTGCCCGTGCTGCGCCTTCTTCACCTTGAGAATACTCCGGAGGTGAGTGTCCGGGAAGGTTACGGGGCTGGTCCCTTCCTTGTACTTCATTGGCATGTCGGAGGGGGCAGTTGGTGCCTTGCTTACGGTATTGGGAGTGTGCAGCAGCTGCTGGTAAGTCCCCTGTACATTATCCCTATCAACTATCTGAGGATAAGTACAAGACTTTGGAGCCATAGTCCTGGGAAATCTCTCGGGCTCAATCACTTCCGGTTCTGTTTCGAGGGCATCAACGAGATCAACCGTACTTGGTAGCCCGGGACTGGTTGTTGCATCTGCCATGCGAATATCAGGTACGCTTTCCTCATTGGTGTGATGGAATCCGGCATGCTGGTCGTTCGGAACTGTGGGGACATTTTTCCTGGGGGTCCGGATAGGCCTTCTTCCATGCATACGGCGGAAGTACTTCGGTGGCACCATTGCTGTGGTTGTAGAGGTGCCTGTCTGACATGGACTGCTAGGGGGTGAAACAACTAGCGAGTACGCCCTCCGACGGCGGGGCGGGGTCTTGTTTTTGCATGAGATTAGAACGCAATCATCGTCCTCGGAGCTAGGTGAAAGGTCCTGAATCGGGAGTAACGTCGCCTTCGGGAGAGAACTGGTGGCAGATGGAGCCGCAGCCTGTTCTCCCTGCATCCCATACCCCGGTTGGACCCCCTCGAGGTGCCCCATGGAAGGCGTTGCTGATCTAGCAACATCAGGGGATCCAGGGTCCTGGTTCTCCGCAAGATATTCCCTTCCACCGCCGCCAGCCCCGTGCTCCTATAATTGTGATTAATACAGTGGTCGTGAAGCATAACGAGAGCGGGGGTAGGAACAAGCTATCGCACTTACAACCATGTCATTTGTACTCTCCTCAGTTCCGGTAAATTCTTCTCCCTAGGGTCATTGAACGTCTCGCTGGTCAGTTCCCCCAAACTCAATATACAGTGTGTAGCAGGCCAGAAGCGGGTAGAAGCTCACCCCTTCACCAGAGAAGTTCTGTGAAGCTACCTGCGCGTGCACATCCATTACTCCTAGTAGCTCAGTTGCGGGTTTAGACAGGTGAAAGTTGAAAGTGTTTGATTGATCGTTCGTTTGTGTGGGTGAAGGAACGCCACGATATTGCCACGGTGGAAGTAGATGAGGTCATGGGACCGACTACCGTAAGTGGACTTATAGTAGCAGTACGACTAGCAACACATAGGCGGATGATCACGTGGGTACCGGGCTAGCCTCGAGTGGTAATATCATACTTCCAGAGTGCTTATCTACGACGGGGTGCACCCCTGGGCCTAGGTATGCTGCACAAATATTGGGTAGGCTGCTTTTCCTACCTGCTCCCCCATACCACAACACACGTTGGAGAACATACGGCACAAACAACAAACAACACAACGCTATATACTTTCCTATCGTCAACCTCGAACAGTGCAGACGTTTAGCGGTGAGTGAATCCATCGGACTACCTTGCATGGTTTGGATCCAAGGTTCTGATGCGTAACATGACCATCCAGCTGCCATCCACTTGGCCAGAGGCTCCTCACAACCAACAAGTCCAGCAGCTCAGTTACGCACGACATACAAATCTTTCCTTCCGGCTGCTCTCCAGTTCAGATCCAGTCTCAACTCCGTCGGCACCTCAACTGCTATCCTGAAACAAAGATGAGGATCATGGGGAACGAGCGAGTGAAGCGCTCTCGTCTGCTGGAGGAACTCATCGCCATTACAGAGCAGGCCATCAACTTAGATGACAACCGACCTACTCTCGAGGGCTGCATTAATATCCATGAGCCGATCACTGTCAGGGCCTTGCTGTCAGTGTCGGAAAAACAAGTGCTGGAACTTCAGCACCTGACAAAGCTTCAGTCGGCCCTAGCCACGAAGGCCCAAGACTCACTGTTCAAGGCCATGGCTCTTCCGAGTTGCAGGTTTGCACAGGCATTCCTGGGACGGAAGTTAGACAGGGACTACTTGGTTATGCTGTGTGCCAAAGTGGTCGAGTGGCTTGAGAATATCAAACAGTGCAACATGGCAACTGAAGCGATATTCCAGGACACGATCAAGCAGCTCCGCAGTGAGGATCCGAATGCTATTGTCGCCGCGGAATAGAAGTTGTGGACTGGTGAGACCCGCGGAGAGAATGTTCGCAAGAGCCGCTCCTGGGGCTAAACATGCAGTTACATAGGATTACATTTGGCGGATATCGGTGATCATGGGGTGGATTTCTTCTTTAACTAAAATTCCTGGTTTTTTTCTGGAATTGGGCTTTGTGGGTATAAGTTTGTGTGTCCGGGTTGTACTAGCATCATTACGGCTTAATCTTGTATCCTACAAACGAAGCATCGATGGATATGATATGTGCAAGAGATGCTTTCTACTCAGAATTGTATACACTCATGGAACTGAGAACAGTGATCTACAAAAAAATGGTCCGACGCACAACAACGTATCTTCCCCCATAGCGCTGGTAGTCAAGCAACAAACGTTAGGCTGAATCCGTAGAGAGAAACCCGTGGAAGGAAACCCAAACTATGTCGCTTAGCAATGGACCGCGAGTTCGAGGTGTGGAGTTCTGAAGCCAAAATCATTCTACACATGTCCCGCGTTTCCGAGGGCTCATCATGGACTCTACGCGGGGACCGTATATTAGTAATGAGTATTTAAGAAAAAAATTTAAAAAACCTTCCACATCTGGGTGACGATGTCAGGAAGTACAGTTCATGTATTAGGGCAATGTGCCAATAGGCATACAACCCTGAGGGTTGAGGTTGTTGTGGTTCCCGCTAGCATATACTACTTGTAGCGCCTGTAAGAATATACCCTCCCGACTACATGTTAGGAAGGCAAGGCATATCACACTGGCATCTGGGTATGCATCGGCACTGAGACCATATGCTAAGGTCGAGGACATGTGGAACAGTAGGTGCGAATGTAGGACATTCATCTTCATACATGACTAGATAACCCGGTAGGATGAGAACAAAAGCATCGCAATCTGGCAATTAATTGATGTGGATTCGAACCATGTTGCAAAACGCAATACTATCTATGAAATTATTTTTTTGGCCGACCCTATTCCGATCATCCAATCACGTACTCTCCCTTTCGATGAGTGGAAGACGGCAGGCATTGAACAAGAGGAGAATGTGGGGAAATTATCACAAATATTGAAAAACATGCATAATCCTCATACTTGGTGATAAAAATTAATTTCCCATCCACAGGTGGCTGTCATCAATTGGGGTTCTTATACACGAGGACTGTATGCCTCGCGCTATATACAACCAGATCATGCCATCGTGTGCTGAATATTGATGAGCGGATAGCATGCAGTGAGGTTTGGAATTATCATAACCGCTGTTGCCTACATCTTGTAGCTAGATATGGTTTTACATTAAAATATCCCCGCTCATTGTCACATACAGGACATAGGTAAGGGGGACCGGGGTATTTTTATGATTCCCGGTACTTTGTGCGCAGATTTCGGAAGTACCCGAAATTCCCCAACACTAAACCAACGAAAGCAGGGTTCGAGTCTTATGAAACGTGCCAACCAGACTATTATGAAACAAGTAGATGCTATCTTAGGCAGTTGTGGGATACCAAATGGCACAATGCTACAGCAGACGTTATATTTTTCCAGCTGCGTTATGGCCAAACCCAATAGGAAACATCTATGGGCAGTGCACCCGCAAATCCGCTTCCTGAACCCCATCAATTGTGAACCTAGTCTAGCGTACGGAGGACTATGATACCAAAGAGGCTCGTGGCCTGCCGTCTCACATTGACCATGAGGCCCCGCGAGGAATTCCAAACATTCTCCACCGCCATCCGATATCACCAAGTCTGAGTGATTGAAAACAAAGAAAGAAAGAAACCAACCGCCTGTGTATAAGCAAATGAAAACCGTGATTTATCTCCTGAACAGTCCCTCCAACCCAATCTTTCCTTCAATCCAACAATTCTCCAGTTCCGGTTCCCCGCCGAAATCTTCTGTTGGGTGATAAGGTTTTGGGTTGTTATTCGGCCACTAACTTACTATTTCTTGCAGTTTCCGGCCTGGTAGGACCCTAAACATTTTCTGTTCTCGCGTCACTCCAATGACCCTACAGGCGCTGTGGCTTTAGTGTGAAAATCCCCTATCTCTCCGCTTGGTTCCGAGACTCACCTGCGAACGTTCCCCTTGCTCGCATCCAAGTGTTGACGAGTTCTCGCTTTGTCCAAAGACTGTGATGCCGTGGTGGTTGAACTGGTTGATGGTTCGTGCTTCTCACTCTCTGTTCTAACACGGCCAATAGATGTCATTGATCTTGGGTTCCCATGAGAGATTGGTCGGCCTCTCCCCCCCTCGAAATCGACTGCTGCCACTTGCTCTTCTCAAATTTATTCTTCAGATACCTCCACCGTGTTAATGCTACTACTAACTTGCATTCCCATATCTCCTGAACCTCTTTCGTCAGGGTATATATCATCTGTCTCAGCTGCCGCCGTAATTTCTCCTCCTCGTTGCATAGGTTGCACCATAAGGTCTTGATATGTCCAAACAGGATTCGTCGTGCTCTGCTATATAAATACTCATTTTGGCTCTGGGCATTGACAGCTCATGTGACCACTACTGTTACAGTTAGAGCATTGGTTCCTATCGATTTCTTGCACTGGTGAAGGTGTCGTTTGACGGCTCCGGAATTTCTTTGTCCTGCGATATTTCCTTGCCCCCTGCCACTCCATCTTCCGTTTCCACCTGCGTTTCCATCCCCCCTGCCTGCATTCCTTGGGATCCTATATTGCCGTATCCGAATCTCGCTTGGTCGTAACCACAACCTCCGTTAGCCTGTCCAGTCACGGGACGAGTTTTAACAATCTGAGCTTGCCGCATTGCTTTTGTCATTATATTTTCTGACGATTAGACAAGAGCTTTTGCAAAGTCCAGATCCCGGCGGTCTCAATCCTTGTATTTTAACCTCTTCCCGTTCTCGTCCTTCCCCAGTAATTGCTGTTATAGGGACCGCCTTCAACGCATCATCTAGGGAATACTTATCGTCCCATTGACCATGCACAACGTCCCATATCATATAGTCTTTAATGCCTTGTACGAACTTGGCAGCTAGTGGTGGACAGAACCGTCGCCCAGAATTGAATGCAGTTCTAGCACCCCTCTTGCATATTCATCGCGTGTCCGGCTTCCTTGCTCCATGATGTTGAATTCGGTATTTCTCCCAGATCACTCTTTAAACACCCCCACCATGCCCACTCTGACAGTAAATCTGGCTTTGGACAAACGACTGCTTTAATCCAGAAACCCCTCTTGGTTTTGTCTGCTGACTTCCACCACGACTTTGCCGTCCCATCTAGGATCGATCCTAGGAACAGCGATCTTGCCTACTCCTTCACTCCTCTGGTTGTTATCCTTGCTTCCTGCCTCAATGCACCCCCTCCCACATGTTCGATCTCTGTCTGTCATTCTCTCAGAGATCGTAATGATTTCCGGTTCTAACTCGGTGATTTCCGTCTCCCTCTGTGAAATTTCTCAGTGAGTTCCCATATAAGATGATAGTTGTAACCACTACAACAGTTAGTTGTTGTATTCCTGATTAGGCAATCCTGATGCCTGCCTTCGAATGTCCCAGATTTCGAAAGGAGAGACCGAGCTGTTGGGACGCACGACAACTTGGGAGCAGGTGGACGCCCTGAGATGGGTGAAAGAAGGGGACTATGAACCATACGATCAAGTAGAGACTTTCTTCGTCGTATTCACGTAGTTGGCGTAGACCCAAAGGGGGGGAGCTGGAAGGCGGCGGTGGAAAGAGAGTTTATGGAACAAATTTACGAACCTCCTACTGTCTAGGGAGGGGCTCGGTTAATTTCATCTTTTTATGTACATATAAGCGCAGGTGCATCTAGATTAACTTGGACCCTCTCAGAATTCCGCGGGCTCGCCATGGCCCTCTTACAGGGCGTCATACGAG
>Ga0307511_10000331_pt1 | contig 50156 bp, 48 predicted proteins | sample 13_EM_MG_FD_200266 | JGI IMG/M metagenome (GOLD analysis project Ga0307511, IMG submission 200266) | Populus trichocarpa ectomycorrhiza microbial communities from riparian zone in the Pacific Northwest, United States - 13_EM | ecosystem: Host-associated > Plants > Roots > Unclassified | place... | reverse complement strand
AATCCTGACTACGGTTTACATGTCTCATCTTCACCATGTCATTATTTCACACGCTTTCTCATTATACAGTGTGGTTCGGGTCGTATACAGCGCGGTTATAGGTAGTTGATTTTTTCAGGGGTCGACCGCTCCTAATGAAGGTTCCGTCAAAGGTTCCAGGCCGCCGCATAGCCTAAGGCTGATTAGGCGTATAGATTACAAAAAAAAAAAAAAAAAAAATCTCTCGGTCCAGGTTCGCTGATTCTGTGTTTCCTAGCTTCGGTTTCCACCCCTTAGATAATTTGCCCGGCACAGGTTCAGTACGGTGTCCTAGACTCGCTTCATTAAAATGATACCTTCTGATTCCACCGTTTCATCGAGCAGCTGGTTCCGGCACTTGTTTTGTTTAATAATCTTCGGGGGAATTGCATGCAGGAATTCAGTCCTGATGCTGATCATTATTATTGGAGACATTCGGTGCTAGTAGCTATATACATCATGCATATGCATGCTGTGCCGTGAGCGCAAGAAAAGAAAGGGGTCAGGGGTTGGGAGGGCGAAATAAAATAATGATCATCATCAAGACATGAACCGGCGGAACAGTAATGAATTTGAGTGCTTGCAGTACCTCAAGAACTGAGAAGACCCCCAGTCGAACTAATGTCGGTTGCGATGTCTAATACTAATACTACCTAGACCCGCATCCTGTTGCATAGTGTGCCAACTCACTGGCTGCAGATAATTAGAGACTCAGGAAGGCCTTAATGGTTGTGATTGCACTCTGTGAGCGAGGATCGTTCAATTTATGGTTTTCATTACTGAAGAGGTTAGTAATGCTGAGCCCGCCATTTTGGATGGAGAAAGTAGGAAGGTGGGAACCAATACCTACTACTAGAACTACGATGAAAATTGCGTATCCGACATCCAGGGTTAACAGTTGGGAAATCAATATGTTAAAGGCTGAAACTTGAAAATTGATGTCCTACGCATTGCCATCTGGGGTGCGCGGTCTATATTTGGGCGCTGACACAGAAGGATTGGCTGTCGTTAGGCTTCAACCCCGTGTACCGCTGTATTCAACCAATGATAAACCCAAGCCTACTGTATTCATAACACATGAGACCTAGATAGAAGGATAGAGGTTGAGGCAGGGGATAGATCTGCCAAATAATATAGATATTTCTTTCGAATTAGTGATTACAAAATATACAAAATAAGGATGAACGACTTGAGCCAGGCGCTGCTTAGGGGAACCGAGCCAACTATACCCAATCTAACAACTGATTAGTTGAACCTAACCTCACCAACTAGTACTGGAGTTATGGCAAATTCAATTGAGTTGCAACGAATTATATGAGGGGAATGCGGGATTAGGAGTTTGTAATTGGGTTGATGGCACCTTGGACATTCTGTGGCGCACCTGTTCTAGCCGGCATTGATATTGGATCTGGTGAACATTCCAATATGTAATTTCATTATCCATATATATATTCTCATTGCTTACTCCCCTTTCCTTTTAGCAATCCACTATTGTTGAAACTTACCTTGTCAATATCAATCAACCGAGGGACAAATTATTCGCGCGATCTGCTCAATTCTTGTTTTTTGTTTGTACAAAGCAGAGTCACCTTGTCGCTCAGCCTTTGCAGTCCGCCTAGTACGGCTGTGATATTACCAGATTCTAATTTGTGTAAAGTATCTATCTGTACTTAAAGCGAAAACGTGCCGCAGCAAGACTTGCATGCATGGATGCAATCGTCTGAGAATGGGCGAACTGAGGTATTGATTTTCGAGATATCTGTAATCGGGCTGTGTGCATAACGGCGGTGTTACCGATACCCTTGGCGAGAAGGATGCGTCTCGTGATAACTACCCAAGAATTCGAGAGGCACACGTCTCTTGGTTCTGAAGCTAAGCAATAGTGTTGCCGGCAAAGATATAAGATAACTCCCATGTCCGGGAATGATATCCGTCAACATCTACTATATCTACATTATCCAAGACTACACATCACTACCCTCTATCAAATTAGCCTGCACGTGATTGCACTTCCAGATACGACAATAACCGCATATTCAGCTTCGACAGATAATTCTGCCGTAGCGCACCAGGCAGCGCAGGTTTTGTTTCATATTGTACACTTATTGCACCAATTACGGATATCTATATCTACATACAATTGGTAAAAGTCACTTTCGTCGATGTTTGACCGACCTAACATTGTGTATTTAGAGCACACGACAAACCTTGTCATCCTGACCCGTGAACCAATTCTAATTTTTATTGATAGAGGGAATTCGAGTGGTCATTTTACCACCAGGTGGGCATTTATCTTAACCGCACTAAATATACAGTCTCTTTATTAACCTAATGTTGGCATAGAAGGTACAAAGTGAGCATGGAAAATTTAGAAACCACTATCCCGCGGTTACAGGCAGCTACGGAGGCAACACCAGAGGCAACATCCGAGGATAAGCCTGATCAAGAAAAAATGTTGAACAGCCTTGGGGACCATTTGCATAGCGAATACGACAACATTAAAAGTTGGCAGGACTTGGAGGACGCCATTGCTCGATCAGAGGCAGCGATGGAGGAAGCACCGGAGGATGACGATGGCGATGACGAAGAACCAGAGGATGACGCCGACCAAGCATGGCTAGACAACCTTAGTAGCGAGTTTATTAAAAGCCAATATAAACAAATTGGCAATTTGCAGGGTTTAGAGGCCGCCATCAATTACGCAGAGGCAAGAGTGGGCGCAGTAGCAGCGGATCACCCTGATCGAGCAGAACTTTTAAACGAGCTTGGTGGCCTATTAGGAAGGCGGTATCAGAGAACTGGAGGTTTACAAGACTTAGAAGCTGCTGTTGACTATACGCAAGCAGCAGTGGAAGCAGTACCAGAGGATCACCCTGATCGAGCAGCATGGTTGAACAACGCTGGTGCCCACATTGCTAGTAGATATGAACGGAGTGGAAATTTACAGGACCTGGAGGCAGCTATCATTTACGCAGAAGCTGCAGTAAATCTAACAGCAGAAGATCACGCTTACCGTGCATCATGGTTGATTAACCTTGGTACCCATTTGAGCCGCCGATATCAACAAAGTGGGAATTTGCACGACCTGGAGGCCGCTATCAAGCATGCAGAAACAGCAGTGAAGACAACACCGGTGGGTCACGAGGACCGTGCAGCATGCTTGAACAATCTTGGTAGCTTATTACACAGGCGGTATCAGAGGATTGGGGAGTTGCAGGATTTGGAGGGTGCTATTAATAACACAGAGGCAGCTATAGATGCAACAACGGCCGAGGATCAGTTTGACTCAGCAGGAAGCTTAAACAATATCAGTAGCTACTTACGCAGCCGATTCAAACTAACTGGGAATTTGGACGACCTGGAGGCCGCTATCAATCACGCAGAGAGAGCAGTGGAGGCAACACCAGAAGACCACCCCGAGCGAGCAAGATACCTTCGCAATCTTAGTAACTCCTTAAGTTTCCGATATGAGCGAACTGGACATCTGCAGGACCTAAAGGCAGCTATCAATCACGCAGAGATAGCGATGGAGAGAACACCAGCGGATGACCCTTCCCGTGCAGCATGCTTGGGCAACCTAAGTAGCCATTTGAACACCCAATATGAACGAGCTGGGAATTTGCAGGAATTGGAGATTGCAATTTCCTATATGAAGGCAGCAGTTGAGACAACACCACAAGAGCACCCTGATCGAGCTCATTGGTTGAACAACCTTGGGGTCCAATTGGGAAACAGATACGAACGAACTGGGGATGTTCAGGACCTAGAGGCAGCTATAAACCACGGAGAGACAGCTGTGAAGGCAACACCAGAGGGTCACCCCAATCGGGCGGGATGGCTGAATAATCTTGGGCACCATTTTGGGAGCCGATACGAACGAACTAGGAATCTTCTGGATGTAGAGGCAGCCATCAATTACACAGAGACAGCAGTGAAGGCGACGCCAGAGGATCACCCCGATTGGGCAAGACGGTTGAACAACCTTGGTAACCATTTCAACAGGCGGTATGAACAAACTGGGAATTTGCAGGACCTAGAGACTGCCATCAATTACGAAGAGGAAGCTGTGGCATCAACACCTGACGATCAACCTGACCGTGCACGTTTGTTAGATACGCTTGGTATCCGTTTGCGTAGGTAGCAGATATGAACGAACCGGAAATTTGCAAGACCTGGAGGCCGCTATCAATCACGCAGAGACAGCGGTGAAGATAACCCCAGAAGATCACCCTGACCATGCAAGATGCTTGAGTCACCTTAGTGGCCATTTCAATGGCCGATACGAACGAAGTGGGAATTTACAGGATTTGGAGACTGCTATCAATCACATAGAGCTAGCTTTGCAGGGAACACCCGAGCATCACCCCTCTCGGGCAGGACGGTTGACAAGCCTTGGGAATCATTTGAGCAGCCGATATGACCGAACTGGGAATTTAAAGGACCTCGATGACGCTATCAATCACGCAGAGGCTGCAGTGAAGGCAACACCTGAGGATCACCCTAGTTGGGCAGCATGGCTGAATAATTTTGGTAATGGTTTGAGTAAGCGATATGAGCGGACTCGGGATTTGCAAGATCTCGAGGCCGCTATCAGTCATGCAAAGAGCGTAGTAAAGGCAACCCCAGAGGACCACCCTGAGCGTGCAGCATACTTGAACAACCTTGGTATGCATTTGAAGGGGCAATATAAAGAGACTGGAAATTTGCAAGACTTGGAGCTCGCCATTGCTTCATGGTTTGCATCCTGGAGTATTCGCACTGCCCCACTATTGACACGCATTCAGGCAGCTTCAGTTGCTGCCAGAGAACTGGTTTTTGGCCCCCTTGCTATTAGAGATCTGTCCAGGGCTTACTCATTCTTGCATGATACCACTCACCTAATACCTCTAGCGATCTCAAGATCTTTAGAACGCGAGGATCAACAACAAATACTCGCCAAACTCACTGATTATGACCTGGCATCTCTTGCTATAGCGGTATCATTACAAGCTGGACAGTCCCCATTAGAGGCACTGCGCCTGCAGGAGCTTGGTCGCAGTGTCACAAATGGTCAGCTTCTTGACTACCGCAGTGACATATCGGATCTAATGTCACAATACCCAACATTAGCTCAAGATTTTGATGCCCTGCGACAGGAACTGGACTCACCTTTCCCCTCCACAGAATGGTCCTCAGATAGTTCGATAGACAAAGGGCTACAGATACAACAAGCGGCAATTCGCAGACGCAATAAGGTCGCCACGGATCTTGATGATATACTCTCTCAAATTCGGCAGAAACCCGCATTCGAAACTTTCTTGCGTGCTGAATCAGAAGAGTATCTCTTATCAGCAGCACAAGAAGGGCCAATTGTGGTGGTAAATGCCACAAACCTTCGCAGTGATGCGATACTTCTCACGCAAAATCGAGTGTCAAGTATTGCACTACCCGACCTTTCTCAGGCCCGAAAGATGAAGTATTTTGGGAAAAGTGGTACTACGGATGACAACGAAGTCAAGAGAGAGATGCTGGAATGGTTATGGAAGGCTGTCGTACAACTAGTATTGCGAGAGCTAGGGTTTTATCCAACACTAGTTCAGCCCTTACCTCGCATCTGGTGGATTGGAGTAGGCATGATGGCTCAGGCACCGATTCACGCAGCTACAAAATTCACCAAAGGAACGATTAAAGTTAAGTTGACAACCCTTCAGTATTGCCTTCCATCATACACATCTACTATCCGGGCACTGCAATATTCACGGTCCCGACAACAATATCAGAAGAACTCATCGATGCTAATCGCCACTATGCCCACAACACCGGGAGCAGGCCCTTTGTGGGGTGTGATCCAAGAAGTAAAGGAAATAAAAAACAGTCTTCGGCATTTCAGTGCAATCGATATCCTTGAAAGACCAACTGCTGAGTGTGTCCTTCGGTCACTTCCGGGTTTCAGTATTGCCCATTTTGCCTGTCATGGTGTTTCTTCGGTGAATCCAGCGGACAGTCATCTTCTGCTTGTTAAGTCTACAGGAGAGGTTGACAAGCTCCGTGTCAAAGACATTGCGGCCTTGAAACTACCGCCACTGAGGCTCGCCTATCTTTCAGCTTGCAATACCGCAAACAGTACTGCATTTGTTGATGAAGTAACTCACATCGTGAGCTCCTTCCATATTGCGGGATTTATCAATGTCATCGGGACATTATGGCCAGCAGAAGATGAAGCTTGTCACAAGATGGCAGCGGATTTCTATGCCATGTTCAGTAAGACCGATAATGTGGCAGTATCTTACCGCCATGCGATCCTGGGAGTAATGAAACAGAAGCCTTCCCAACCGATGTACTGGGCACCGTTCATTAACTTCGGAGCCTAACGGCTACAGGGACAAGGTACAAACTCATATCATTTATTTAGCTTTTCATTTTCCAATGGTACCTATGCTAATATAACCGCATGCTCGAAAGGGGGGCTACTTAGGGTCTGGCAATTGAATATTGCAGTTGAAGAGGATTGTGGGTGTACCGAGGGGTGGAAGACATATTTATCCGCGATTGTTTCTATGGACCCTATCTTTTGCGCCTGTTGCATTCTGCGGTTTATTTCCCATTTCATTTCTCAATAGTTTGGAGGTCGGTGGGTGGAGGATGGTTGCATATAATTATCATATCAGCTCTACTCCGTATCTATCTACGTAATAACTGCCCAGTATTGGTGGGATGTGACGGTAACCATGTTTAGGTGGTTCAATTCTTGTTTCCACAGTTGGCAATGTAGCCGAAAGCGGGATGGGATTTGTGTTCTTGTGCCCAGGCTGACTTAAAGGTACAAAAAAATTAATCTGCCTGGGCACGAGTACATGGGTCTGCAGCTTGCTTGGGTGGCTGTGCACTAATTTCTAAATTTGGGTACTTAATGCACAACTGTGGGTTAGTTTGTACAAATGTTACATTTGCCGCTGGATTGTTATATTGATTACCGAATAAAATGAATGCTTTGTGATCCGATGATGTCGCTACTGCATCGAGGCTGCCTTGGTGGGGCTTAGGACCCACGGAGCACACATGAATGCTAAACAGTGGTGCTGCGAGCACAGATATAAGATTGTTCCCATGTCCTTCAAGATCTACCCTTTCTACATAACGTAGCGTGTCCGACACTATCTGCCAGGTGCCCCTCTAAGCTACCATCTCAATGTACTACACATGCACCTGGTTTCATACTTTTCAGTGAATGCGACAATCATCCTGTAGCGTCAGAAAATAATCAGCGCACGAAGCAGTGAGGATCTCACTCTAACACCATACAGCTACTACACCAACTGCGCACATACAGCCGGTAAGAACCAATTCCAGGTGTGCCGTTATAGTGCCAACCAGCGAACGAAAGCGAACGATATCTAGCGCTCAGGGCAAACCTTGCGTTGTTCCAAGCAATCATAGTATACCTGATAGGGGGGGTGCGTAGTAGGTTATCGCCAGGTAGGCAATTCTCCAAACATATCTCGATACGTAAGCTGATATAATCTATGTATAGTCGAAAATGCAGGGCTTGGAAGCCGCTATCACACGATTGCGGGGAATGATGGAGGCAACACCAGAGGGACACCCTGACCGAGCAGAATGGTTGAACGACCTTGGAGACGATTTGGGTTGCCTGTATGACAGACTGGGATATTGCAGGACTTAGAGGATGCCATCAGGTACACAGAGAAATCAGTGGCTGCAACACCAGAGGACCACCCCGATCAAGCAGGGCGGTTGCACGATCTTGGGAGCCATTTCAGCAGCCGATATGAACGAACAGGGAATTTGCACGATCTAGAGGCTGCTATCAGCCACGTAGAGAAGGCAGTGAAGGAAACACGAAATCACCCTGACCCTGCAACATAGTTAAACAATCTTGGTATCCATTTGAGAAGCCGATATGACCGGACCGGGAATTTACAGGACCTGGAGGCTGCTATCAACCAGGCGGAGAAAGCAGTGACGGCAACCCCAGAGGATCACCTTTATTATGCAACGTGGTTGAGTAAGCTTGGCAGCCATTTGAGCAGCCGATATGAACGGACTGATAATTTACAGGACCTGGAGGCTGCTATCTATCAATCAGAAAGAGCAATGAAGGCAACACCGGAGGATGACCCCGATCAGGTAGAACGGTTAAGCGAACTCGGTAACTATTTGAGCAGCCGATATGAATGAACTGGAGATTTAGAGGACCTGGAGACAGCTATTACGCATGGAGACAAGGCTGTGAAGGCAACACCGGATGATCACCCTGACCGTGCACGATGGTTGAACAATCTTGGGAGTTATCTAAGTAGCCGATTTGAGCGAACTGGGGTTTTGGAAGACCTGGAAACAGCGATTAATTGTGCAGAGACTGCACTAGAGGCAACACCAAAGGGTCATCCTGACATTGAATTATAGTTCTACAACCTCGGTAGATATATGAGCAGCCGATATGACAAAACTGGGAACCTAGACGATCTTGTGGCTGCAATCAACCACACACAGACAGCAGTGAAGGCAATACCCGAAGTTCATCCTATCTGTGCCCTATATTTGTAAGCCTTGGCAGGCTTTTCAAAGACCGATATGATCGAACTAAAAACCTTCCGGACTTGGAGGTTGCCATTTCTGCATGGTTTGCCAGCTCGAACATTCCCTCTGCCCCAATATTGACCCGCATACGAGCAGCTTCATTTGCTGCCCACACATTGGTCTTCCGCCCCTCAGCTACTAGTACAGATATTTTCAGAGATCGCTCCCTTTTATGTGATGCTATCCACCTCATCCCTCTTGCCACTTCACGATCATTAGAGCTGTGGATCAACAACATATTCTGGGGAAATTCACTGGCCTGGCATCTTTTGCTGCAGCGGTCTCCCTTCAAGTTAGCCAATCACCACTAGAGGCACTGCGCCTGCAGGAACTAGGCCGTAGTGTTACAAATGGCCAGCTTCTGGACTATAGGAGTGATATATCGGATCTAAGGGAGCAATATCCTGCATTGGCTACAGCCTTTCATTCTCTACGACGGGAACTGGATTCACCAGTCCCATCCACTGGGTCCTCCTCAGATATGTCCATGGATAAACGGCTGCAGATACAACAAGCTACAATTCGTAGAAGAAAATAAAGTCGCAAAAGATCTTGATGATATACTTGAGCAAATCCGGTAGATACCAGGCTTCAAAACTTTCTTACGTGCAGAATCCGAGGAATATTTGTTATCAGCAGCACAAGAGGGGCCAATAGTAGTACTAAATGCCACAGAGCTTCGCAGTGATGCTGTACTACTGACCAAAGAACAAGTGACCAGCATTCCTTTGCCCCAGCTATCCCACGCCTCAATAGTTAGGTACCTTAGCAAAAGGAGTGATGACAGCAACGAAGGGTCCGCGAATAACAACGAAGCTATGAGAGAGACACTCGGGTGGCTTGGTAGGCTGCCGTACAGCCTGTACTACGAGAACTCGGCTTTTATCCTAAGGCAGTTGACCCTTTGCCTCGCATCTGGTGGATTGGAGTAGGCCTGATGGCTCAGGCACCGATCCATGCTGCTGCAAAATTCACCAAAGGAACCGTTAAGGCTAACATGACAACCCTCCAGTATTGCCTCCCATCTTACACCTCCACTATCAGGGCACTGCAGTATTCTCGCTCTCGCAAAAGCCAGCAGACTCTAATAGTGACCATGCCCATGACACCAGGGGACACTTTTTTAAGCGGCGTTACGAAAGAGGCAGATAAGATTAAGCACAACCTTCGAAATTTCAGTACAGTAGCCACACTCGAAATGCCAACTGCGGCATGTGTTCTTCAGGCACTTCCAGGTTATAGTATTGCTCACTTTGCCTGTCATGGGGTTTCTTCCATCAATCCGGCAGACAGTCATCTTTTGCTCCTGAAGGCATCCGTACCGGGCGGGGTCTGTACGGAAGAGGTTGACAAGCTCCGTGTCGAAGATATTGCGGCGCTGAACATACCGGCAGAGGCAGCCAGACTAGCCTATCCCCCAGCATGTAGTACTGCGGATAGTCCTTCGTCAGACCTCGCTGATGAAGTAACTCATATTGTGAGCTCCTTTCATATAGCGGGATTTATAAATGTCATTGGGGCATTATGGCCAGCACAAGATGAGGATTGTCACAAGATGGCAGCGGATTTCTATTCCACACTCAGTGAGACAGATAATATTCCATTATCTTACCGTACTGCGATTCTGGGATTGATGAACCAGAAGCCTTCACAGCCCCTGTACTGGGCACCATTCATTCATTTCGGGGCTTAGCAGGTACAAAACCATATCCTTTATTCAGCCAAATATTATCCACAGTTGCCCATGCTAACATGTCGATTTTACAGAGACATGTATTGCGCGTGGGGATGCGGTGGAGAAAGCACTTCGGATGTTTTCAACAATGTTCCTTACCGCCACCAACGGCTCTTTCACACTTTTATTCCTCTCCCTACGCTCCCCACTTCCCCGGCCCCAACTTCAACCGCCTCAGCTTCCTCCACCCCAACTTCCTCTGCCTCAACTTCCCAGCTCCAACTTCCCAGCTCCAACATCTCCTTGAATTCTGTAAGTGCCTGTTCTTCCTCAACCAACCTTCACTAACTCTCCTAACCAGAGGTGCCCTAACCGGTCGAACCCACCGACCGAACCCACTGACCGACCAAACGAACCGAAGCTATGCATTTATTATATTCTACTATTCTACGTTACAAGTATTGCCAGGAGGAGCTATCGCAAGTATACCTAGCAAGTGTGTTTTAAAACAAAATAAATAAGGTTCGTTTCATTCAACAATTCATGCCCACTCCCTTGGAGTATACAGTATGCATGGCAAAGTAACTCGAGCCTTTCCTAAAAACCTTAACCTGGAAACATATCACCCCCTCAGCCTCAGCCTCCACTTCTGCTTCCGCCACCAATTCTTCTTCCACCGCTCTGACTTCTTTTCCCCTCCTATTCATTTAAGACCCCTCTTACTCCTATTGCAACTGCGATGTCCATTGCTTTAAGTTACCCGTTAGTAGTCGAAGGCAAGATTAAAGTTGATAATAAAATGATTATGGTATATTGACACAAAGCATTAGAGGTACCATTTGGGAAGATGTAGGCGGTATAAATGAGAAAAGCTGTTGAGCAGGCGATTTCGGATCTAGCTCATGTACAGTTTTCCACCCCCAAGGCAAAGGTTTCGGATGTGCGACATCAACATTTTGAAGAAGCATTGGAAAAGCATGGTTCTGGAAATTGTGGAGTCTATCATTTTGCTAGATGATTTGCAACCGATCAAAGGGGAGTAAAAGATCCGGTTCTTACTCGAGATTGGCTATCCAGTGGAACACATCACAATGGCCCATATGTCTTTTATAGACAGATTACTATTCCAAGCGGTGGATCCACTAATGCATTTAACTATTTGGAACAATACAGGTATGTTACGATGTTCTGTACAAACTTAATATGAACTCATAGTATAGAGCGCCATGTGAAGTTTCACCTCTTGACAGTTGGACTACATCTCGCCGGGCTTGCTTTCAAGGCATCGTTTTGATTCTAAACCTCGCAGCAAAACCACATAAGGAGGAATGAGAATATAAGGATGGATGGGTGGTTATTTGTTGTTGGGAAAGGTTTACGGGGGCAGAACTTAACAAAGGTTTGAGTTCAACCTGGAGATGTGGTTATTTTTGATTCATGTTTGCTAGACCACACCTTTCATCGGAGAACGCAGTTCCATTATCTTTTTCAGCCATAATGATGTCATGGGAACTTTGAGCCGGAAGACAATATTTCATCCTAGGGCCTTTTCTATAGTATTCTCGTCCAGGCAACTGCTAACGGTCTCCACCGCAAAGGCAAACAAGGAAATTCGCGTCCAATTCTTCACGGACAGCCAAGGCTCGTAGGAAATGGGCAAGGACTGCGAAATACCTTGGAAGGGGGGCCACAAAGCATCCGATGCATACAAATAACAAAGCTCACACCTGTGAGCGCTATTGCCGCATGGAAAACCAAATGACTGGGCGAGGAGTCGCTGTGGCGAAAACCCAAGCGCCGGTATCGAATCCCCCGGGCTTAAGTTGGAGCTGAAACGACACACCACCAATACCGAGGAGGGGAGACTTGAGGCTAGAAATATGGGTCAGGAAGCGAATGCAATGTTCCAGAAGAGGGAAAAGTAGTAATGAAAAGGAGGATAAAAGAGCGAACTCGAGATGTAATAGAAACTAGAGCATTAGCACAATGACCTTAAGAACCTACAAGACAATGATGCGGATGAAGATAGTAGGCACATGTAAATCTCGAATACAAGTAAAACGTGGCTCTCTTGTAGTGCCATGGAAATCTTAGCACTATTAGCCGTGTGTCTTTGCGTTTCGGCATAAATTCCCAGATGCTCTGCTGTATCTCTTGCGGCGAAGCTATGCATTCGTCTATAGATAGTCCTTGATAATTGGTGGCATGCTGTCAACGTGATTACTCGGAGACGGTATGCGTCGTTTAATTCCTTGTGCGAAGTTTCGCAAACCTCTGGAAAATTGGGATAAGCTGCCAGAGCGAGAGATTTTTTCCGCCAGTGCATAATCCAATGGATCTTTGGGAGGTTCAAATGCGAGTCCTCGCAGAGAACCCGATGAACGAGGTATGTACATTCTGCTCTGCGTTTGTTTGTATTTGCTTTAATCTGTTCCGTAACCTCCGTCGAGACTATATCCGCCCTGCCTTTGGCAGCTTTGCTAATGGAATCGTTGCAGGTATTCCCGTATATATCTCATTGTACAATCGGTATGACTCTGAGGAGGGAAAAATGGTGATTGCTCTCTTGAACTCTCGTTCCTGGGACGTAGAGTAGCAGTGAAAACACATCAGGAACTAGCATGAGCTTCTCATTACTTCTGCTTATAATGTACTGTAGTCTAGTACAGTCAGTGTTATGTAAGCCGAAACATAATGACAAAGAACATGGTTTACGCCTTCGCGGCTTCTAACTTACAACACTCACGGCTACAACTGCACCAGCGCATGCTACAACCGTGACAGCAATCCTTAAATCTTCTGCTTGTTGTACCTCTGCCTCAGGTCTTTGTGAGATATGTCCAAGGATGCTGAGCTATGCCTATCACAGAGATATCCTCTTTCATTATCTATTTGGATACTTTGTTGATGGAAATGGCGAATGGATCTGGTTTGAATTTAGTGGCAGGTGTATTAAACAAGAAAGCCAGGAAGTGTCGTACGATAGGTCTAGTATATCTACCTTGTTTTACTAACTGCTATGGATGTTACTACGATTTCTGCGAATCCCACAGTTTCAGGCCTGAATCATCCACTTTGAGAGAATGAGATCTACGGAACTCGATCCTCACGATTTCGCAATCTGCGATCGAGATTCCCAACGAAGTTCCCAACTCCAAGACTCATTTTTTCCAGGGTTCTAAAACACACTTTCCGATATCTAGTCAAACTATCACTTTCGCAAAATGAAACATGATAGATCTATGGCTATACGGGAAGGTTTGGGAAAAAGGATCAGTAATCGTTAGACGATTTTATCAAGATCTGCTGCAATTGGTATGTCTGGTACATTTATCGAGAAACCAATGCCATACGTTACATGATTCTGTAGAATACCAGTCATCAAGCTACAATATCGGATTATGTACATACTCGACTAAAGTACAATAGTGCAAGACTCCTTTCACTGTCCCCTGCAAGCACAACATCCGGCTGAGGCACTTCCTCCCACTTCTCTCGCAGCTGACTCCCCCCAACCCTCCATCCTGTGATGTATAAGGTTGTTCATTCTTACAAGTGTCTAGATACCGCATAATCTATATCCCTTACAACTTCCGATGTCTGTAAACCCCAGCCTATGATCCTCGGAATACATAAGACCTAGGTAGAAACATAGAGCGGAAGGTAATGGGCAAACGCCGATAATGTAAAATGCGATTTCTTCTGAATCAGCGATTAGAAAATATACAAAAAAAAAGAATAAACAACTTGAACCGATTGCTAGCTCAGCGTAAACTGAACCAAGCTTAACTGAGCCGTAGGTACTGACTGTCGTCACGCCAGGTCAGGTTGAAGTAGATTGATTGTATTCAAATCATGTCAGTTTGCACATATATGTTAACCCGACTAGCATCATGTCAAATTTTTTTGAAATTTCAATGAATTAGGTGGCGATGTGCTGGCGCTTGAGTATTCTATTATGCTATCATACCCTGTATATACAATATATGTGTCCACATATAGGCAGTGGTATACAGTACGTCACGTTACATACCCGTATATGCTCATTTGCCTGCGTATGCCACTGCCTTCCTTACAACTCGCATATGATGGCAGTGCACACTTGGTGGGTGGGGCGAACGGCTGTCATTTCAAATTATTGACTACAGTAATCGTTGCCCAAACCTCGCTAATCCACTAGGTCAGCCTTATCTCTCCCTCCGCCTTTGCTAGCATGGCTGAAGTGGCAATGCACAGGATTGCTGCAGGAAACCTTCCATGCATGTTTCACTGCTGTCAATTGTGTCGTGCCCAGATATGTTGCAGGTCTGCCTTGTGTTTGCTTTTTCTCAAGATTAATAGTCACATGAGACTGCCTTGATGGCTGTGTCGGAATTTATCGTAGTGAGTTCGGGCATTGAAACTTCAGTCTCCTGGATTAAACAGTGGTATTGCCGGCAAAGATATCAGATAGTTAGATCCTATCACATCCTCTAAGAACTACTAACTCTACCTTATATAACATATACTTTACGTACGAGTGATTGCAGACCTTTCGGATACAACAATTTCTTCAGCATCAACCAAGGCCTCTACCCCAGCCTACTAACCAGTGTCGGTTGGATATCATATATCAGTTACGTATGTAGAATTGGTAAAGGTTATTCCAGCTGAAGTTTAGCCTAGCTAATTAGCGATATGGATATTAGAACTCACGGCAAACCCTGCTGTACTGACCAGAATTAACTCGTTAGCCAATCTTTTATTGCCAGGTAGACAAACTTCCCCAACCGTGTTCAATATACTAGCTGTGGGTTGATCTAATGTTCCTGATGTCTACTGCACTTAGAAGGTACAAATCAGGATGGTGGATTTGGAAGCCACTATTAGTCAATTACGGGAGACAGTGGAGACAACACTTGAGGATGACCCTGATCGAGCAAAATGGTTGTACGACCTTAGTATGCACTTGAGCAGCCAATATGAACGAGCTGGGAATTTGCAGGACCTGGAGGCGGCTATCAATAACGCAGAGGCAGCGCTTGCAGCAACACCGGAAGAGCATCATTCCCGACAAGTGATGTTGACCAACCTTGGAAAGCATTGGAGCAGCCGATATGAGCGAACTGGGAATTTGAAGGATTTGGAGGCTGCTATCAATTATGCGGAGACAGCAGTGAAGGCAACGCCAAAGGATCACCCTATTCGAGCAGTCATGTTGAATAACCTTAGTAGCCTTTTGAGCAGCCGATATGAACAAACCGAAAATTTGCAAGACCTGGCGGTTGCCGTCAAATACGGAGAGGAGGCTGTAGCGGCAACACCAGAAAAGCACCCTTCCCGAGTGGCGATGTTGCACAACCTTGAGGACTGTTTGAGGAGCCGATATGAACGCACTAGAGATCTGGATGATCTGGAAGCTACCATCAATTACGCAAAGATAGCTATGGCGGCAACAATAGATGATCAACCTGATCGAGCAGCGCGGTTGAATAATCTTGGTAGCCACTTGAGCAAACGATATGAACGGACTGGGAATCTGCAGGACCTGCAGGAAGCGGTCCATTACGCAGAGGCAGCGGTGAAGGCAACACCAGAGGACCACCCTGTGCGAGCAACACTACTGAATAACCTGGGTAGGTTGTTGAGCTGCCTCTATAAACTAACTGGGAATCTGCAAGACCTGGAGACCGCTATCAATTACGCAGAGGCAGCTGTAGCAGCAACACCAGAGGGCCATCATTACCACATAGTGATGTTGATCACCCTTGTGATGCATTTGAGCAGCCGATATGAACGAACCGGGGATTTGCAGGACCTGGAAACTGCTATCAAGTATGCAGAGAAAATTGTGAAGGCAACACCAGTGGGGCATCCCCACCAACCAGGACAGTTAAACAATCTTGAAAACCTTTTGACCAGCCGATATGAACGAACTGGGAATGTACAGGACCTGGAGGCAGCGATTCATTCCGCAGAGGCAGCAGTAATGGCAACACCAACGGATCACCCCCAGTGGGCAAGACGATTGAATAATCTTGGGAACTGTTTGATCCGCCGATATGAACGAACTGGGAATTTACCGGACCTGGATACTGCTATCAATCACTCAGAGACAGCAATGAGGGGGGCAGAGAATCACTCCGACCGTGCACTATGGTTAAACAGCCTCGGCATCAGTTTGCGCATGCGGTACGAAAGGACTGGGGATTTGCAGCACTTAGAGGCAGCTATCAAGTATGCAGAGGACGGTCTCGCCGCGACGCCACCGACTCACGGTTACCGTACAACAATGCTCAACAATCTTGCGAACGCTATGAGCAGCTGGTATGAACGAACCGGGAATTTACAGGACCTGGAGCACGCTATCACTTACATAGAGAGAGCAGTGGAGGCAACACCAGAGGGTCACCCTGATCGACCAAAAATCTTAAACAACTATGGGAACCGTTTAAGCAGCCGATACCAACGAACTGGGAATTTGGAGGATTTAGAGGCTGCCATTAATTATGGAGAGAAGGCGGTAGCACTAACACCCGAGAATCACCCTGATCGACCAGGGTGGTTAAACAATCTTGGGGAGCGCTTGAGCAGGCGGTATGTGGAGGGTGGGAATTTGGAGGACTTAGTAGCTGCCATTGATTACGGAGAGAAAGCCCTGGCGGTAACACCAGAGGGTCACCCAGATCGAACCACACAATTAAATAACCTTGGTCAGCATTTGGCGCGCCGATATCAACGCACTGGGAATTTAGAGGACCTTGAGGCCGCTATCACTCACACAAGTGCTGCAGTGAAGGCAAAACCAGGGGGTCACCCTTCTCGGGTAAAACTGATAAACAGCCTTGGGATGCACTTGCGTAGCCGATATGAACGGACTGGGAATTTTCAATTCCTACAAGATGCTATCAACTATGTAGAGACAGGAGTGAAAGAAACACCAGAAGATCACCCTGATCGACCACGACAGTTAGACAATCTTGGCCATTGTTTAAGCATCCGATATGAACGAGCTGGGAATTTGCAGGACCTGGAGGCTGCCATCGATCACGCAGAGACAGCGGTGAAGGCAACACCAGATGGTCACCCTAATCGATCAGGACAGTTAAACAACCTTGGGTATTATTTGACCCGCCGATATCAACGAACTGGAAATTTACAGGACCTGGAGGCTGGTATTATTTATGCAGTGGCAGCTGTAGAGGTAACTCCGGAGGATCACTGTTATCGCGCAGTATACTTAAACAATCTTGGGAACCAGTGTTACAGTCAATATGAAAGGAAGGGAAATCCGCAGGACTTAGAGTCGGCTATCAAGTACGCAGAGACTGCTGTGGAGGCAACTCCAGACGGTCACCCAGATCGACCAGGATGGTTAAATAATCTTGGGAGATTCTTGAGCAGCCGATATGAACAAACTGGGAACTTGCAGTACCTGGAGACAGCTATCAATCACTTACAGAGAGCTTTGGAGGCTGAATCCGAGGATCATCCTGATCGCCCAACATGGTTAAACAGCCTTGCCAGCCATTTGCGCAGCCGATATAACCGATCTGGCAATTTGAAGGACCTGGGGACTGCTATCGACCTTACAGAGACTGCTCTGAAGGCAACACCGGAGGATCACCTGCAGCGTGCAGCATGGTTGAACAACCTTGGTAAGCATCTTGGCGCACGGTATGAGAGGACTGGAGATTTACAAGATAGGGAGCTCGCTATTACTGCAAAGCTTGCCTCCTGGTGCATTCCTACCGCCCCAATGTTGACCCGATTAGAAGCTGCTTCAATCGCTGCACACATGATGGTCTTTAGCCCGAATAACGATTTGTCAATTAATATTGCAAGAGCATACCCACTCTTGCATGATGCCACTCACCTAATACCTATAGCAACTTCACGATCGTTAGAGCGTGAGGATCAACAACATATTCTGGGACAACTCACTGGTCTGGCATCTCTTGCCGCGGCGGTATCATTACAAGCTGGGAAATCACCATTTGAGGCTCTACGGCTACAGGAGCTAGGTCGCAGTGTAACTAATGGCCAGATCCTTGACTACAGAAGTGAGATTTCGGATCTCATAAATAAGCATCCAACACTGGCTAGGGCGTTTGATTCTCTACGACAAGAACTAGACACACCTTTGCCTTCCCTGGAACCCCTCCTGGATCTTTCACTGGTGCTGACTTCTATAGAGAGGACTTCCATGGAGAGGACTTCCATGGACAAACGGCTTGAGCGACAACGAGATGCAATTCGCAGAAGGAATCAGGTCGCAAAGGATCTTGAAGATATACTGCGCCAAATTCGGCTAAAAGCGGGATTTGAAACCTTTTTGCGTCCAGAATCTGAGGAGTATTTCTTATCAGCAGCACAGGAGGGACCAATTGTAGTCCTGAATGCCACAGAGCTCCGGAGTGATGCAATACTCCTCACCAAGGAACAAGTGATGAGCATTCCTTTGCCCCAACTTTCCCACGCTTCAATACTTCAGCACCTTGGTAACAGGTCTGATGACAACGAGGTCACGAGGGAGATGCTGGAATGGCTGTGGAAGGCTGCAGTACACCCGGTACTGCGGGAGCTAGGGTTTTATCCTAAGGCAGTTCACCCTTTGCCTCGGATATGGTGGATTGGAGTAGGCCTGCTCGCTCAGGCACCAATCCATGCAGCTGCGAAATTCACCAAGGGGACCATTAAGTCCACGATGACAACCCTCCAGTATTGCCTTCCCTCATACACTTCCACTGTCAGGGCACTGCAATATTCGCGGTCTCGACAAAAGTATCAGCAGAATGCATCTATGCTGATTGTAGCCATGCCAACGACACCAGGGGAACGTCCGTTGGGTGGGGTCACCAAAGAGGCAGAAGAAATCAAACACAGTCTTCGGGATTTCAGCACAGTAGAAACACTCCACCAGCCAACTGCCGAGTGTGTTCTTCAGGCACTTCCAGGATATAGTATTGCTCACTTTGCCTGTCATGGTGTTACTTCAATGAACCCTGCAGAGAGCCATCTTTTGCTTCTTAAGGGTCCAGGGGATGTTGACAAGCTTTGTGTTAAAGATATTGCGTCGCTGAAATTACCGGCAGTGAGGCTCGCCTATCTCTCAGCCTGCAATACGGCCAACAGTACTACGGTGATTGATGAAGTAACTCACATCGTGAGCTCCTTTCATATTGCAGGATTTATCAACGTCATTGGGACATTATGGCCAGCACAAGATGAAGCTTGTCACAAGATGGCAGCAAACTTCTATTCCACGCTCAGCAAAACCGATAATGTGGCAGTATCTTACCGCAATGCCGTTCTGGGGCTGATGAAGCAAAAGCCTTCACAACCGCTGTATTGGGCCCCATTCATTCACTTTGGAGCTTAACAGGTGAATATAATCCATTTACTATCCATGGCGATGCATACTAACAGGCTCGGGATTTTCTAGGGTGTCAGTCCTGGAGTTTGGCTCAGATATTAACTATGGGGGTGGTGGTGTGACAGAGGAGACAACTCCAACCCTTTTCATGGCCCTTATGTTTTACGCTCCTTTTCTGTTCTCTATTTGTGATTTCTATTATTCCTTGTGACTTTTGTTATTTCTTGTGACTTGTTATTTCTAGTGACCTTTGTTACTTTGGGGCTCATTTTCGAGAGTTCAATGGCCAACGAATGCAGGATAAAAGGTAATCCTGAAGCTCAGAGGGGGATAAACAGAATGGCTGGCGGATCTGATGTTTGGGTCATTTGGATTGTCAGAACCAGCGACTGATACCATGATGTATCGGTGGCCTACGAGCTCTCTAATTAGCTTCTCTCTCATACAACCAATCTCCTCTCTTTAGCTATTGCGAGCTTCAATTGACTTCGTAGGTGTGGGGCCTAAAGGCAAACACTTTGAACATGAATGTGCTGTCCAATGTCGTATGTTGATAAAGGGAGTACAGTTGTAAGTCACAATATCTCATATATACCTCCCGCAACTTGTTGGAAATTAACCTTCTTAACCGGCCACCCTTCCCTTCCGCCCCTCCCACCGCTTTATTGTACACTACTTATCATACAACCGAAGTATTGCATCTCTCAATTAATTACAATGAATTAAAGCAAAGCAGTAAGCTGCAGCATTGTACAACTGCCAAGTGTGTATTATTGCCTAAAGGGATTGGTATTCGAAGGCAATCCCCATCATTGCCAAATGGAATAAACCACAAATCACCCGGTTGGAATGGCTTCCCCAACCGCTAATTTCTCAATGGATTGGCCAACCCACTTGTGATCGGGATGTTATCTGCCATCCGGCATACAAGGGCCCAACAATCCCATTTCCCATAATTCAAGCTTGTTAATTGGCGAGGGGTGCCCACAGGAGCTCAAGCGGTGGGGTTGGAATATTTGCTATTAAGACAGCCTCGGCGGATATCGCTGGAAAGTGTCGCGTGTAGTGCCAACCAAGCAGACGATCGATTTCTATTGCAACGGATAGTCTATCTTGTATTGGGGTGAGGTTGTAGAACTTCTCCCTAGTCTGCACCGTAGCCCTCCACTCCTTGGGGTCTATAGATCTGAAGATGCGAAGCTACAAGTTGGGTGTTCTAGGGCTAAGTACGTACTGAAAGGAGCTACTTAATACTTAAATAGGGTAAATAAGGAGCTCATAGTCTGACATATCTATAATCTATATCTGTTCTGGGCAGCTCGCGGTAGGCATACCCACTATGCCGGTCGCAGGCAATTTATGTAATTACTCAATTTGGTAAATGTCAACCGAACAAACATTTGCTACACTCAAAACTCACTATAAAGTTGTTTTTGGACCGACCCTATCCACATATAAGAAACGTTTCGTATGCAATAGCTGGAGGAGGCATTTAAAAGGTGGTTTCTTATCCACCGAGGGTCCTTATCCACAGGGGTCTTATAGCTCGGGCTACCAACAACCAGGTCGGACCATTATCTTGTGCTGAATATTGATGCGTCTGGAAATATGATAGGTTGTTAGAAATTCAGTGAACTCCCTCAAATGTTAACCAAGTATGGCGTAGACGGCTTGTTAACCCTTACCCAACGAAAGACCTCTAACCACTTACCGACCTTGCGGGCTTGAGGGGTGATATTCCAGATACTCTTTTTTGGGGGATAAACCACAATTACATTAGCCAATGCTGCCCACCAGGCACCTATAACTACTTGTGTTTCCATTTCAAGTACCTGCAAAATCTTCTACTCTAATCGTTGTTGCCGATACTTTAAGAATAATCTGAGGTGCTCAATTTATTGACATACGAAAGAATCAACAGATCATGACTGTTAGCCCCCCAGAAAATTGAACTGAACTAGAGGAGACTTGGATATAGATGAATCTATCGCAGCCGCGGGATAGCTGTAGCTAGGTATACCGTTATCAATTCCTCTGCCTTTTTGATAAATCAGTACTCGAAAACTTCCATCAATTCAAGTGCGCTATACACCAACTTGAGTAATAATTTAAATTGCCCGTGAGGGGCACAGTGGGTATGCTGCGCCCACTTTTGAACATAATTAGTAATATCCTCACTATTATCTGTCCGTAACCCTTCCTACATTCCAGATAGGCTGATTACTTCTATTTAACCTCCACTAACCACTTTCATGATTTACATTCAACCTCCGCTAAAAATCTGGAGTGAATATATATTTCTAGGGGCCATCCGCCGTGGCCTGACGCTAACCCTACCACAGTAGTCACTTCCATTTGTGATACTCTAGCTAAGCACGACCTGTTCTGGTCTAGCCTTGTTGCACGTTTTTTGTCGATTGAGGTAAATATCCGAATGCGACGTCAGTGTACGCGGGATTGTGCAGCTAGAAGTCTAGAAACATCGGAGTATACCAGGGCATAAGCTGGCGAATTAGCTTCAAGGCGCTTAAACGGTTTACCCAATCCTCGCTGTTGCGGTACCGGTACTCTACAGAGCAGAGTCAGTCGCCTCTCCGAGTCCATTTAAATCAGACCGAGTCGAATTACCTTCTGATGATGGATAGTTATTCTGTGAGCATTCCGAGGCGAAGATTTGTACAATCCTCAACTGCGTGTGTACCAAATGATCGAACCCCAGGAAAACAATATCGCCAGTAGTATGTTTCAAGTAGATCAATACGCTGTATGGCCCTGGCCTGCGAACCCCACCAGTCGGTAATAGACAGGATCCCTTCACATATGTACCGTTTCTGTCGGGGCTTTGTACAGCAACATGCTGTTCTCTGGTTGGGCATTCCAGCCAAAGTAACGCTCAGCGCTTCTCCTAATTCGATACCTCTGAACTATCGAAAATAAAATAAGAAAAAAATTCAATGTATGTTCTCCCCCTTTAAAACAATGAGCGGCCCCAGGGAGAGGCCCATGACGAACCACTCGGTTCAATCAAAGGTCAGGCACCTTAGTCGACCCGCCCGGAGAATTTAGGTTCATCGATGAATAGAAATTACAAAGAATCGTAAGATAGCATCCTGTTCCCTCCTTGAAATGCACAGTGTTTCATTCCAGCTAGGTAAAGAAGTAATCAAAGAGGGCTTGTACTATGTCCCATCCTCCGTCTTCCTCTTCTTTCCAGATCAGTTCTCCCATGTTGCCGGGATTCTAGCCGACTCCCTCTGTACTAATAGGGAATGGGAAGGTCGTAAAACATAAGATCAATGAAAACAATGAAACTCACCCACATTCCATTTTATCGGCAAAATCCAGCACCTTAAGGAACGCACCCCCTTCACATGTACGCTTCCCATTATATTAGCACCCATACTCGTAACCGTTGAGGCTAAACAAAGGACGCGGATTGTACCTGATAAGTCCCAAAGGGAATAAATGGTACCGACTACACCAGTCGCGGAGTACTCTGCTTCAACAAGTTAGCATGCGTAGCTTTGCATAATAAATGGCTAAATAAAGATGTTATACCTGCTAAGCCCCGAAGTGAATGAATGGTGCCCAGTACATCGGTTGCGAAGGCTTCTGCTCCATTAATCCCAGAATTGCAGTCCGGTAAGATACTGCCACATCATCTCTCTGGCTGAGCGTCGAATAGAAGTCCGCTGCCATTTTGTGACAAGCCTCATCTTCTGCTTGCCATAATGTCCCAATAACATTTATAAATCCCGCGATATGAAAGGAGCTCACAATGTGAGTTACTTCATCAATGAATGATGTAGTGTTGGCGGTATTGCAGGCTGAAAGATAGGCGAGCCTCAGTGCCGGTAACTTCAGCGACGCAATATCTTTGACACGGAGCTTGTCAACGTCACCTGTACGCGAATGTAGCATGAGATGACTATCAGCTGGATTATTTGAGGAAACACCATGACATGCAAAGTGCGCAATACTGTAAGCTGGGAGGACTTGGAGTACATGTTCAGCAGTTGGCTTTTCGAGTACGTCTACCATACTGGAATCCCGTGGACGGTATTTAGTAAGGTCATCGGCCTCTTGAGCTGCAGCACTCAATGAACCTGCCCCTGGTGTCGTGGGCATGGTGACAATTAGCATAGATGCATTCTGGGGGTATTGTTGTCGTGACCGTGAATATTGCAGTGCCCTGATCGTAGATGTGTAGGAGGGAAAGCAATACTGGAGGGTTGTCATCTTAACCTTGACAGTCCCTTTTGTGAATTTTGCGGCTGCATGAATCGGTGCCTGTGCCAGTAGACCTACTCCAATCCACCAAATACGAGGCAAAGGGTCAAGTGCCTTAGGATAAAACCCTAGTTCCCGTAGTACAGGTTGTACGGCAGCTTTCCATAACCATTCCAGCACCGCCCTCTTGGCCTTGTTGTCATCGCCGCCTGTACCAAGGTGCTCAATGATTGAAGAGCCAGAAAGATGGGGCAAAGGAATGCTCTTCAATCGTTTCCTAGTAAGAAGTATTGCATCACTTCGAAGCTCTGTGGCATTCAGCACAACAATTGGTCCCTCCTGTGCTGCTGATAGGAAATACTCCTCGGTTTCTGCACGCAAGAAAGTTTGGAATCCAGGTTTCTGCCGAATTTGCTGCAGTATATCATCGAGATCTTGTGCAACTTTATTCCGTCTGCGAATTGCAGTTTGTTGTATTTGCAGCCGTTTGGGCTTGGACATATCCGCGGAGGATTCTGTGGAAGGAAATGGTGAGTCCAGTTCTTGTCGGAGACAGTCAAAATCCTTTGCCAATTTTGGATGCTGCTCCACTAGATCCGATATCTCACTACGATAATCCAGAAGCTGGCCATTTGTCACACTGCGGCCTAGCTCCTGCAGGCGTAGAGCGTCCAACGGTGATTGTTTGGCCTGTAATGATACCGCCGCAGCCAGAGATGCCACGCCGGTGAGCTGTTCCAGAATATGTTGTTGGTCCTCACGCTCTAAGGATCGCGCTGTAGCTAGAGGGATTAGGTGGGTAGCATCATGTAAAAGTGAGGACGCTCTTGACAAATCTTCACTGGTAGGCGAGGGGCGAAAAACCAACGTTCGAGCAGCAATCGAAGCTGCTTCTATTCGTACCAATATTGGGGCAGCGGGAATACTCCAGGAGGCTAACCATGAGGTAACGGCGAGCTCCAAGTCCTGTTCATTCCTAGTTCGTTCATACCGGCTGTTCAAATCACTCCCAAGGCTGTATAGAAGTGCTGCACGGTCCGGGTGATCCTCTGGTGTTGCCTTTGTAGCTGCCTCTGCGTAATCGATAGCAGCCTCTAAATCCTGCAAATTTCCAGTTTCTTTATATCGACTGCTCAAATGGCTCGCAATGTTGCTCACCCACGATGCACGGTCGGGGTGATCCTCTGGCGTTGTGTCCACTGCTGTTTTTGCCTCACTGATAGCAGCCTCTAAGTCCTGAAGATCTCCAGTTCGTTCATATCGGGTGCATAACTGGAGCCCAAGGTTATTCAACCGCGCTGCACGTTGAGGGTGGCCCTCTGGTGTTGCCTGTGCGGCTGCCTTTGCGTAACTGATCGCAGCTTCTAAGCCCTGCAAATTCTCACTTCGTTCGTATCTGCGGCGCAAACGGAGCCCAAGGTTATTCAATAACGCTGCATGGTCGGTGTGGTCCTCTGGTGTTGCCTTCACTGCTGTTTCTGTGTAATGGATGCAAGCCTCTAGGTCCTGTAGGTTCCCAGTTCGCTCATATCGGCTGTTCAAGTGGTTCCCAAGATCGCCTAACCGTCCTGCATGATTAGGGTCATCCTCTGGTGTTGCCTCCACAGATGCCTCTGCATAATTGATAGCAGCATCTAGGTCATGGGGATTTCCAGTCCGTTCATATCGGGTGCTTAAGTGGTTCCCAAGATCGCCGAACCGTTTTGCCTTATTGGGGTCATCCGCTGGTGTTGCCTTGACAGCTGCCTCTGCATGATTGATAGCAGCTTCTAGGTCAGGTAAAGCCCCAGTTCGTTGATATCGGTTGCGTAAATGGAGCCCAAGGTTATTCAACCCTGCAGAATAATCAGGGTGTTCCTCGGGTGTTGCCTCTATAAATGCGCTTGCGTATTTGATAGCAGACTGTAAGTCCTGCAAATTCCCAGTTCGTTCATATCGGCTGCACAAACAGAGCCCAAGGTCGTTCAGCAGTGCTGCACGGGTGGGATCGTCCTCTGGTATATCTTTCACTGCTGTCTCTATATGATTGATAGCAATCTCTAGGTCCCGAAAATCCCCGGTTTGTTCATATCGGCTACTCAAATGATTACCAAGGTTGCCCAACCGTGCCGGACGTTCAGGGTGATCCTCAGGTGTTGCCTTCACTGCTTTCTCTGCATGATTAATAGCGGACTCCAGGTCCTGGAGGTTCCCAGTTCGTTCGTACCGGCTGCAAAGGTGGGCCCCGAGATCGTCTAATCGTCCTGCCCGATTAGGGTCATCCTCTGGCGTTGCTCCTACGGATGCCTCTGCATAATTTATCGCAGCCTCTTGGTCCTGTCGGTTTCTAGTTCGCTCATATCGACTGTTCAAATAGTTACCAATGGTATTCAATCGTGCTGCACGGTTCGGGTGGTCCTCTGGTGTAAGCTCTATAGCTGCCTCTGCGTGATTGATAGCAGCATCTAGATCCTTCAAGTTCCCAGTTCGATCATATCGACTGCTCAAATGATTTCCAAGGTTATTCAGCCGCGCTCCACGGTCAGGGTGGTCCTCTGGGGTTGCCGCTACAGCTGCCTCTGCGTATGTGAGAGCAGCCTCTAGGTCCTGTAGGTTCCACGTTCGTTCATACCGGCTGATCACATTGTAACCAAGGTTGGTCCATAACATTGCACGGTCAGGGTGACCCTCTGGTGTTGCTGCTGCAGCTGCCTCTGCGTACTGGATAGCGGCGTCTAGGTCCTGCAGATTTCCTGTTTGTTCACATCGTCTGCTCAAACGGGTACCAAGGTTGTTCAACCATTGTGTTCTATCAGGGTCACCTTCGGGTGTTGCCTTCACAGCTTTCTCTGCATATTTAATGGCGGCCTGTAGGTCCTCAAGGTTCCTAGTGTGTTCATATCGGATGCCCAAGAGGTCCCCAAGATCGCCTAGCTGCCCTGCCTGATTGGGGCTATCCTCTGGTGTTACCTCTATAGCTGCCTCTGCGTAGTTGATAGCAGCCTCTAGGTCCTGCAGGTCCCCAGCTTCTTCATATCGGCGGCCCAAAAGGTTACTCACGATATTCAGCCTTATTGCACGGTCAGCGTGATCCTCTGGTGTTGCCTCTACAGCTGCCACTGCATAAGTTAGAGCGAGCTCTAGGTCCTGAAGGTCATCAGTTTGTTCGTATCGGCTGCTCAAAAGGTTTGCAAGGTTGTTCAATAATGTTGCACGGTCCGGGTAATCCTCCATTGGTGCCTCTGCACCTACCTCGAGCTCAACGGCTGCCTCTGCGTACTGTATAGCCGCCTCTAAGTCCTTCAAACTGCCAGTTTGTTCATACAGGCTACCCAAAAGGGTCCCAAGGTCGTTCAACCCTTTTACTCGATCAGGTTGGTTCTCCGGTGTCGCCTCTACTGTTGCTTGTAATTCCTTGATACTCGCTTCTAAGTCCTCCGGATCCATCCTCGTTTATACCTGCTATGTAGATACCCTGAGCAATATATCAGGTCAACCAAAGAGTACATTCGTGGTTAGGAGGATTTCCCACCTGGCGATCAACGAACTACCTACGCGGCTTCCCTCTATCGATATGCTACAATTGGTTGCCAGTATATATGGCAAGGTTTGCGGTGAGCTCTACACACACATATCACTAGTTAGCTAGGTGAAAATTTGCAATTTTACCAACAATTGTGTTAACACACCTATGGACAATATGCACAGCACGTGGTGCACTGGGGCGGAGTTATTTGTAAACACGGAAGGATGGTTGTGCTATCTGAGCGGTGTGCAATGGAGTGCGTTTAGGTCGTAGGTATGGTGAGTGAGATATGTAGTCCGAGAGCTACTATGTCTATAGAGATCGCAGTTTGAATTCTTGAGGACGGGATTCTGGGACATAGGAGCTGTGTTATATCTTTACCGGCGAGCTCACTATTAAAGTTTTTAATTTTAGAAATTGTTCAGGACTACAATTCACTTTGACACCGCCATCCAGGCGTCTCTCCTTGTCGCCATAGCCCGCCTGCGAGTAAACATTTTTAAGAAAAGAAATTAAAAACTGGCAGCGTTCGGTCATGCAGTATATGCCCGCCTACATTAATACATCCGCATCTAGGCAGCTTCTCCTTCTCGCCATGCATAACGCCGCCTTCAAGTATTTACTAAAGAAAATGAAAATGAAAATGAAAAGAGGTAGCCTTGCAAGGTTTTTTGGCATGGGTACACATTTACTCTTCCACGTGAACACAAGTTTTAATCTGAACAGGGTGAAGGCCGCTCGGCTGCATGTCTCACCGTTGCATGTAATGAATCAAGAGTCAATTTTCAGCCATCAATACTGTACATGCAAGGTTTCCGTAGCACCCAGCATTGTGCATCAAGTACCCTTGGGAGTCCGCTTCCTGCAGGACCATACTATTCAACAATCCAACGGAGACAACTACACGGGTACAAGGGAAAGAGTTTGCTAGTGCTGTGGACTGAGGCAGTCGAATTCTGCTAGTTGGAGTCCCATATGCACTACATATGCACTGATTTGTATAGGTTTGTATGGAAACAACCCTTGCTCGCTAATGGTCGAGCTAGCAATCTCTTTCCCTTGTACCCGTGTACACCCCAACAACACGATTATCATATCCCACCTAAATTAACCGAACGCCCAATGCCCCCCCTTGCAATATGACTCCCCAGTAACCCCCCGATGGCCCCCTGGATTTCCATGTTGGGTCACGGTTGAAGGGGGTCGGAGCTCACCCACTATATGCACTACAATAGTACTTTTCTAGCAAACAAATCTGCTGTTTGAGTCTGTATTATATATTAATCCTATCCGTTAAGGGGCTGGTAGGACTTGTGTCAAATACCCATCGTGCATGAGCGAGTCCTTTCTGAAGCATTTATTTTGAGTGCTATGTGGCTTAGTCGGCCAATCTTTTGCTAGCATAGATATGGCAGTGTACCTGTTTCTGGGATTGCTATCTACTTGCGTGGGGGCGCATGCCTCAAGAGTCTTTGAGGCAATTCATTCCCCAAACTTCCAAAGACATCTCTCCTATAGAAATAAACCCGAAAGAACTCTCAAATTTTCTTCAGGCTATCTCAGCTTTCTAGACGATTCTCTTTTTCCTAGGCGTACGCCTCAAATACCGAAGCGGAATATGTATATTAATAGCCAGGAGAGGCAGAGCGTTAACCTACTCTTATCTATACTGGGGAGTTCCAATCTATCTAGATTTGATAGTAAATGTCTTCACCGGTGCATATACTGTAAGGCTGATGAGCACTTGCTCCTCTTGCTTTCACTATCGCTTCTTGGTCCTCGCTCACAGGAGTAAGAGTTTCGGGTTCTGCGGGTGGTGAAAGTAGTCATTGTGCCACTATTTTATCTCCCGATGCATCGCCGTGCCGAAGAAATACATGATATATTCAACCATTTTGATGGGAGCTCTATTCTGGCCTAATACACAGCTATTGAAAACCTACGCTCCAGTGCATGACTACCCTCACATGTAATAATTCGGTCCGAGTACGTCTTCAATAAAGGTGAAGTTCGCGATAGTTGAGTAAAGGAGTAGATCCGATAATACAAGAGAAGAGTTTAACTAGGCGGCTCATAGGCCAACATATATATACCCTCCACCCCCGCACCTCTAGGCACATGGAAATAACAATATCCCACCGCCCTCAACATTGATACGTCGTCCTAACGTTCCCCATTCTGACAAAGCTGTCGGGACATGACCGCGATCCCGTGATTTGCAAGATTACCAGATTCCAACTAGACATCCAACTAAATCCGAACCGAACCGAACTGATAGCGTACATCCCCTTCCACTAGGACCTCCACGGTCATCCCCCCCGTCCCTCTACCCATTCTGTATGCCTGATATCCTGTCCATTATCCCATGGCTGCCATGTGGATCCATGTACGCTCAACGAGAGTATTACCAGTGGGGGAGTGGGGGCTGCTCCCGGGGGGGGGCGGGGGGGCGCCCCCCGGGGGGGGGGGGTTGAAGCGCCCCAGTAAGAATCCCTCCACTTCCCTGTTAACAGCAATTGAGAGGGGAGGGTTGAGGGGAGCGTAGATGAGGAGGATTATTGACACAATCAGAGCCCTCCAAATTGTCAATTTTGTGGTAGCTAGCGCCTCTCCCTATTGACCTACCATTTTTCTATCCTGCACCCTCTCCGGTAACTGCTGTTTGATATGCTTCCCTCCTACAGGTTTTTCAGTGCATTTTGACATACGTAGTCTTTATGGGGAGTGGTGGTGATGCTGGCCGGGGTTTTGCAATTCGACTCGTGAGGGTTGAGGCGATTATGGTGAGGGGGAGTACTGGGACTGCGCAAAGGCTGAATCGAGGAGGTAGGTAAGAGGTAGGTGCACTATGTCTTAGGTAGACGGTCGCCGGTCACAGTTAGGTAGCTCAGGTATTGATGTTGAACAGCCAGAGCAGCCACTCCCGCGGGAATGACCTTCATCTCTTCATTGACATTCTGGAATCTAGTAGAGGGGTGTGAGGCCTCAAGGTCCCCCGAACCTCCCAGACCCCCCCTCCTCATAGTCTTCTTCATCTCCACCAAGCAAATGAGTTGATGACAGAGTGAGATATGTTCGTGTCCTCCTTCAGTATTATCCATGCTTCGCTGGCCGTTTCGCTGCATGTGGTGAGGCGTTGTGGGTCCTGTTCGCCGTGGTCGGTTATTGGTACTAAAGGTTTATTTAGATGCTCTTGCGACTCACCAGGAGGCACGAGTTTTTCGGTTTTTCGGTTTTTCACGTTGACCCGTTATTATACCAACAAGACCTAGGTGCCGCAGCACTCTTGAAATTCCCACGGTCCACTGCGGGTGATGGTCCACAGTTTTTCAAATGTTTGAATATTTTCAGCGTAATAGTTCGTGAGGCAACTGAGGCAGCTCCGCCATGGTTGATTTATGCGGAAACGTAGTCCCAAGTAGTCTGGTTGGTAAGTCCCAGCTGTGCTTGCGCTAAGGGGTCTGAATTAGATGAGAGTATTGGCATCGATTAAGTCGCGGATAAGTGACTCAAGAGGGGTGGCCGCTTTGGATGATAGCGCATTGAAAGAGAAGCCCCATCGGATATAGCGGGGTCGTGTCACTATCTGTCAGGTGTATTGATTCCAATTGCAGCGGATAGTCTTTTTTGCAACGGCAAAAAGAGTAGAACTCAACTCCATAGAAAACTCAGAACTACTAACCAAGCGACAGCACATGACAACCCTACTTTCTATGTAAGTATGCCATAGCCCGATATAGCGATCAGAACACAAGCTTAATTTTATCAAATATATCAAGACCCCGCCATTCCATACACTCAGAACCTCATATTCTTACAAGGTCCAAGGTCGGGCTGTCTATCGCTGCGCTACCGTAGTTGACAACAATATATGGCTGCAGCTGTGACAACTTCTAAATTTTGGCCCTTAATACACAAATGGTGGGTGACCCTCCTCTCAGTGCTTGTTGGTAGAGCGAATTCGAGTGGTATGCTCACCGTCAACCTTGTGTCTCTGCTTATGCAACGTGGTTTTTTGTGTGTTTTGCAACGTCGGCAGCCAGCCTGAGGCTATGGCGGAGGCTGTAACAGGACTCTAAACTCTATTTACGGGCAGTGCACAATATTGTTGCTGCAGGACACCTTGCATTTACTATCCGTACCTATAGCAGCTGCATTCTCAGTGCATGATTACCTATCATTCCATGTCTTACCGAGGATAGCCAGCTCTAATTCCAGCAGCCTTCTCCACACATAACGTACATACATATGTACCGTATGTACTCTACATCCATAGCCTGATCCCACAAAAGCATACACACAAGCAAGACTTCTTTTTTTTGCTTTTTATTTATTTATCAATACTGCGATAGTACAGTACCTACCCATCGCGAGAAGGTGAGGCGGTGTTAGCTGCGTCAGGCTCTAGCACAGCGAGAGGGGTACACAGTTCTGTCTCTTACTAGCAGATATTTCATTAACAGTTCTATAGTTTTGCCGTAAAGGTATAAGCTAGCTCCCATGCCCACAGCGGTCAACAACTAAGCTACCATGCATGCTGATAGAACGTATAGAATATAACGTTTGTATTCGTGATGATTAGACAAAGTACCGTATCTTCACCATGCCAAGCCCTCTAGTGTATCAGACATACGGCCTTCACGTGATGGTGATGTACATCCCCTGATACAAGAGCCCCCGACAGACTCAATAAAGCACACTGTTCCAGCACACCAAGAAGCATAGGGCTTGCCTCACACCATACACCAATTACTTCAGCTGCATATATCCAATTTGTCAAAGTAAATCGAATCCCAAACGAAGTCTACCTCACCCTTGCCACGCAGCACGGATACAGAATCTCGGTATCTATTAATATATTTGCACAGCCGATATCAACGAACTGGGGATCTGAAGGACCTCGAGGCCGCTACCAATCACCGATATTCCGCACTGAATTCAAGGCGACTTCAGAGAATAACCCTGACCATGCAGGACAGTTGCACAGTCTTGGTCACTTTTTGTGCAGCCGATACGCACGAACTGAGAATTTCCAGGGCATAGAGCTTGCAATTGCTGTATCACCTGTGAGGTAGATACTGCCTACATGTGGGCTAGTGCTTTGAAGGGGAAATTTGCTCTTACGGTGGATTTTATGATTATGTACTTTTGTTCCTTTGGTGGATACTGGCATTACTCTTTTATGGTTATGTACTTGCTCACCGGACTTGATATTTCGACCCAAATATTCTGCTATACCGGATTGTGGAGCCCACAATACCCTTAAGGTTAGATAGTCTGGCTGCCCTCGAGGCTCACCTAGGTTGCATTGCACTACAGCTGAGCCATGTTGATTTGCCCCGACCGAACGGCTACATTACAATCAACTACTCTAGCTGCAACATTGTTACCCCCATTTCCCATCAAAATGAACCCAATAGCCAATCTTGCAATACACCTCTTCCAATGTACTAACCCCCGCTTCACTATCATGTTGCTTCTAACAGGGGTAGGTATTGGGCAGGGTTCATCCGATGGTGCATATTCATCCTTGTCACCAGCGAGGTACGGCTTGTCAATACCTATCAGGCCATTGACCAATCTCTATGGGCCTGGTTATGCAGGCAGATAGAGGGTAGCTAGTTAGGTGTCTTTTTTAATTAATTGTTTTGCAAGGCTGGGTCCCTTTTTTTTTTTTTTGGAGTCTATACGCCTAATCAGCCTAAGGCTATGCGGCGCCCCCGTTCCCCTCCCCGCCTCCACGCCCCTTCCGGCCCCCCCCTGACGAAACAAACAAACAAACAAACAAAATTTTAACCGGGAAATCAACGCAAGTTGATCTTAGAGAAAAACGTCTCTACTAGATCCACCGTGTAAAACCCCTCTTCATCCTTCTCCTTCCTAGCCCACCTCGCCCTATCATCCATATCTTCCCATGTACTCCACCTCCGCCCTATATCTTCGCCATGCGTACAGACCAAGGCTACGTGCTTGCCTGTCTCCGCATATCTTCCACACTTCCAGCAGTCCGAGTCATCTGATTTTCCAATTTTATGTCACCAGGCTTGTAGGTTGCCTTTTCCGGAGCGACATTGGACGTATGCGACCCTTGCCTTCTTGTTCCACTTAACTACTCTGCCCATCCCTGTTCCCTTCACCCTTCTCTCTTCTTCCCTCTTCCTTTTCCACTCCTGCTTCAATCCCCCCTCAGTGATCTGGGGGTCTTCCGGATATAAGTGCGTGGCTTCCTTTGCTAGCCAGTCTGCTTCTTCATTGCCATGTACCTCGTTATGAGCCTTGACCCAACCGAATGATACTGCGTTTGGACCTAGCCTGGATTGCCTTTTTTTAATATCCCTCATCACTGCCTTGAGGTCACGGGTCCTTGCTCTCCCTGTACGACCTGCTTTCTTCACTGCCGCAATTGCTGCTTGTAAGTCCGAAAGGGTTAGTACATTGGTTTCGCTTAGTGCGTCCTCCAGTGCCCCTCTTACTCCGCATACTTCTCCATCCCACACTGTTGCCATCTTGCCTAGTGTAACCCCTCCGAATTTCTTTCCTCCTTCCACATACCAACCTCCCCCTACCATCCCATCTTCGTTCATGCTGCCGTCAGTGTAAACTCCTGTGGCTTTACAATATTCCCTGGCTTGGCTAATAGCTTCCGTCCATACCTCTGCCTTGGGGTCTGCTTGAGCCTGGAGTTTAACCTCTGGAACCTCCACCTTCTCCACTCTCCCTTCATAGCTTAATCTCTCGTGTCCCTCCTCTTTCAATACCCCTGCCTTGCTTTGGATCGCTGTCAAGATAGAGGTAAACCCGTCCAGACCAACAGTGTATTCTTGTCCGAAGTCGTCCCACTCCCTTCCTGCTTCCATATTTCTTCCTGTCCCATCGTCAAAAATCAGGTCCCCTATCGCAGTAGTGTCCCGCATTATTTTTCCCATGAGTCTGGCTTGTGCCGTATCCAATGCCATTCTCGGAGACTCTACCCCCGCAATCTGACTGACCAGCTCTATTTTGGATCCGTGAGTCGCATTGACACATTTCTTCAGAGCCTGATATTGCAGTTGCTCGAACCCCTCCTCCCAATCTCTCTGCCCTCTCCATCCTAGTTCTGACCCCCACAAGGCTATTGCTCAGATCATCCCAGTATAGATCTGCCTCCAGCTGGTGGCACTGATCCCCCATTGAGAGTTTCCTAACCCGTTGAATTGTGCGAGCATGGCTCGTGCTTTCTTGATTCAGGCTTGCCAATGTTCCTTGAACGTCAGGCTTTCGTCCATGATAATTTCCAACCACTTCACCCACTTCACGTCCCTATTTTTTTTCCTCCTTTTGTTTTGTAGGACTAGCTTTTAATGCTTCGAGCCTTCGAGGGGAAGGTGATTCTCAGCTGCTATCCTGTTGACTATTCTATCCGCTTCCTCCAACACCCCATTCATTTTAGGCTGGGTCCCTTAATTAGGTATGTTGCAAGGCCGCCTTCTTCTTCTTTTTTTTTTTTTTTCACGTGCACAGTTGCAGTGTTACCTATTACAATAACAAGGCTTTTTTGGAAGGCTGTACGTGTGTCAAGATTCATCGTAGCAAGAGGTGGGAAGATTTCAGTCCCCAAGATATTTCGTTAACAACCTGTAAGCTTAAACAGTGGTGTTTCCGGTAAGTATAAAAGATAGATCCTATGTCCCAGAATCATCATATATGACAATAGCCACCAATCTACCAACTCATACTCCTAAATTGCTTCGTGTCATTGCCACATTTCAGACACGATATTTTATCTCATAAGTCTATCGCATCCGCTATACTATATAATTGGTACAGTACTAGTAAATCCAATGAAATTTTACCTAGCTAACCAGTGAGATGTGTTATAGGTCACAGAATCCCTGCCGCACTGACCACGGTCAACCAATTGTATATGTTCTGTGGGAGGGTAACCGTGTAGTTCGTTATCACTGGGTAGGCGATTTTGCCAATCACATCTAATATACTATCGATGAGTGGACCTAATATTCATAGTGTATCTCTACATAGAAGTTATAATTACATTGCAAACGAGGATGGACGACTTAGAAGAAGGTATAAGAATATACCAGGCCTTATTGGAGTCAACACCCGAGGATCACCCTAAACGAGCAAGATGGTTGACCTACCTTGCAATTGGTTTAAACCGACGGTATCAGCAAGGATCTAGGGAATTGCAAGACTTGGATGCTGCCATCAATCATGCAGAGACAGCTGTATAGGCAATACCTGAGGATCATCCCGACCAAGCAAGATGGTTAAACAATCTTGTTCATCATATAAGTGATGAATATGAAGGAACCAGAGACCTGCAAAACATGGACGCTGCTATCAATTGCATAGAGAGAGAAGTGGAGGCAACCCCCGAGGGCCATCCTGAAGCAGGATGGCTGACCTACCTTGCAATCGATTTGAACCTCCGATATCAAGAAACAGGGAATTTGCAGGATTTGGATGCAGCCATCAATAACGCACACGTAGCCGTCGAGGGAATACCAGCGGATCACCCTTACCGTGCAGCTAGGTTGCATAACCTGGTTCAAATGTTGAGCAGCCGGTATGAAGGAACAAGGGATATCCAAGACCTGGAGGCCGCTATCGATTATGGAGAGAGGGTAGTAAACACAACACCAGACTGCCACCCTCACTTTCCATCACGGTTGACCTACTTTGCAATGAATGTAAACCGACGATATGAACGAAGTGGGAATTTCCAGGACTTGGAGTCTTTTATTAACTACGGAGAGAGAGCAGTGGCGGTAATACCAGAGGATCACCCAGATCGCGCAGGATGGGTTATAAACCTGGCAATCTGTGTGACGCGCCGATATCAAGGAACTGGGAATTTGGAGGACTTGGATACTGCCATCAATCACACAGAGGCAGCTGTGGGGGCAACACCTGAGAATAATCCGGATAGACTAACATGGGTAAAACATCTTGCTGGTCATTTGATTGACCGGTATGGGCGAACTGGCAATTTGCAAGACAAGGAGGCCGCTATCAATTATGCAGAAAGAGCAGTGGAGGGAGTACCCGAGGATCGAGCAAAATGGTTGACCTACTGTGCAACCAATTTAAGCCGGTGGTATAAACGAAGTGGGACTTTTCAGGACTTGGAGTCTGCTATTAACTACGGAGAGACAGCAGTAAAGGCAACACCGAAGGATCACCCTGACCTTTCAGGTTGGTTGAACAACTTGGGTTGCTATATAGCCCGATATGAACGGACTGGGAATTTAGAGGACCTACTGCGTGCTATGAATTACGCAGAGATAGCAGAGACGGCAACACCAGAGAATCACCTGGGCCGTGCAACATTGTTGAGCAACATTGGAAACTATTTAAATAGCCGATATACACATACTGGGAATTTTTCTGACCTGGAGGGCGCTATTAATCACTCAGAGAGAGCATTGAAAGCAACACCGGAGGATCACCCTAGGCGTGCAGAACGGTTGCATAACCTTGCTTATCATTTTATGAGCCTATTTCAACGAACTAGGGACTTTCAGGACTTGGAACCCGCCATTGATGCATGGTCTGCCTCCTGGAGTGTTCTCAATGCCCAAATATGGATACGAATGCGGGGTGCTTTGCTTGTTGGTACAGCGCTGGTTATCCGCCAACCAATTACTGCTAATGATTTGTCAAGAGCTTACACACTCTTACGTGATGCCACCCACCTTATCCCCCTAGCCACTTCGCGATCCTTAGAGCGTGAGGATCAACAACATGTCCTGGCACAGCTTCCTAGTTTGGCATCTTTGCTGGAGCGGTAACACTACAAGCTGGGGAATCACCATTGGAAGCACTACGCTTGCAGGAGGTAGGCCGCAGTGTTACTAACGGCCAACTCCTTGACTACCGCAGTGATATATCGGATTTGACGGAGCTTCATCCAACACTATCACAAGGCTTTGATTCTCTACGACAGGAGCTGGACTCACCATTTCCTCCCACAGGAGGGTTGACATTATGTTTTGTATTCTCCTCACATGCGTCCATGGACAACCAGTTGCAAATTCAACAAGCTGCAATTCGCAGAAGGAACCAGGTCGCAAAATTTTTTGATGATATACTCCAGCAAATTCGGCAGAAACCAGGATTCCAGACTTTCCTGCAGGCTGAATCCAAGGAGTACTTCTTGTCAGCGGCGCAAGAGGGTCCAATTGTAGTTTTGAATGCCGCAACTCTTCGCAGTGATGCAATACTTGTGACTAAACAAGTGACTACAGCCAACTGCTGAATGTGTTCTTCAGGCACTCCCAGGTTATTGTATGGTTCACTTTGCCTGCCATGGTGTTTCTTCAAGCAATCCTGCCGATAGCCATCTTTTACTTCTTAAGGGTACAGGGGACGTTGACAAGCTCCGCGTCAAAGACATTGCGGCCCTGAGATTACCAGCAGTAGCCGCACCGAGGCTAGCCTATCTCTCAGCGTGTAGTACTGCGACCAGTACTTCACCAAAACTCGCCGATGAAGTAACCCATATCGTGAGCTCCTTTCATGTTGCGGGGTTCACCAATGTCATTGGGGCATTGTGGCAAGCAGAAGACGAGGCTTGTCAGAAGATGGCCGCGCATTTCTATCCCACGCTTAGTAAGACGGATGATGTGGCTCTATCTTACCGCACTGCGATCCTCGAATTGATGAAACAGAAACCTTCGCAACCGCTGTATTGGGCACCGTTCATTCACTTTGGAGCTTAGCAGGTACGTATACCATTGGCTAATCTGATTGTAGTTTACTGAGCAGTCAGCAGTATCTGGGATATTGTTCTCCTAGCCCATAAGGTTGGTAGCTAGTTAGAAGTCTTTGATTAGGTAAAGGTTTAACAATTGATAGCGTTCAGGCTGTGGTTTTGTAATAGTATTTGCGTATAGCCGTTTGTTATCGAGTCTGGCCATATCACAACTATAAAAGTATGACGTCTGTTGTAGCATCGTGCCATTCCACCTGTCGACAACGCTGTAAAACTCTACCTATCTAGCACCTGCTTTAGTTTGGTTTAAAATCAAGAAATTGAAGGCACGGTAGCAATCCCGTAGACCAAAAATGTTATGATCGTTCCAAGCTTCACTGAATTCAAAGTTCATACAGCGCATCAAGATTCAGTACAAAATGGTCCAACCTGGCTGAGTATAGCCCGAGCCATAAGGCCCCCGTGTATAATAACCCCAGTGGATAAGAACCTCCGGTGGAAAAGAAACTAATTTTCAAATGTCTCGAGGTACCCTCTGCTATAGCATAGGAAACGTTTCTTATACACAGATTTCTACGGTAGCAATAGACTCAGCACCATCCTCTCATCATCGGAGATGAAGATGATGATTTGTTAACATCACCAGCATGTCCTACATCATTTGAAGGGTTTAAGGCAATTTTCACGGAATTCTCCGCTTGTTCAATGTCTGCTACCTCCCACTGATCAAAAGGAAGGGTACGTGATGTGGATAGGGTCTATCGAAAACAATCCCAAAGGGAATTTTGAGTGTAGTAGAATATTTTGGTCAATTAACATTTACCAAATCGAGTAATTATATTAATTGCCTGCGAGCGGCCCAGCACATGCACGTATTTTTTTTTTTAAAAAAAGAATTTATATACTCAGTCCTCATATGCAGCCTCGGTAGGGGGGGGAGCAGTGGCCCAAGTTAATCTGGCGGTGTCGGCGGCTATGTACATTGAGAAAGAGAAAAATCTGAGGAAAACTGGGAGCGTGACAACTGTAAACTGAAAAACATATACGTAAGGTGACCCAGAGTACAACTACAAGCTGAGAGCACCATACCAGTAAATAGAAGACTACTGGGGGAGGATTAGCTTCCAGACGCTGTGGGCGGAAAATGAAGGGTAGTTTGGTTGGAGTACAGGGTCAGAACCGCGTAATCCACCTGAGCTCCATGGCTACATATTGACTAAGGGAAAAATATGTATTCAAGGCCAAAAATTAAATCGTACAAAGATGTGTTAGACAGGAGCGACGGGATATTATTCATTATCTCAAGAGGCCGAGGAAGAGGATATAAAGTACACCTGTCAATACCAAACCGGATAGTCACCGTAGCATAGTAAATCCCATCTTAGTCATTGCACAATTACAACATGCCATGAATTGAAATATATCACAGAAACAGCCCCGGCTTCTTGGTACTTTGTATCAGCTTGATACATCACCACAATAGTCACATCTCGTATGTTAACAAAACGTCTTCCACCAATGTGGGGTATTCAACACCTTGTTAGGCTTTTCCCCTGCCTCCATCACCGTCTTTCTTTCACTGTCCTCTACCTTTGTCTCCCTCCTCCGCCTGCTGGTTCCCATCCTCCTTCCCTTCTACCCCCCCTTCCTTTTTCCCAACGCATTGCTCACAACTCCCATAATTCTCTTCATCCCCGCCCTGTTGCAATTTCACTTGCAGAGATCGTAGTTTGCCCGTTCAGTCTCGTCAGCCTCTTTAAATTCTATAAATACCCCAGCTTCAGTTTTCTTCCATCCATCTAGATCTCTCTCGGCATCACTCCTCGGATTCTTCTCTGTTTCTGTTTCACCCTTCGATTGCTCCACATCCTTAAACTCCTTATTGTAGTTACCCGCTTTGCTCCCACCATACTCCCTAGCTGTATTTAGTGATTGCAGGGTCCCTGAATCACTGGGGGCTATATTCTTTTCATTTTCGCAGACCACGCTCTTGCTGCTACCAACCTGGCTCACGGTTGCCGCCGCCTTCTGAGGCATATTCAGTTGCTTAAAAAACTTACTTTCAGCACCGCCAATCTCTGTACACCTCTCGCACTTCTGCGAACCATTCGAAACATTGCTCTCGGCTTTCTCACCACCGGGGAACCAGACACTCATTCTTGGAGGGTCACTTTCCTGAATATCCCTCCGCAATGCTAGCCAACCCCCGCCACCTTCATAAATGCTGCGCGGCCTGTCTTTCGCTCTTTCCTCCATTTCCAAGAAGAAATTGTGCCACTCAAACTCAAAGACACCTTTATTCCTGTACTGGTTTCCCCAGAAATCCATTTTCGTGTGCTCCATTACCCTCAAGTAAGACGCAATATCTTTCACCAACTCTGGAGATCCATGGACCCAAGTGTTGAGCACCCTCTTGGGTATGAGCACCATTTTCTCAAGCGGTTCCGTGCCTGCAATACGCATACCGATTACCAACGGAATGCAACCTAGCCCACCATGACTATCCCCCTCGTGCTGCTTCGCATATTCACTATGTCTATCCATTACCGTATCAACTTCTTGTAGATCAAACCATCTGTTTTGTCCGTTTCTTGCCAACCCAAATCGGTCCTCAACTGGGAATGCTGTCGACCTTTCGGACTGGATTCCGTCCTCGGGTACGGCACTGCTGATCTCCAAGAAGTCAAACACAATTGACTTCCAGTATTTCAAGTCACCTCTTTGGAGGGGGCACGCCCCTGATACCCTCCAGGGCCACTTTCCATCCGGATCTGCTGGTAGTTGTTCGGGAAAGGAGCCCAGATTTGCTACCAACAATCTCTTCACTAACACAGCATAATCTGCTAATAATGCAAAGTATGCTTGAGCCAAATTATCTGTAGATAATAGGTGATTTAGCTCTTGCTTTTGCTGCTTCACCAGAAGGAGTTCATGATAAAATGACTTTGCAACACGCAGCAATGTCAAATAAGAACGACCAGATACTTTGTTCTTCACTTGGTCTTCTCGCACAGGCAACTCCCAGGTTGAATCGCACGTCTGTGCCCCTGAAGCGGCTAACATCACAACGGCGTTCCAAACTTGATTTTTTGCAACAATGAGGTTGTCGGACACCTTTTTCAGAGCTTTCCTAGCTCTACCTAACTCTTCCTTCAGTTCCGCAATTGTCCTCCCCGTTGCCAAATTTGCACTTTGAGTGTCTTCATCATGACCCTTGCTTCTAATACCGACTCTTTCTTCCAACTTTTCGGCTTGCACCTTTAGTACCGCGTTCAGCCCTAAGGCCTGGTTTATGTTCCGGAGATTTTGCGCTTCTAAGTCCAAGGCCTCGTTGACCTTCTGCATTCTGTTGCACTCTTCCTCTGACACATCTAGCTTATCCTTCAAATCTCTCACCTTCTGTATAAGTTCTGCGGTCGCGTTTTGCTGAACGATTGCTTCTTGTTTCTTCTTTATGGCAGCAACCTCAAGGCTATTGCTGTCTTCTTTGAGCTTATCAACCTCTATTTTCAGCAATGTGTGAGCCTGCACCACTTCTGCAAACTTCTCCGAATACTCTAGCATGGTGGCTTCCGCGTGTCGCTTTTCGGCTTCGGCTAACGTTCTCACTTCTTTTTCCCGTTTCAAACCATTTATAGTTATTTCCAACTTCTGTGTGAGATCGCTTCCCCACAGTCGCAATCGTTTTACCTCATCGATCATGTTTTTATTCTCAGTATCTCTCTTGTATAGCTCAGTTAGCAAAATCTTCCATCACGCCATCATCGTCAACATTGCTCACCTCCGCTCCGACCGATTGTTGTTGTTTCTCAACTTCCGCTTGTAAGCTATTTGCCCTTGCTTCTAACTGCCTGTATTGCTCTTGGTGAAGTTTCCGGGTACCCTCGACCTCATTTGCAAAGCGAACTCGTGTATTGTGTAATTCTTGGTCCAATTCTCTATACTGCGCTTTTAGGTCCTTGTTTTTACCCCTCTCCACATTGAGGCTCTCGCGGGCCCTTTCTGCGGCGTCTAGCCACCTGGTTAATGCATCCTGTAATTCTTCGTTCGCCTTGTGCAAGTTGCGAAGCTCATTATTTCTCTCCACCACATCACCCCTCAAATGGGTTCGTAATTTTTCTAGCCCGTCAGAGGTTATCGCAGAGCCCAAGTCCTCAAACTCATTGAATAGTTCCTCAACCTCTGTCTCGGTCTTCGGTAGGCTAGTTCTCAGTGAGACTAATTTCTGGATGATTTTCTCATATCCAGCATTTATTTTGCTCAAAGTACCATGACTCTCTCGCAGTCTCTCAAGTTCTTCCCGATACTTATTCGCTAGATCTGAGGTATGGGCTTCTTGCTCTTGGCTTTTCGCGAGGGCTCTCCGCTGTAGCTCAACAGTTCTAGTCAAATCCTGTTCCTTCGATTGGAGCTTCACAATTGTCTGATTATTCAACGCCATGGTTTCCTGTAGCCCTTGCTTTTCCTCCTCAATGATTTGCAACATCTGACCCTACTGTCAGTAATATGAACAGAATTTTCTGGGTGGGAGGGCTTTACCTTATCTGCTTCTGCTTTTTCATCCTGCAGCTTCTGATTGGCGAGCTGAAGTTCGGATATATATATTTCCTATGATTTATTAGCAACATGGTGATATCCAGTAACTATTCAGTGGATATTCACCATCATATCTATTGACTTCTTGTCAGGATTTGGCACCGCCTCAGTCTTATTTTTCTGGGAAAGCTGCTCTCTCAAGGATGCACGGTCGTCCACCAGGGTAGACAGCATATCTTGGACGCATTCGACTTCCTCCGATAGCTCCTGTCTCCGCTTAAGACCCTTTGCAACGATTTCTTCTGATGTAGAAAGTTTGACCTTTAACCCACGGCTCTCTTCCTCGAGGTTAAAAACCTGGCTATTGAGGTCATTATACTTAGCCATTAATCTATCTAGGCGCCCCTGACATTTACACTTCCTATCATCGTTTTCTTGAAATAAAGTTTTTTTCATGGAACGCCTCTCATGCTTGAGACTTGATATCTTCCTCCCATGGTCATCTCTTGCTTTGGTGGTCAGCTTTGATTTACTCTCGGAATCTGGGGATCGATCCTTCGGCGTCTCGGAAGGAGCAAGACTCCCTAGTGAGCCACCACGAAGCTTGAGTTGTGATAGTTCCAGTTTGGGATCCTCGATTTCTTTGACGTATGGTCCCAAGCTCTTCTGTGGGACCAAATACTGATCCGTAGATATCTGTCCGCCAGAAGGAGAGAAGAGAAGGGCCGCATTTGCGTGTGGAAGCAGGCTGTCATATGGAAGGGGGCCTGTATATGAGCTATTACCAGTGGTGAACCTGGGGGCACCGCCGGCAGGACAATCGGAGGCATTACCAGAATAGGTGCTATTATGGGGAAAATTAATGCTATTGGGAGACCTGTCATCCTCAGGAACCCTGTAGCCATAAGGAGCGATGCTACCGCTGGGGTCGTCTGGTTGGCGGGGAATCTCCCTAAGGTAGGGAATATTGCGAGTGTAGCGCACATTGCCAGTGCAATCGATGTTGTGGTGGTAAGGGAAGTTGAGAGCTTGGGGGATCATGCTATGAGGCGGGGCTGGTTCTGTTCTTATTGCACCTTCGGGCTGTCCTGGTGAGGGTCCAGCATCAAATGTTTGCTTCAAGTCTCTTGGTGGTGGCATGCCTGCTGGAGGAGTTTGTATTGAATTAGGGCCCAAGTTTGGGGGAGGGTGTCGAAGGGTAGGGGGGGCCGAAACTGGCGGGGGTACGAATACCGGTGCCTCGGCCTCTCTAGGGGTTGCCGGGGCCACCGAGGGCACATAAATCTCTGGGTTGCAGTTTATCCATGGCTCTCTTTCTTCATAGCTAGCGAAAGCTGTGGCCCACTTCTTCAGAGTACGTTGATTTTCAAGTATCTGTAAATGTAACTTGTTATTTAAATCGGTAAGGCTCTTGAACTGTGTCCATGACCACACCGCCCACTCCTGGTGCCTTTCCTTTGACTCCTTCACCAGCTCCGCAACTTGCTTCTGGCATCTTCTTTTTATTCTTTCAATGACTGCCATATGTTGCCGGTATTCAGCGTTTTTCTGACTATTGACTGCTGCAAGGTCTTCACCTGACTCTAAAGCTCGCAACTCTTTCTGTACTTTATCTAACTCGTTCCTCAACCCGATATTTTCCAGCCGCAGGTGTGCTACAATTTGAGAACTATGAGGCGCATCCTCCTCCCAATATTCAGGCGTGGGAGGCAATTCCACCTTGGCCTGCTTCATTGCCCCTTCGAGTAACGGAACCTTTTCTTCTGCCATCACATTCCGCTTTGTGTACTTCCCCAGCTTACTCTGGAGAAGGATTTCCTGCTCATTAGCATCCCATGGAGCATTTTCTGCCCTTTTGTTCGCCTCAGTCTGGAGTATTTCATCGGCGGCTTTCAAGCTTTCGCTACACAGAATTCTAGCACATCTCTTTCGATATTGCTCACACCGCGGGCATTCCTCTAATTCCTTTTTCTTCTCCGCTCCCGTACTCGCCTGATCGTCCACTATCTTCGAGCCGTCTGGCTCACTCTGGTTATCTTCCTCCAATCCTTCCTCTATTTTGATCCAATTTTTCCAGACACGATCACCCTCTTTATTCCACTGTTCCAACTTTTTTTCAATAGCAAGTCCATATTCCAGATTCCGTATTTCATTCTCGCATTTGTCATCCACTTGCAAGGCCAACTTAACTATCCAAGATTCGGGAGGATTCTCTCCCTTCTCGTATCCCTTGACGAGATCACAAAGTACCGAATTTTGCCATTTCAACTCTCGACAATCGTCCAGTATTCTTGCAACTGAGACCTCGCAATGCCGTTCAGCTTCGTGTACCTTTTGGCCCAGCTCTAGGCACCTAAAACGCATCTCTGCTAGCTCTGAACCCTGAGTATCCAGCACTGGAGCTGTCATTTGGACATGTTAGCACAAGCCTCATTCGTAATCTCTGGATACTTACACGTTCCACCCCTGTGGGCCATTCTTTGATGATTCATCACCTGAACCTCCGATTCGTTCTCTGAAAGGACACCGCCTTCCCATGCGCGAGAGGCACATTCTATCTTGTCACTTTGAGTGCAGACTCCATTCTTCAGTTCCGTCCATGTAACTGATAGTGGCATGCTTTGGAGAGGAGCTTGGTGGGGGTAGCCATCCTTTAATTTGATCTCAACATCTATAGAGTTGACTTTGGCCACGAATGCTGCTAGCGTACTCCTCTCTAGCTTCTCAACGTCCCGGAGTGTCTGTAAGTAGAAAAAGACGTCATCAAATAGCCGTTGAACTGCCAATGTATCTATGGGACTCAATTTTGATTTTTGGTTCGTTTCTCTTGAGTAGACAAATGTTTTCCTCTCCTCCATTAATATATCAAACAGTGTCTGAAATTGCGCAACCAGCGCATGTTCCTCGCTTTCCAGGGCTGCATATCTCTTTCTGTTTGCTTCCCACATCCATTGATGGGTAATTTGGTTCGCTGAAGTGTCGATCTGGAACCCAGCCATAACATTTTGTAGTTCATCCCACAATATCTTCGAACATTCACCTATGCTGTGTATACCTGTAGCCCTTAGCCTGGTAGCTCGAAGCTGTGACCTAAGATGTTCATTTTCCGCCATTGCTTGACCATAGTCACTCATCATGCGCTCCTGTGTCTTATTGTGGGCTTCGAGTTTCTTGATTGTTAAGTCCTGAAATTCCTTTTGCTCCGTACAGAAGGTCACTACTCGCTGAATAAAGCCTGAGTATAAGCGCATGATTTCTCCAGCAGAAACCTTGGTGAGAAGAGTGTTGTCCGAGTTAATAGATGATATCCAGCTTTCCATGAGTTCTAGCCTACACTGAGTCTGGAGACTGTGTCAGTACCATGACAAACCGTAGCCTTGACTTTCATGTCAAATTCAGGGCGATAATTTACCTGCACAGAGCGCCGCAGGCTTTTGGATTCATCTCCAGTTATGAGAGGTTGTTGATTTTCTTCCTGACTCACACCCGGGTCCGCAATTAGTGGTATATTTTCTTCAGGTGACGACTGCCCCACAATGTGAGGGCCCTCCAAGGTAGTATCCCAAACAGTTGATGGTTGTGGTTCCTCCATAGTGCAAGAAAGATAGTCCGAGCTTTGTGGTTGCGTCAGCTGCAACCACTCCAGGGGAGGAATTTCCACTAACTTCCTGGACTGCAATAAATTATCACTATCTCTGGGAGTATCCCTCCAAGGATGCTTTTGCAACTGGATTGGTGTAGACTCCTCCTTCCCGGAGAAGGCCGGCTCCCCACATTGCAAGGTCTTGATTGGGGTTTGCTCCCTGCTTATCGATTTCAGCCCCATATCCGTTATTCCTGGAACCACTGGCTGAGGGACAAATTCGGTAAGTTCAAGAAACTGGTTTCGTAATACTGGTGAACTGATTTCGGGAGACACCGTTCCCGATCTACCGGACGGGGTAGGTGAATTGTGAGAATCTATCTGCAGCTCTGGGGCCTCTGTACACGAGTTACAGTCTCCCACCATATCTCTTCCGCTGCTGTGAGCGGGCAACTGCGGGTCTTGTGAGCCATTCAATCTTTTGCGGAGGAGACTGCTATGTGGCTTTCTGATCACTCGACCCAATGCCATCCTCTCTGAGCTTCTCTCTGGAAGATCACCCTCTTCTCCTGGCTCATGAGCAGTTATTTGTTGCACTTCGTGGGGGGGTAGCTGGGCTCTTTTGGTATAATGACCTGCTTTTATCCTAACATCCTACATTCGGACGAGAGCCAGAGCTTCAGCCAGTGTCAACCGGTCTTGGTGGCCGTAGACTCTCTTTTTCTTAGTCTCTTTATCCACATAAACCAGCAGTGCCTCTCTTGTGTCATCATTACTACACGAATAGAGCTGTTCTTTTGTTGCCTCAATATCAAGTTCGATCCATGGGTCCAGTCCGTCAAGGATATCTCGGGCTGTAGATTCGCCGAGTTGAAACTCAGGGTTCGCATCTAGTGACGCTCTTAGTGTGTGACCTTATAGAAGACAATTAGCGGAGTAGAAGCCCACCAGAAACTCTTCCCTTCTTGAGATGCTGCAGGCTATCATGTTTGATACGCGTCAACATAGCTGGACATAGCTGGAAGAACTTGTGAGTCTGAATATCCAAGCAGGTTTTCATGTCAGGCTGTTGATTGTAAGCTTGGAAGCAAGCGGAGAGCACCGTCAGCTTGTCGGTTTCTATTCCCACCATTTTTTTGCTCTCCGGATCTACCAGGAAGAGACAAGAAAGCCAGAAGTTCGCCGGGTACCCATTGATAATCTGGTGCTTTGTGGCTTCGATATCACATCTGGAGCATGGGAATATATCAAAGATTGCCCCAGCTAACTCGGAACCAGATTGCTTTGCTAATATATTCGAGTTTGGAGCCAACTGATGCAAATCGTCCAGCGTATATCGAGTCGCCGGGAGTTTCCCTTCCTCCGGCACCGACCCTGAGTCGAAGTGTTGAGCTAGAGAGGAGTTATGCTCACCCCCACTGGGTTTTTCCGAAGTAGGGAATTCTATCTGCATGCTGAGTTTGAGCAGCTCCAGTCCCAACTCGAGGGGCCCTGGTACATCGCTCATCTTCGGAGACAGGCAGTGGAGGATATCAACTTTGCTATGAGTTGTGGCAGTCTACGGAAAATGTCAGCTTCGGATCCTAGAGCAAAATGGAGTTCAGTGCTTATCAAGCTGGTCAACAGGTGAGAAACTGAGCTCAACGTTAATTACCTTGATGCTCACTCTGATGTCGCTGGACCGATAGTAACAGATCTGCAATATTGGATAGAGAGCAGGTGGAATAGTCAACTTGAAGCCCTTAGTACTTTGGAACTCGCTCGAGAGCATTGAAGATTGATGAAGAGTCGATCGCATTGTTGTAACCGAATAGGGGTGATTACCTGAATAGGTAGCCGGCTCCAGAAATTAGTTTGTCTGACTATCATGAGTAAATTAGGATCTCAAGATGCGCAAGGAAGCATACGATACGTACATAAAACTAGGTAGATGTAGTAGAGGTACCGTAAAGGACGTTACTCTGGTTACATACCCTATACATATAATTATTTTATTGCGAGTTTACATCCTGCTGCTGTCGGCTCGGGATACTGTAGTCGACAACGCTCCATTTTCATAGTCTAGACAACTATATTCTCATCTACATATATTAGTTTTTTCAATGTTCTTAAAATGCAATGATCATCGCTCTACCTTGGCATGATATAACCATTGCTCCTGTTCCAGGTGCCGAACGACTCATATGGAGTACACATACCATTCACAAAGGCAATGTATCTACTGGCCCTGTTGCCGTAGTGTAAGGCCTACCTCCTCGACAATATCTGTAGACCTGTGGACAGGAACAAGCAACTGAGCCGGGCCGGTTTGCTCCGATATGTTCTTTCGCCTTGTCCTGCTATATTATTTTGCAATCTTCCATGACAGCTGCCAAGCCCTCGCATGCCAAGTGCTGGAAATCATCAGCTGGAACGATGGCTTTATACGCTCATCGCGAATTGATGGAGGGCCGAACTCACAATACTTACATACTGATATACTACCGGAGAATGAGTCTTTTTGGGGGGGCGGGCAAGCCACGTACTCCGTACTGACGTAGAAATTACTGTTTAACGTTCACCAGTAGTCGGTCCACCCGATAAGGCGCAATAAGGCACCGACATCAACTTCCAAGGACTGAGTGATTACGAGAACTCCGCAACCAGGACACCCCCGACGTCGGCTTTTGACTTATTTTACTCAGCGCGCTCTCACGAGCAACTTGATCTATTTTATTTATCTCCATTTGCGAAACTACAAAATCCCCCCGAGGGTAAAAGTTCTTGAACTTTTCCGCTCGAAAGCGGGCGATTTCCCGCTAGCGAACCTACGTGGCAACCGCCCCAATTTACATTGGTCCGGTCCACCCACACCAATTCCTTGCGCTTCCATCACATTCTACGGCTCAGCCGCACCTGTGGTTGTTTAGTTTCACCAAGCCTCTGCCCACTACATAGCAACCGTTGCTACGTAACCCAGATCCCTGCATTTACCCCTGTTCTAATACACCAATCACCAGCTCTCACTCTCTTAGAATAAATTTATTCTGAGATTGAGTCTCGTTGGCAGATTTCAACATGGCACCACACCCGAGGGGTGTTCTCTTTGGCCCAGTTAAAGACTGGGGCCAGGGTAGTACCAAACTACTACTTGAATCGGATGGAGAGGGAGATCTCAAGGTGAGACGTCAGCTCACCCTAGAGAATGTTACGAACTGGCTGGCGATACCCAAGTTCCAAGAGCTTGGAGGAGAGGTCGCCCTTGCGACGGCAGTGTCTACTTCCACCAGACAATGCAAGGAATTCACTGGTGAAGGCTCGTTTGAGCTAGCAGTCACCAGCATTGAGAGGAAGGGAAGGGGTAACGAGGAAATCTTTGAGGTTGTGGACGACACCACAGCAGAAAGAGCCATCGAACTCCTGAACAGAGGGCTAGTGATTCAGGATGAAGCAGTAAACGGATCAATGGAGGGTCTAGACGTTCAACACCAGACGATGGAAACGTTGGACGAGGTCTTGGAGTCTATCGTGATTAGACCACTAAAGCCCTCAGGAGAACCGGTCGAAGATATGGGATATCAACTAAATCTGTCGACCCCGAGGAGGATGATCAGGAAGGAGACGGGGACTCCAGCAGTCCAGTTAGCAAGGATTGAGGAAGCCTTGGAGAAGGACGAAGATATGGAGTCGGAGAATGAGGCGATGAGAAAAAGGTCAGCGAAGAAGGGAAAGGGAAAATTGACCAAGGGGGGGGTCACCCTGGATAGGCTACAGAAGGAGATGGAAATATTCGAGGAAGCCACAGCAACCCGAAAATTCGATGAGGTGAGGTCCAATTTGTTTGCGACCCACCCACCTAGTTGGAAGTTGGAGGATAGCCAAAGGGGTTGGAGTCAGGAAACTACACAGCAGTCCATTAAGACTGCAGCGGAGGTTGTTATACCAGACTCCGATAACGACATGGACTCAGATGATGAGTCC
>Ga0307511_10000330_pt1 | contig 50161 bp, 34 predicted proteins | sample 13_EM_MG_FD_200266 | JGI IMG/M metagenome (GOLD analysis project Ga0307511, IMG submission 200266) | Populus trichocarpa ectomycorrhiza microbial communities from riparian zone in the Pacific Northwest, United States - 13_EM | ecosystem: Host-associated > Plants > Roots > Unclassified | place... | reverse complement strand
CGGACCGTGGTCCCCAGGGCGCGCCAGTCGGCGGCGGCCGTCCTGCGCAGGGTCGTTGTGGTCATCACGACGCTCCCGACGTGGAGTCGGTGGAGCCGCCGGAGGACGACGTCACACCGGATGAGGACGACTGGAGGTCCGATGAGGACGACGACGACGACGAAGACGACGACGACGAGGAGGAGGACGATGACGATGACGACGACGAGGAGGAGGACGATGACGATGACGATGACGAAGCGGACGGTGAAGGCGACGAACTGGTCGTCGTCGTGGTGCTCGCCGCCGTGTCCGCTTCCGTGTCCGACTGCAATGTGCCGACCAGGGCGAACACCCCGGCCGCCGCCGCCAGCGTGACCGCTGCCGTGGCGGCCGCGATGCGCCGCTTGCCTCTGCGGACCGCCGTAGCGGCCCCACGCTCCTTGACTGTCATGACCGTTCCCCTCCGCAGTGACGCTCTGTCACGTACTACGGTCGGGGACCAGCCTGAGAGAAGTCTGTGAGGCGCCCATACGCCTGCGCAGAACTCCCTGAGAGATCTCTTACAGGGCGGGCTGTGCGGTCAGGCGTGCGATCGCCTCGTCGACGGTCAGTTCCTCGCGCTCGCCGGTCCTGCGGTCCTTGAGCTCCAGGACGCCCTCGGCGGAACGGCGGCCCGCGACCAGGATCTTCGGTACGCCGATCAGCTCGGAGTCGGTGAACTTCACGCCCGGGGAGACCCCGGCGCGGTCGTCGACGAGGACGCGCAGGCCGGCCGCGCGCAGCTTCTCCGAGACGTCCAGGGCGAGTTCGGTCTGCAGGGCCTTGCCGGCGGCGACGACGTGCACATCGGCCGGGGCGACCTCGGCGGGCCAGCACAGGCCCTTGTCGTCGGCGGTCTGCTCGGCGAGGGCGGCGACCGCGCGGGAGACACCGATGCCGTAGGAGCCCATCGTCACGCGGACCGGCTTGCCGTGCTGGCCGAGGACGTCGAGCTTGAGGGCGTCGGCGTACTTGCGGCCGAGCTGGAAGATGTGGCCGATCTCGATGGCGCGGTCCAGCTTGAGGCCGGTGCCGCACTTGGGGCAGGGGTCGCCCTCCTGCACCACCACGACGTCGACGTACTCGCCGACCTCGAAGTCGCGGCCCGCGACGACGTTCTTGGCGTGCGTGCCCTCCTTGTTGGCGCCCGTGATCCACGAGGTGCCGGGGGCCACTCGCGGGTCGGCGATGTACGTGACCTTGTCGCCCAGGCCCTGCGGGCCGACGTAGCCACGCACCAGGTCGGGGCGGCCGGTGAAGTCCTCCGCCGTCACCAACTCCACGGCGGCGGGGGCGAAATGGGCCTCGACCTTGCCCAGGTCGACCTCACGGTCACCGGGGACACCCACGGCCACGATCTCGCCGTCGACCTTGACGAGGAGGTTCTTCAGAGTGGCGGAGGCCTCGACGCCGAGGTGGGCGGCGAGGGTCTCGATGGTGGGGGTGTCGGGGGTGGGGATCTCTTCGAGCGCGGGCACGCCGGTGGCGTCCACGGGCTTCAACTCGTACGAAATCGCTTCGGTGTTGGCGGCGAAGTCGCAGTTCGGGCAGTCCGCGAAGGTGTCCTCGCCGGCCTCGGCCGGGGCGAGGAACTCCTCCGACTTGGAGCCGCCCATCGCGCCGGCGGTGGCGGCGCAGATGCGGTAGTCGAGGCCCAGGCGCGCGAAGACCTTCTGGTAGGCGTCGCGGTGCAGGGCGTACGACTTGGCGAGGCCCTCGTCCTCCGTGTCGAAGGAGTACGAGTCCTTCATCAGGAACTCGCGGCCACGGAGGATGCCGGCGCGGGGGCGGGCCTCGTCGCGGTACTTGTTCTGGATCTGGTAGAGGATGACCGGCAGGTCCTTGTAGGAGGACGCCTGGTCCTTCACGATCAGCGTGAAGATCTCCTCGTGGGTGGGGCCGAGGAGGTAGTCGCCGCCCTTGCGGTCCTTGAGGCGGAACAGCTCGGGGCCGTACTCGTCCCAGCGGCCGGTCGCCTCGTACGGCTCCCGGGGCAGGATCGCGGGAAGCAGCACCTCCTGGGCGCCGATCGCGTCCATCTCCTCACGCACGATCCGCTCCACGTTCGAGAGGACCTTCTTGCCGAGGGGCAGCCAGGACCAGATACCGGCGGCGGTACGGCGGACGTAACCGGCGCGCACGAGCAGCTTGTGACTGAGGACCTCGGCGTCCGCCGGGTCGTCGCGCAGCGTCTTCGCCATCAACTGGGACATGCGCTGGACCGGTGCGTTCGCCATGGTTCCTGTACTCCTGCCGGGAAAGGGTGATGGCTAGGAGGTTAGCCGGGCTCGCTGTGCCGGTGGAAATCGGTTAGGGCCTGTCCGGCGGATCAGGTCGCAGGAAATCGGCGAGGCCTGATCAGCGCCGGTGAGCGGGGTCTGGTGCGTGCAGCTGCAAGGCGGAGGAGGGCGTCGACGCGGTGGGGGCACCTCCGGGCCGAAGGCTGGGGGACGTCGACAACCGACGACAACGCGGCAGATGGGCGTGCCAGACCCCGCGTCTGCGACAGGATCCGCCGGACAGGCCCTAACGGCGGCGCAGCGGGAGCGGGGCGCCCATCACCGCGTACGGCTTCGGAGCGCTGGGGAACAGGACCTGGCGGGCGAGGTCCTCGTAGCCGAGGGAGCGGTAGAGGCCGCGGGCCGGGCTGTCGGTGTCGATCGCGGAGAGGATCGAGCGGGGTTCGGCGGTGGCGTCCGTGATCGTGGTGATCAGGGAACGACCGAGACCACGGTTCTGGAAGTGCGGGTGGACGTGCAGCTCGGTGATCACGAAGGAGTCGTCGAGCCAGGCGTCGTGGCCGCCGGTGCGGAGGTACGGCTCTACGACCGTGGACCACCAGTGGGCGCGGTTGTTGGGCATGCCGTAGACAAAACCGACCAGTCGCCCCTGGGTGGTGGCGCCGAAGGCGTTGGCGCCCGGGTAGGTCATGTGGCGCAGGACGATCTGCCTGCGTACAGCTACCTCGTCCGCGCCCAGGCCGAATGCGATGGCTTGTACGGCGAGGGCTTCGTCGACGTGGGCCGCGAGGTTCAGGGTGGCGATCACGACGTCTTCGGGGTGGCGGTGGCCGTGACCGGGAAATCGCATGTGGGGAGAGTACAGGGGGGTTCGGTTGTTCTTCGGGTGCGGGCCCGTCGTGGCTGGGCGCGCCCACGCGGCGGAGCCGCATATCGAGTACAGCCTCGCGCCCCTGGGGTGTTCGCCCCTGAGTCCCTCAGAACAGAACGCTCATGAAGGCGCCGATCTCCTGGAACCCGACCCTCAAGTACGCCCTTCTCGCCGGGGTGTTGAAGTCGTTCACGTAGAGGCTGACGACCGGGGCCACGTCCGCGAGGGCGTAGCGCAGTACCGATGCCATCGCGGGGGCCGCCACGCCCATTCCGCGGTACTCGGGGGCCACCCACACGCCCTGGATCTGGCAGGCCTTGGGTGTTGCCGCGCCGATCTCCGCCTTGAAGACGACCTTGCCGTACTCGTCGAGGCGGGCGAACGAGCGGCCGGAGCCCACGAGTTCGGCCACTCGGGCCTGGTAGAGGAGGCCGCCGTCGCCTGCCAGCGGGGAGACGCCCACCTCCTCGGTGAACATCGCCACGCACGCCGGCATGATCGTCTCCATCTCGTCCTTGCGGATGCGACGGACGTAGGGGTCGGGAGCGATCTCGGTGGGCATGCGGTCGGCAACCATCAGGGGCTGGTGGGCGCGGACCTCTCGGGCCGGGCCCCAGCTCGGTTCGAGGAGGCGCCAGAGTTGGGCGGTGGCCTCCGCGGGGCCGACGATGGAGGAGCAGCGGCGGCCCGCCCTGCGGGCACGGTCCGCGAACGCGCGGATCGCCCGAGGGGTGGCGCAGATCGGGACCAGGTTGGCGCCCGCGTAGCACAGGGACGTCAGCATGCCGTCCTCGTACCAGCCCCACATCTCGCCGCCGAGCCGCCATGGATCGAGGCCGGCGATCTGAACCCGCGAGGTCACGAAGGCGTTCGTGACCGGCTCGCGGTCCAGCACGGCGAGCGCGGCTTCCAGGTCGCTCGGTTCGAGCACCCGAGAGGTGGTCTGGGTCAACACGTACGGGACCTCACCCTGAGGGTCTGCTGATCTCCGCACTGTACCTGCGGAAGCTGAGCGGTGCCGCCTTGTGTTGGGGCTCGCTTCTCTTGTTGAGGCGGGGTAGGTGGGCGTCTCTGGGGGCTGCCGCCCCCAGACCCCCGCTTTCGGCCTGGACGGCCTCGTCCTCAAGCGCCGGACGGGCTGTCAGTGCCAAGCCGCGCTGCGAAGTGAGCCTGTTCAGCCCGCGACCGCAACCGTCGGCTCTCCCGAAGCCACCCCGTCCGCCTCCATCTGCTCGGCGATCTTCATGGCTTCCTCGATCAGGGTCTCGACGATCTTCGACTCGGGGACGGTCTTGATGACCTCGCCCTTGACGAAGATCTGGCCCTTGCCGTTGCCGGAGGCGACGCCGAGGTCGGCCTCGCGGGCCTCGCCGGGGCCGTTCACGACGCAGCCCATGACGGCCACGCGCAGCGGGACTTCCATGCCCTCCAGACCGGCGGTGACCTCTTCGGCCAGCTTGTAGACGTCGACCTGGGCACGACCGCAGGACGGGCAGGAGACGATCTCCAGGCGGCGGGGCTTGAGGTTCAGCGACTCCAGGATCTGGTTGCCGACCTTGACCTCCTCGACCGGGGGCGCGGAGAGGGAGACACGGATGGTGTCGCCGATGCCCTGCGAGAGCAGCGCGCCGAAGGCGACGGCCGACTTGATCGTGCCCTGGAAGGCGGGGCCGGCCTCGGTGACGCCGAGGTGGAGGGGGTAGTCGCACTGGGCGGCGAGCTGGCGGTACGCCTCGACCATCACGACCGGGTCGTTGTGCTTGACCGAGATCTTGATGTCCTGGAAGCCGTGCTCCTCGAAGAGGGACGCTTCCCAGAGGGCGGACTCGGCCAGCGCCTCCGGGGTCGCCTTGCCGTACTTCTTCAGCAGTCGGCTGTCCAGGGAACCGGCGTTCACGCCGATGCGGATCGGGGTGCCGTGGTCCTTCGCGGCCCGCGCGATCTCCTTGACCTTGTCGTCGAACTGCTTGATGTTGCCCGGGTTCACACGGACCGCCGCGCAGCCGGCTTCGATCGCGGCGAAGACGTACTTCGGCTGGAAGTGGATGTCCGCGATCACCGGGATCTGCGACTTGCGGGCGATGGTGGCCAGCGCGTCCGCGTCGTCCTGGGTCGGGCAGGCCACGCGGACGATCTGGCAGCCGGACGCGGTCAGCTCGGCGATCTGCTGGAGCGTGGCGCCGATGTCCGACGTACGGGTGGTGGTCATGGACTGCACGGACACCGGCGCGTCGCCGCCGACCGCCACGGATCCGACCTGGATCTGCCGGCTCTTGCGGCGCTCGGCGAGCCTGGTCGGAACGGACGGAATGCCGAGAGAAATCGCAGTCATCTGCTGTGCAACCCCAAGTCGTGGATCAAGGCCCCGGTCCCGGAACAACGGGCTCCAGGCTTCGAGATTACGTCAAGCGTGCGGGCCCGAGCACATCCCGGCCGTAAACCCACTCAATGGAGGGCGACCCCACATCAAGGATGTGAGGCCGCCACAAACCACGGATGGCTAGGAGATTTTCACCGGGTTAACCACGTCCGCCACCAGGACGAGCAACGTGAAGCAGACGAAGATCCCCGCCACCACATAGGCGACCGGCATCAGCTTCGCCACGTCGAACGGGCCCGGGTCCGGACGCTTGAGCACCTTCGCCAGGTTCCGGCGCAGCGCCTCCCACAGCGCGCCCGCGACATGCCCGCCGTCGAGCGGGAGCAGCGGGAGCATGTTGAAGAGGAACAGGGAGAGGTTGAAGCCGGCGACCAGCATCAGGGCCATGGCCAGCTGCTGGGTGGGCGGGATGTCGAGGGTGAAGATCTCGCCGCCGACGCGGGCCGCGCCGACCACGCCCATCGGGGAGTCGGCCTGGCGGGGGGCGCCGTCGAAGGCCGCGTTCCACAGGGCCGGGATCTTGCCGGGGAGGTCGGCGATGGAGTCGACGGCCTCGCCGAGGCGGTCGGTCATCCAGGTGACCGAGTCGCCGAAGTCCTGGCGGACGATGCCGGTGGCCGCGCTGAAGCCGAGGAAGCCGGCGGTGACGTACTGGCCCTGGACGATCTGGCCGCTGGAGTCCTTCCTGGCGACCTGGTTGCTCGCGATCTTCGCGTGCAGGGTGACGAGCTGACCCTTGCGCTCGACGACGATCGCGACCGTCTTGCCGGGGGCGGCGCGGATCAGGTCGGAGAGTTTGTTCCAGTCCGTCGTCTTCACGCCGTTGAAGCTGAGGATCTTGTCGCCCGCCTTGAGGCCTGCCGCGGCGGCCGGGGAGGCCGGGTCGGTCGACCTGCAGGTGTCGCGGTTCTGGCTCTGCGCGATGACGCACTGGGAGACCGAGCTGACCGTGTTGGTCTGCTGCGAGATGCCGAAGCCCATCAGGACGGTGAGGAAGAGCGCCACCGCCAGGATGAGGTTCATGAACGGGCCCGCGAACATCACGATGACCCGTTTCCAGGGTTTGCGGGTGTAGAAGAGGCGGGTCTCGTCGCCGGGCTGGAGTTCCTCGAAGGCCGCCGAGCGGGCGTCCTCGATCATGCTGCGCCAGGGCGAGGTGGAGCGGGCGGTGATCCGGCCGTCGTCGCCGGGCGGGAACATGCCGATCATGCGGATGTAGCCGCCGAACGGGATGGCCTTGAACCCGTATTCGGTGTCGCCCTTCTTCCGGGACCAGATGGTCGGGCCGAAGCCGACCATGTACTGGGGCACCCGGATGCCGAAGAGCTTCGCCGTGGAGAGATGCCCCAGCTCGTGCCAGGCGATCGAGACCAGCAGGCCGACCGCGAAGACGACTATGCCGAGGATCATCATCAGGGCTGTCATGCACGCGCCTCCGCGTTCGCCGTGGTCGTCTGCGCTGTCAGTTCGCGGGCCCGGGCACGCGCCCAGGTCTCCGCTTCGAGGACGTCCGGCACGGTGAGCGAGGTTCCCGTGGCCGGTGTCCCGTGTTCTGCGACCACCTGTGTCACCGTCTCCATGATGCCGTTGAACGGCAGCGCGCCCGCGCGGAACGCCTCCACGCACTCCTCGTTCGCCGCATTGAACACCGCCGGGGCCGTCCCCGCGAGCTCTCCCACATGCCGGGCGAGGCCGACGGAGGGGAACGCCTCGGTGTCGAGCGGGAAGAACTCCCACGTCGAGGCCTTGCTCCAGTCGAACGCGGGCGCCGCGTCCGGGACCCGCTCGGGCCAGCCGAGCCCGATGGCGATCGGCCCGCGCATGTCGGGGGGCGTCGCCTGGGCGATCGTCGATCCGTCCGTGAATTCCACCATCGAGTGGACATACGACTGCGGGTGCACGACCACCTCAATGCGATCGAAGGGAATGTCGTACAGCAGGTGTGCCTCGATCACCTCGAGTCCCTTGTTCACCAGGGTCGCGGAGTTGATCGTGATCACCGGGCCCATCGCCCAGGTGGGGTGCGCGAGGGCGTCCTCGACGGTCACGTTCGCCAGTTCCGCCTTCGTACGGCCGCGGAAGGGGCCGCCGGACGCGGTGACGACGAGCTTGCGGACGTCGGCCCGGGTGCCGGCCGCGAGGGCCTGGAAGAGGGCCGCGTGCTCGGAGTCGACCGGGATGATCTGGCCGGGCTTCGCAAGGGCCTTCACCAGCGGGCCGCCGACGATGAGCGACTCCTTGTTGGCGAGCGCGAGGACGCGGCCCGCCTCCAGGGCGACGAGGGTGGGCGCGAGGCCGATGGAGCCGGTGATGCCGTTGAGCACGGTGTGGCAGTCGGAGGCGGCGACCTGGGTGGCCGCCTCCGGTCCTGCCAGGATCTCGGGGAGCGGCTCCCCCGTGCCGTACTGCGCGGTGAGCGCTTCGCGCAGTGCCGGTACGGCGTCCTCGCGGGCTACCGCGACCGTCCGCACCCCGAGCCGGTACGCCTGCTCGGCGAGGAGCCCGACCCGGCCGCCGTTGGCGGAGAGGGCGGTGACCTTGAAACGGTCCGGGTTGCGCAGCACCAGGTCGATGGCCTGGGTGCCGATGGACCCGGTGGAGCCGAGGATCACCAGGGCCTTGGGACCGTCGCCCACGACGGGGTCGTAGACGAGATGTGGGTCGGCGAGGGGTGCTGGACTGTCGCTCATCCCTCCATTGTTGCCGCAACGGGTGGCCAGGTGGACAGCGGTTCCCTCGGGCGGGTGGCTTATCGGCTCTCGTCGGTGATTGAAGGGAAATCCCCCTTTGTGAATACGGCGTGAAGGTCTTGTGATAACACTTCAGTCCTGTGCCGGTGGACGACCGGCCAGTGGACGACATCCTGGGGGGATTCTCCATGCGGATACGCGCTGCCCTGCCCGCGCTCGCGGGCGCCGCGATACTCACCGGCACGCTCCTGAGCACCCCGGCCGAGGCCGCCGGCGGGGTCACGATCTATCACGTCTGGTTCGACAGCCCGGGCTCGGACAACCGGTCCAACACGAGCCTGAACGGCGAGTGGGTGCAGATCAAGAACACCAGCCGGTCGGCGATCTCGCTCAAGGGGTGGGTCCTCAAGGACGTCTCCAACCACCGGTACGTCTTCAAGAACATCAAGATCGGCGCCGGCAAGTACATCAAGGTGCACACCGGCAAGGGCTCGGACACCGCGTCGAACACATACCAGGGCCGTGCCGCCTACGTCTGGAACAACACCAGCGACACGGCGACGCTGACCAGAGCGACCGGCAGCAAGGTCGACACCTGCTCCTGGACGACGCGGGATCCGAGCGACAAGTACTGCTGATCCAGGGTCAGTTGACGGGGCGGTGCACATTCTCCGCCTTGGACGGGCCCGGGGTCGTGTCGGCGATCCAGGGTCCGTCGCCCGACGGGTCGACGATGCCCTCCTCCAGCCATGTGTACGCGCCGCCCATGACTCCCTTGACCACCTTGCGGTCGAGGTCGTCCGTGTTGGTCCACAGCCGGCCGAAGAGTTCCTCGATCCGGATACGGGACTGTTCGCAGAAGGCGTCGGCGAGTTGGTAGGCCTCGCGGCCGTGTTCGCCCTGGGTGCGCAGGAGTTCGGCCCGTACGCAGACCGCGCTCATCGCGAAGAGTTCAGCGCCGATGTCGACGATCCGGCCCAGGAAACCCTGCTTGGTCTCCATCCGGCCCTGCCAGCGGGACATGGCGTAGAAGGTGGAGCGGGCCAGCCTGCGGGCGCCTCGCTCGACGTAGCGAAGGTGCTTGGAGAGGTCGATGCCGTGGCGGAACTCGCCGTAGGTGCGCGGGAGTTGGCCGCTGCCCGCGACCAGCTTCGGGAGCCACTTGGCGTAGAAGACGCCCGCGTTGGCGCCCGCTTTCGCCTTGTCCTGGAGGGACTTGTCCGGGTCGATGAGGTCGCCGGCGACCTTGAGGTGGGCGTCGACGGCCTCGCGGGCGATGAGGAGGTGCATGATCTCGGTCGAGCCCTCGAAGATGCGGTTGATGCGGAGGTCGCGCAGGACCTGTTCGGCGGGGACCGCCTTCTCGCCGCGGGCCGCGAGCGACTCGGCGGTCTCGAAGCCTCGGCCGCCGCGGATCTGGACCAGTTCGTCGGCCATCAGCCAGCCCATCTCGGACGCGAAGAGCTTGGCGAGCGCGCCCTCGATGCGGATGTCGTTGCGGTCCTCGTCGGCCATCTGGCTGGACAGGTCGAGTACGGCCTCCAGGGCGAAGGTCGTCGCGGCGATGAAGGAGATCTTCTTGCCCACGGCCTCGTGCTCGGCGATCGGCCTGCCCCACTGCTCACGGGCCGCCGACCACTCGCGGGCGATCTTCAGACACCACTTGCCGGCCGCGACACAGGACGCGGGGAGCGAGAGGCGGCCGGTGTTGAGAGTGGTGAGGGCGATCTTCAGCCCTGCGCCCTCGGGACCGATGCGGTTGGCGGCGGGGACGCGGACCTGGTGGAAACGGGTGACGCCGTTCTCGATGCCGCGCAGGCCCATGAAGGCGTTGCGGTTCTCGACGGTGATGCCGGGCGAGTCGGCCTCCACGACGAACGCCGTGATGCCGCCCTTGCCGTCCTCGGTCTTCGGCACCCGGGCCATCACGACCAGCAGATCGGCGACCACGCCGTTGGTGGTCCAGAGCTTCACCCCATCGAGGACGTACGCGTCCCCGTCCCGCACCGCGCTGGTCGCGAGGCGTGCCGGGTCGGAGCCCACGTCCGGTTCGGTGAGCAGGAAGGCGCTGATGTCGGTGCGGGCGCAGCGCGGCAGGAACTCCGCTTTCTGTTCGTCCGTGCCGAACAACTTCAGCGGCTGCGGTACGCCGATCGACTGGTGTGCCGAGAGCAGCACGCCGACCGCCGGGCAGGCCGAGCCCGCCAGCGCCAGCGCCTTGTTGTAGTACACCTGGGTGAGACCGAGGCCGCCGTACTTGGTGTCGATCTTCATGCCGAGGGCGCCGAGCCCCTTGAGACCGGCGATGACCTCGTCGGGGATGCGGGCCTCGCGTTCGACGCGGGCGGCGTCGATCTCCGTCTCGCAGAAGACGCGCAGTTTGGCGAGGAACTCCTCGCCGCGCCGCACGTCCTCGTCGGGCGGGAGCGGGTGGGGGTGGATGAGGTCAAGCCGGAAACGGCCGAGGAACAGTTCCTTGGCGAAGCTGGGCTTGCGCCAGTCCTGTTCCCGGGCGGCCTCCGCCACCTGCCGGGCTTCCCGCTCGGTGACGGTGGGTTTGCTGGGTGGAGCGGACATGAGGCTCACCTCGCCGCGAATCGGACCCTCGGTGCTCTGTGGTTACCGATGGGTGCTACCCGTTCGTATCTACCCGATCCGCCGCGAAGCGGCCACCCTTCGTGCGTCCGTTCAGCCGATGTCGACGGAGTACGCCTTTGTGTCAAGGCGCCCCGAGCCCTTGAAGACCTCGGTGCCGGACTCGATGCCGGAGAGGTACTTGTCGTTGCTCAGCAGCTTGCGGCGGACCAGGGCCTGGGTGAAGTCGTCGATGTTGAGGGTGGCCTTGGTTGTGCTGGCCTGCCGGACGAAGGAGTACACGTTCCAGCCGATGTTGCCCTGGTAGATGTCCCACATGGCGCCGTCGAGGCTGACGCTGCCGTACTTGGTGCCGAGCGGGCCCGCGCCGCCCTGCCGGTTGAGCCAGATCATGATCTCGTCGGTGGGCTGGTCGGCCCAGTCGGCGGTGTTCTTGGCGTGCAGCCAGAGGTCGTAGGCCACGTCGAGGGTGCCCGGGTTGGAGCTGAGCGTGAAGTCCCAGGCCGTCTTCACCGGCTTGCGGTCGCCGACGCGGATCGGGAGTCCGGTGGTCGCCTTGTCGACCTTCCAGCCCCAGTGCCAGCCCAGGACGGTACTGGCGTAGGACTTCACGTCCGCGTCGGTGCCCTTGCTGTTGTTGGCCCAACCGAAGGACGTGCCCCACGAAATGGTGGACCCCGACTGGGAGTTGTCCCAGACGCACTGGCTGCCGGTGGCCTTGTCCTGGCCCCAGAGGTTGTTGTTCACGTAGTACTTGCCGAGCGTGACGGTGTCGAAGGCCCCGCACTTCCTGCTCGTCTCGCCCGCCTGGGCGACGGTGACGCCGGCGAGCGCCGTGAGTGCGACCGAGGCGGCGGCCAGCACCTTCGCCTTCTTCGAGAGGCGGGGTCTGCGGTGTTGCATCGGGGGTCCTTCCGGGGGACGGTTCGGCTACGGCCCATGAGCGGCCGTTACGACCTCTCAGTGGCCGCCGACCCACCCGGAGGTTGCCTTTCCCGCGCGGGGAATCCCCGGAGCCTCTCGCTGAGCGGTGACTTCCGGAGAAAGTGTCGAAGCGCTTCGACAACCTATGGACACCCACACCGCCTGAAGCTAATGTCGAACCACCCTCACTCGCCCTTGTCAGCAACGCGCACTGTCGAAGCGCTTCACAAAGCTTGGAGAGCTGGATGGTCACCCTCGCCGAGGTCGCCCAGCACGCCGGAGTCTCGGCGAGCACGGTGAGCTATGTCCTCAGCGGCAAGCGGTCCATCTCCGGAGCCACCCGGCAGCGGGTCGAGCAGAGCATCCGCGAGCTGGGCTACCACCCGAACGCGGGCGCCCGCGCCCTGGCCAGCAGCCGGTCGAACATCATCGCGCTGATGGTGCCGCTGCGCACGGACATGTACGTACCGGTGATGATGGAGATCGCCATCGCCGTGGCGACCACCGCCCGGCTGCACGGCTACGACGTGCTGCTGCTCACCGGCGAGGAGGGTCCCGACGCGGTACGCCGGGTCACCGGCAGCGGGCTCGCCGACGCGATGATCCTGATGGACGTCGAACTCGCCGACGAGCGGCTGCCGTTGCTGCGTGGCACCGACCAGCCGTCCGTACTCATCGGCCTCCCCGCCGACACCACCGGACTGACCTGCGTCGACCTCGACTTCGGGGCGACCGGCGCGCTGTGCGTCGAGCACCTCGCCAAGCTCGGTCACCACGACATCGCTGTCATCGGCGAGGCGCCCGGGGTCTACGAGCGGCACACCGGTTTCGCCGAGCGCACCCTCGACGGACTCCGTTCCAGGGCACGGGAGTTGGACCTCAGGGTGCTGCACCGGCCGTGTGAGGGCGGGTACGACGCGATGGCGGTGACGCTGGCCCGGATCTTCGACGAGCGCCCCGGCACCACGGGCTTCGTCGTGCAGAACGAGTCGGCGGTCGAGCCGCTGCTCGCGTTGCTGCGCCAGCAGGGCCGGGCCGTGCCGGAGGACGTGTCGGTGGTCGCGGTCTGCCCCGACCAGGTCGCCACCCAGGCCTCGGTGCGGCTGACGTCCGTCGCCATCCCCGCGCAGGAGATGGGGCGTTACGCCGTGGAACACCTGGTGGCCAAGCTGGACGGCCGCGGCAGCGACGAAGTCGTGCTGATCGCACCGGAGTTGACGGTGCGGGCGAGTACGGGGCCGGCGCCCGCCGCGTCCTGAGGTCGGAGCAACACCCCAGCGCCACCGCCGGGGCACCCCCTTGTCTGCACTCCTCACAGGAGCCCTCTCGTGAATCAGCCTGCCGAAAACCAGATCAGTCAGGGCGCGGGTGCGGTAAGCCTCGCGCAGTCGTCGCCCACTGTCGGCACCTTCCGTGAGCGGGACGGCGCGCTGGAGTGGAGCGGGCGCCAGGAGACCGTACGGATCGAGCCCTGGGGTCCGGACGCGGTCCGGGTCCGGGCCCGGCTCGGCGGTCCGCTGCTCGACGGGCTGCCGGGCGCGCTCCTGGACGAGGCACCGCCCACCGGGTCGAGCGTCAAGATCGAGGAGGGCCAAGGGACACTGACCGTGGGCGCGTTGACGGTGCATGTCGACGCCGAGGGCCTGATCCGCTTCCTGCGCACCGAGGACTCCGCCGAACTCCTCGCGGAGGCCCGCGCCCACTTCTGGTGGCCCGGCTCGCGCCTCTACACGGCGGTCGGCAACGGCCACCACCGGCTCGAGCAGCGCTTCGCCGCCTACGAGGACGAGAAGCTGTACGGCCTCGGGCAGCACCAGCACGGGCAGTTGGACCAGAAGGGGCTGGTCCTCGACCTGGTCCAGCGCAACGCCGAGGTCGGCATCCCGGTGCTCGTCTCCAGCCGCGGTTACACCCTGCTGTGGAACAACCCGGCGATCGGCCGGGTCGAACTGGCCGGCAACGGCACGCGCTGGGTCGCCGATTCGGCCCGGCAGATCGACTACTGGATCACCGCCGGCGACCCGGCCGACGGCCAGCGCCGCTACAGCGCGGTGACGGGCCGAACGCCGATGCTCCCGAAGTGGGCGGCGGGCTTCTGGCAGTGCAAGCTGCGCTACCGCACCCAGGCCGAACTCCTCGCCGTGGCAAGGGAGTACAAGCGCCGCGAACTCCCCCTCTCCGCGATCGTCTGCGACTTCTTCCACTGGACGCACCTGGGCGACTGGAAGTTCGACCCGGCGGAGTGGCCCGACCCGGCGGCGATGGTCCGCGAACTCGACGAGCTGGGCGTGAAGTTGGTGGTGAGCGTCTGGCCGTCGGTGTCACCCCTGAGCGAGAACCACTCGGTACTGGAGCAGCGCGGCCATCTGATCGGCACCCAGTACGGCCCGATGGCCCACGCCGACTGGCCGGACAAGGGGGTCGCGTCGACGGTCCAGGTGGCGTTCTACGACGCCACGAACCCCGAGGCCCGCGAGTTCCTGTGGTCGAAGATCCGCGACAACTACCTTGTGCCGTACGGCATCACGGCCTTCTGGCTGGACGCCTGCGAGCCCGAGCTGAAGCCGGGCTTCCAGGAGAACCTGCGCTACTGGGCGGGCCCGGGCCTGGAGGTCGGCAACATCTACCCGGCCGAGAACTCCCGTACGTTCCACGAAGGACTGCTGGCTGAGGGGGAATCGGAGATCATCACCCTCAACCGCTCGGCGTGGGCGGGCAGTCAGCGTTACGGCGCCGCGCTGTGGTCGGGTGACATCGGCACCGACTTCCCGACCCTGCGCCGCCAGATAGCCGCCGGGCTCAACACCGCGCTGTCCGGCATCCCTTGGTGGAACACGGACATCGGCGGCTTCCACGGCGGCGACCCGGACGACCCGGCGTACCAGGAAGTCATGGTCCGCTGGTTTCAGTTCGGCGCGCTGTCCCCGCTGATGCGCCTGCACGGCTTCCGCGACCCGGGCATGCCTCTCGGCCCCGACATGACGGGCGGCCCCAACGAGGTCTGGTCGTACGGCGATCGGGCCCTCCCCATCCTGGAGAAGTACCTACGGCTGCGCGAGCGCCTGAAGCCCTACGTCCTCGATGTGATGCGGGCCGCGCACGAGGAGGGGCTGCCGGTGATGCGGCCGTTGTTCCTGGAGTTCCCCGAGGACCCGGCGGCCTGGTCGGTGGACGACGCGTATCTCTTCGGCCCCGACCTGCTGGTCGCGCCGGTACTGACGGCGGGCGCGACGGCCCGTACGGCCTATCTCCCGGCGGGTGCCTGGTGGACGGACGCGTGGACGGGCGAGACGTACGAGGGCGGCACGGCCGTGACGGTCGACGCCCCGCTGGACCGCATCCCGCTGTTCCTGCGGGACGGGGCGACGCTGCCGGTGGCGGAGTAGCGGGCCGGCCGGGGTTCGTATGCGAGATGAAGGGCGGCGGAAGCCGCGTCACCGACACGAGCCCCGGCCACGCGAACCCCACAGCGGGGGTCCTCGCGCTGGTCGCCGTGGGCTGCGGGGGCGCCTCGCTCTACCAAGCGGAGCGGCCCGGCGCCCGCTCGGCACGACCGGAGTTACTTACCGGTTAACCTCTCACCTCACAGGTATCGCACGGCAGTTGGACAGGGTAGGTCGTACCCCTCCCCACCCCCTGCGAAAGGAACACACTGCCGTGTTCTCCGGTCCTCCCGCCCGCACCGTGGCCAATCTGCTGCTCCGGCCCGGCTTCCGCTCCCGCCGTACGCCCGATGTGGTCTTCGACCGTCTGCTCGCCGACGCGGGCCAGGCGCAGGGCGACGAGTCCTTCGTCGACGAGTTCCGGTTCCTGCTGCGATGTTGGGCCGGCGCCGAGAATCTCACTCCGGTCGGCTGGCTGTCCGCGCGCGGACACGTCGGCCGGCATCTCGCCAGCCGTGCCCGCATCCGACGGCTGATCGCCGAGCACCCGGAGATCGAACAAGAGCCCGTCGACAGACCGGTGTTCGTGGTGGGCCTGCCGCGTACCGCCACCACGCTCACCCACGGGGTGCTGTCCCTGTCGGACGAGCACCGCTGCCCGCTGCTGTGGGAGTTGCTGACTCCCGATCTCGAACTCGGCCCCGAGCAGCGGGAGAAGGCGATCACGGCCGCGCGTCAGTTGGTCGGCGGCATCGATCTGTTCTCCCCGCGCTTCCGCGACATCCACGGCCTACGGCCGGAGGGTCCGGAGGAGTGCACGTTCGCGCTCCCGCACACCGTGATGCCGCTGTCCCAGGCCCGCATCCCGGAGTACCTGGCCTGGCACGACGCCCGGGACTTCGTCCCCGACTACCGCCACCTCAAGCAGGTCTACCAGGTTCTCCAGCACGGCCGCCCGCGTCGCCGTTGGGTACTGAAGTCCCCGCTGCACCTGGAGAACCTGGAGGCACTGCACGCCGTCTTCCCGGACGCCACGATCGTGTGGACGCACCGCGATCCGGCCACCGTCGTGGCCTCGTTCTGCAGTCTGGTCGAGCACGGCATGACCGTGAGCACCGCCCCCCTCGACCTGCACGTCATCGGTGCCACCTGGCTGGAGCTGCTGAGCCGCTCCGCGTCCCGGGGCCTCGCGGCCCGCGCCGCCCTCCCCCGCGGCGCCCTGGTGGACGTGCCCTACTCCTGGCTCGGCACGGACCCGGCCGCGGGCGCCCCCAAGCTCTACGAGGCCGTCGGCGCCCGCTGGACCGACGCCGACGCGGCCCGGCTCCCCCAGGTCGCCGCCCGTCCCAAGGGCACCCGCCCCCACCAGTACGACCTGGCTCGCTACGGCCTCACCCGCGCCGACGTCGAGTCGGCCTTCGCGGGCTACAACGCTCTGCGCGCCGAGGTCGACCCGGCATGACCGCGCGGGCCGGCCCCGCACAGGGCGAGGGCCGGCCCGCCGGACCGATCAACTACTGGTGACGCTCTCGCTGTTGGTGGTGAAGGCGAGCCCGCCGGACGAGGACGTGATCTCGAAGCCGAACTGCAGGTCCCCGATGGTCACGTTGCCGAACCAGCCCTTGGTGTCCTTGATCCACTTGAGGATCGGCAGGATGTCGATCGTCCCGGACGAGGAGTTGGAGCTGCGGACGAACGAGAACACGTCGTTGCTGCCGTTGTTGCCCTTGTAGACGGTCCAGGTGGAACCGCCCAGCGTCAGGCTGCCCTGCGAGGTACCGAGCGGGCCGACCGCGCCGGTCTTGTTGACCCAGAGCATGATCTCGTAGGCGTAGTTGGTGTCCCAGATGTCGTACGACGTGTTGTACGCGCCGGACGACGGCACCGTGACGTTGTAGCTGCTCTTGAGCGAACCGAGCGAGGTGATCGACTTGCCGATCACCTTCTTGGCGTTGGGGTAGGCCTTGATGCCGCCGGTGTTGGGGTGGTTGGCGGTGACTCCCCAGTTGGTACCGGAGTTGGCCCAGATGCACTGGGTGCCGGCGCCGGAGCCCCAGATGTCGTTGTAGAGCGTGTAGCCGTTCAGGGTCGTGCTGCCCCACTGGTCGCAGGAGCTCCAGACGGCGGCGGAGGCGGGGGCCGAGGCGAGGCCGACGGTGGCGCCGAGCGCGAGTGCGGGGGCCAGTAGTGCCATGACGAGCCTGCTGCGGGTGCGTGTTGCCATGGTGTCCCTTCCATGGGTGGGGGGAGTTGGGTGTGGCTACCGCGCCCCCAGGGTGAGGACGCGGTCTTCTCCGGCGACGAGTTCGAGCGGCTGAGTGCCGGAGGAAGTCCGCAGTTCGACGCGGTGGGTGCGGGAGGGGCGGAGGACCGCGACGGCCGTGTCCGGCGTCCAGGTCAGATCGAGTTCCGCCCCGAACCTCGTGCGTACGCCGGTGAGTTGGCCCTGCGGATACGCCGCCGGCAGCGCGGGCAGCAGGACCAGCCGGTCCGGGGTCGACTGCACCAGCGTCTCGATCAGCACACCGGGCAGGGTGTGCGCGGCGTCCGCGTTGTAGACGTCGCGGTTCGGGTAGTGGGCGCTCATCAGCGAGGCGTGGAAGAAGTCGCCGTCGAGGACCTGGCCGAGGGCGTGCGCGACCCGTTCGCCGTCGCGGAGGCGGGCGGCGACGAGCGCGTGGTGGAGGTGTCCGTGCGCCGAATCGTTCTCGGCGCCCCGGAGTTGGAGGGCGCGATGGGCGGCTCTCGCGAGCTCCGGGGTGTCGTAGGGGTTGATCTCGTCGAGGGGCCAGACGCCGTAGAGGTGGCTGAGGTGGCGGTGGTCGTAGGTGTCCTCCAGGCCCGGCCACGCCCATTCGGCCAGGGCCCCGTCCGCGTTGACGCGGTGCGGCGGGAGCCGGTGGGCGAGGGCGCGCCAGCGGTCGGCCTCCGGGGTGCCCGGGTGGTAGTCGGCGGCGGTGTGCAGCGCGTGCCCGGCGGCGGAGAGGTCCATCGCCGCGTTGATCGCGCCCCAACTGCCGTTCGCGGGACGGTTCTCGGGCGAGTAGGAGGGGACGAGGACCAGTTGACCGTCGGGGTCGGTGCGATTGCTAGTGAGGAAGTCCTCGTAGAACAGGGCGACTTCGGCGAGCGCGGCGGCAGTGCGCGGGTCTCGTTCGCCGCGGGTCTCGTCGTGGTCGACGAGCGGCTTCAGCAGCCAGTCGGCGCCGGCGGTCCACAGGTGCAGCGGGTACTCGCGGCTGAAGTGGTACGACAGTCCGGACTCGCCGTCGGTGTGCGCGGGCGCGACGACGCCCCGGGCGCCGAAGACGGCACGTGCGTTCTTCCGCCAGTCGTCGAACTGACGGTGGATCAGGGAGGCGAGGGCGTCGGTGACTTCGGGGAGTGCGGCGCTCGCGGCCGAGGCGGTCTGGAGGTTGAGGTTCGCGTCGTTGGTGAACGCGCCGGACCAGGCCGTGTTCCAGTCGCCGGTCCACAGGCCGGTGAGGCGGGGCGGGAGCAGGCCGCTGGCGGAGAGGAGGTGGTAGCGGCCTGCGGCGAAGAGGCGTTCCAGGAGGGCGGGGCTGCGAGGCTGCTTGAGCAACTCGGAGCCGGGCAGGGCGCGTTCGGTGGCGTCGGCCTGAAGGTCGAGGGTCACGCGGTCGTAGGCCGTGCGGTGCAGGGCAAGGTGGCGGTCGAGGAGGGTGTCGTAGGAGTGCCGGTGCTCGTGCCGCTCGTCGGGCAGCAGGGCACGTAGGGATCGGGTTTCCGCCGCGACGTCCAGTTCGCCGGTGTGGCGTCGTACGCGCGTCAGGAGCAGGACCTCGGTGGCGCCGGTGATACGAACTCCGGTCGGGGCGAGTCGAGTTGTGCCGCCGGTGACCACGGCCAGGGTCACCCCGGTGTACGAGCGGTTGCTGTCGGGATAGCGGACGCGGAGGTTGAGCAGGGCGCCGTCGGGGGTGAGGAGCGTGCCATGGCCGACTGTCAACCTCGCCGGTGCGCCCGGGAGTTGGTGCTCCTGGGTGAGATCGAGGGCGAGGTCGGAGGCCGTGACGTGCTGGACGATCACGTCGTCGGCGCGGGAGACGAAGACGCGGCTGCGCCAGTCGCCGCGGTGGGCGGTGGTCTCACCGGTGGTGAAGTCGACGGAGCGGCGGTAGCCGCGTTCCGCGCCGACGGCCGACCGGCTGCGCAGTCGTGTCTGGAAGGCGGGATGGAAGGGCTGGACCCACTGGAGCGGACGGCCGTCCGTGAAGTCCTCGGCGGCGGTGAGGTCACCGGCGAGCAACCGGTCCTGGAGCGCGGGGAGTTCGGCGGCGAGGCGCGGCGGCCGGGCGCGCTCGGCGCCGTTCGGGCGGACGAGGGTGTGGTGGGTGACGATGACACGGTCGTCGTCCGGATCGCCGAACACGAGAGCGCCGTGACGGCCGTTACCGCTGAGGTAGGCGTCCTCCCAACGGACGGCGGGGGCGGGCTCCCAGGTGCCGTGGTGGTGGGTCGTGGTGGGTGGGGGGTCGGCGGATCCGCGCACCTCGGGCACGACTCCGCCGGATCTGGGCGCCTCTGGCACAGCGCCACCGGACGCGCGCGCCTCTGGCACAGCTCCGCCAGACGCGCGCGCCTCGGGCACAGCTCCGCCAGACCCGCGCGCCTCGGGCACAGCGCCACCGGACCCGCGCGCCTCTGGCACAGCGCCACCGGACCCGCGTCCCTCTGGCACCACCCCACCAGACCCGCGCCCCTCGGGCACAACCTCACCGGACCCGCGCCCCTCTGGCACAGCTCCGCCAGACCCGCGCCCCTCTGGCACAACCTCACCAGACCCGCGCCCCTCTGGCACAGCGCCACCGGACGCGCGCCCCTCTGGCACCACCCCACCAGACCCGCGCCCCTCGGGCACAACCTCACCAGACCCGCGCCCCTCGGGCACCACCCCACCAGACCCGCGCGCCTCGGGCACGGCTCCACCGGACTCGGCTCCCCCGCTCGTCATGGCCGTAGCACCGCGACGCCGTAGCGGCCGAGGGTGAGTTCGCGCTCGACGGACGCGCCGGTGAGCAAGTCGTCGTGGCGGCCCGGGACTTCGACGGTCACCGGTTCGCGTCCGTGGTTGAGGAGGAACAGCAGTTCGCCGCGTCGTACGGCCTCGACGCCCACCGGAAGCCCTTCGAGTACCGGACGGACCCCCGCCTCGGCGGCGACCCGGGCGAGCAGGGCGCGGAGCGCGTACGGCTCCGGGAGCGTGGAGACGTACCAGGCCCGGCCCTTGCGCAGCACGGCCGGCAACCCCTCCAACTCCCCGCCCTTGTACGGGATCGCCTCGTCGGCAGCGCCGTCCTCGGGCTCGATCTCCTCCGACCACAGCGTCCCGCGGAAACCCTCGCACTCGACGGTCTCCCCCTGTTCCAGCGGCCACCACTCGTGCAGGGTGCGGATGCCGAACAGCTCGCGGAGCCGGGCGTCCATGCCGCCAGGCCGTACCCGGTCGTCCTCGTCGGCGATCCCCGTGAGGAAGCCGCAGACGAGAGTGCCGCCGCCGTGGACGTACGCGAGGAGGTTGTCGATCGCGGTGTCGGTGAGGAGGTAGAGCTGCGGTACGACGACCAACTCGTAGGCGGAAAGGTCGTGTTCGGGGTGGGCGAAGTCGGTGGTGAGGTGGGACTCCCAGAGGGCGCGGTGCCAGGCGCGGACGACCTCGGGGTGGTCGACCTCGGTGGAGAGGCGGCCGTCCTGGGCGCCGGCCCACCAGGCATTCCAGTCGTGCAGGATCGCGATGTCAGCCGGGATATGAGTGCCCGTCACCTCGCCGCCTATGCGGGCGAGTTCGGCGCCGAGCTGCTTGACCTCCTGGAAGGTGCGGCCCCGCTCCCCCGCGTGGCTGAGCATCCCGGAGTGGAACTTCTCGGCGCCCTGCCGGGATTGGCGCCACTGGAAGTAGCAGACGGCGTCTGCGCCGCGGGCCACGGCCTGAAGGGACCAGAGGCGGTTGAGGCCGCGCGGCTTCGGGTGGTTCACCCCGCGCCAGTTCACCGAACCGGCCGCCTGCTCCATGAGCATCCACGGGCCGCGCGCCTGCGAGCGGGTCAAGTCCTGTACGAGGGCGGCACTTTGGGCGCCGAGCGGATCGCGCGGATCGGGATAGAGGTCGACCGAGACGACGTCCTCCTCCTCGGCCCAGCGCCAGGCGTCCTGGCCGACCCACAGCGGCATGAAGTTGGTGGTGACCGGGAGGTGCGGGGTGTGCCGGCGGACGATGTCGCGCTCGGCGGTGTAGCACTCCAGGAGCATGTCGGAGGTGAAGCGCCGGAAGTCGAGCACGTGGGTGGGGTTGTTGAGGTAGTGAGCGTGGCGCGGGGGCAGTACGCCGTCCCAGGTGTCGTACCCCTGGCTCCAAAATGCTGTGCCCCAGGCGGAGTTGAGGGCATCGAGCGTGCCGTACCTCGCGCGCAGCCAAAGGCGGAAGGCGACGGCGGCCTCGTCGCCGTAGTCGAAGGTGCAGTACTCGTTGTTGATGTGCCACATCGTGAGGGCGGGGTGGCCGGCGTAACGGGCGGCCAGGGCCTCGGTGATGGCGGCGGCGTGGTGGCGGTAGACGGCGCTGGAGTGCGAGAAGTGCTGGCGTCCGCCCCACCACTCGATACGGCCGTCGGCGTCGCGGGGCAGGGTCTCCGGGTGAAGGCGGCCGAGCCACGGAGGCGGCGAGGAGGTGGGGGTGGCGAGCACGACCCCGATGCCACTCTCGTGCAGCAGATCCATCAGCCGGTCGAGCCAGCCGAACTCCCTTGCTCCCGGCTCGGGTTCGAGCTTGGCCCAGGAGAAGACGCCGAGGGTGACGGAGTTGACGCCGGCGTCCTTCATCAGCCGGACGTCCTCGGGCCAGGTCTCCTCGGGCCACTGCTCGGGGTTGTAGTCGCCGCCGAAGAGGACGCGGCCACGGGTGGCGTCACGGAGCTGAGGCATCAGATCTGCTCCCCGTACTGGATGCCGCGCCCGTTGGTGGCGAGGTAGACACGGCCGTACACGCGCGGGTCACCGGTGATGCACTGCCCGGTCCAACCCCACTGGTGCCGGTCGTCGTTGATCCGCACCCAGGTATTCGCCTCGTCGTCGGAGCGGTAGACGGCGGTGATGGTCTCGGTGGAGCCGACCTGATAGATCGCCGGGTAGTCGGCGCCGGGGGCGGGTCTGCCGAAGCCGAGGGTGTAGGAGGCCCAGCAGCTGGCGACCTTGCTGAAGCTCGCGCCGCCGTCGACGGACCGGTAGAGCCCGTTCCACTTCACGCTCAGCCACAGGTCACCGGTCCTGCCCGGCGCCGCGACCAGCTGGAACTGACTGTCCCCGGCGGGCAGCCCGCCCGCACGCGCAGTGAACGAGAGGCCACTGTCAGTGCTGGCGTATAGCGTTCCCGTGTCGGTGTCGTATGCGTAGAAGAGCGTCGGGTCGGCCGGGTCGGCGACCGGCGTGGCGCCCTTCGGGAAGGAGGAGACCTCGGACCAGGTCGCGCCGTTGTCCGCCGAGCGGTGAGCCGCGTACTTCGTGCCGTCCCAGTGCACGAAGGACCACAGCAGCGTACCGCCGTCGGCGCTGGTGGCGATCGGCCCCGGTGCGTCGTGGGCGAGGGAGGGCTGGGCAGCGAAGGGCGCCCAGGTCCGGCCGCCGTCGCCCGAGTAGGCACCGTTGCCGTTGTCGCCCCAGCCCGTGCGGACGGCATACGCCGGCCTGCCCGCGGCCTGCGCGATTCCCGTCGCCGACCCGAACACGGGGTTCGTCGCCATGCCGCGCGACGGAGACGCCGTGAGCCGCTCGTGGTACATCACGCCGATGTCCCCCGAGGCGCTGATCAGGTGTGCCTCCCCGACCGGGGGCGAGATCAGCCGGATCACGGACGTCTCCTCCAGGCCACGGATCTGCGGTGCCCAGTGCGTGAGATCACGGGTGCCGTAGAGGGTGGCGCCGGTGCCGTAGACGACGTGCTTGGAGTCGTACGGGTCGACGGCGACGGCCTGGATCCACCAGCCGAACTTCGGCTCATCCGCACCCCACTTGAGGAAAGGAGTCTCGGACACGTCGAAGACAGCGGAGTCCTTGAGGGACGTCCAGGTGAGGCCACCGTCGGTGGTCCGGTACAGGGTGTCCACGGCCGCCCAGCGGTTGTTGGTGGAGACGACGACGGTCCCCGCGCGACGGGCATCGACGGCGACCCCGCCGTAGCCGAAGGAGTCGCTGCCGCCGGGCTGGACGGGGGTGACGTCCGTCCAGCGCCCGGTGGCGGGGGCAAGCCTGTGCACACTGCCGGCGGACTGGCCGTTGGGGCCGGGTGCGTCGGCGTACGTCACATACAGCTCGCGCGCGTGGCGGTCATAGGCGGCGCGGATCGGAACCTTGGCGGAGGTGCCGGTGGGCTGCCCGGGGACGGCCTCCCAGGTGGTGCCGTCGGTGGTGCGGTAGAGGTTGACGGCGGTTGCGCTCCCATCGCCGTCACCCCACCCGGCGTACACGGCACGGCCGACGGCGACGAGGAAGGTGACGCCCTGGCCGGTTGCGCTCGCGGCAGCCGGGAACCCGCTGACGGCTGCCCAAGTGGCGCCCCGGTCGGCCGACTTGAGCAGGCCGTCGTGCCGGGTGCCGAGCCACAGGGTGTCGCTGTCACGCGGATCCACGAGCAGCCGCTCTCCGGCACCGCGCCCGTCCTCGTTGCCACCGAGCTTCACGGCGAGGTCGGTGCGGGTCCAGGTGGCGCCGCGGTCCACGGAGCGCAGGATGGCTCCGTTGCCGGCCCAGGACTGGGCGTAGGTGCCGACGGCGAGGTACAGCCGGTCCGGATGCGCCGGGTCGACGGCGAGGGCCTCCACCCCGAGGAGATTCCAGTCGTCCCAGCCGAGTTGGTCGGTGAGGGGAGTCCAGCGGGCGGTCCGGTCGTCCCAGCGGTAGGCACCGCCGATGTCCGTACGGGCGTAGGCGAGGCCGCGGACGGAGGGGTGGAAGAGGACGCCGGTGACGAACCCGGTGCCGCCGATGGTGGCGTTGCGCCAGCGGTAGGAGGGGGTGGCGGTGGTGACTTCGGCGGCGTGCGCGCGGCTTTGAAGGAGCGGCACGGTGGTGAGCGCGGCGCCGGCCGCGGTCCCGGCAAGAACGGCCCGGCGGCTCAGTCGGGACGCATGCATGACATACCTCGTCTTTTGAAGGAGGGTAAGGTGAGCGCCCCTTCAGGGGCGCGGGGAACTGCGCGACCAGCCACAGCGAAGCCGCAGACGACGAACAACCAAAACCGGCTCAGCCCTTGACCGCGCCCGTCAACATCCCCTTCTTAAAGTGCCGCTGCACAAACGGCGAAAGCACCGCCACCGGCAACAGAGCCATCACCATGACCGCCATCTGCACGGCCAGCCCCGACAACTCCCCCGTCTTGATCGCCTGACCGAGCCCCACCGGAGCCTCCTGCTTCTGCACCAGCTGGATCATGACGTTCTGCAGCGGCATCATGTCCTGGTCGTTGAGATACAGGGACGCGTTGAACCAGGCGCTCCAATACCCCACGGCGTAGAACAGCGTGATGACGGCAAGCACCGCACGGGACAGCGGCATCACGATCTGCCAGAGAATCCGGAAATCACCGGCGCCGTCGATCCGCGCGCTGTCGACGAGTTCCTGCGAGATGCCCATGAAGAACCCGCGCAGCACAAGGATGTTGAAGACGCTGAGCGCACTCGGCAGGATCAGCGCGAGATAGCTGTCGGTGAGACCGAGCGACTGCACCAGCAGGTACGTCGGAATGAGCCCGGCGCTGAAGAACATCGTGGCGAGCAGCAGCATCAGGATCCACCGGTGCCCGAGCGAGCCGATCCGCGAGAGGCCGTAGGCGCACAGGACGGACACGGTCATGGAGAACGCCGTGCCGACGACGGTGATGAGGACGCTGATGACCGCCGCGCGGGTGACCTGGCCGCCGCTGAGGAGTTCCTTGTAGGCGACGAAGGTGATGCCCTTGGGCACCATGACAAGGCCGCCCGCCTGGTCGATGGTCTTGCGCGAGGAGAGGCTGGTGACGAGGACGATCCAGAGCGGGAAGAGGATGCCGAGGCAGGCGAGGGTGAGGACGAGTCCCTTGCCGGCGAGGCCGGCCCTGCTGGGTTCCTCCTCCCAGGTCGGCCGGGGCGGCGCGGCCCAACGGCTGGGCTGTCGTACGGACTTGGCGGGCTTGACGGGTTTGTCGATGACGGCGGTCACTTCTTGTACACCCCCTGCTCGCCCATGAGGTGGGCCACTTTGTTCGCGGCGAGGACCAGGCCGAGGCTGATCACGCCCTTGACGAGTCCGGCGGCGGCCGCGTAGCCGAAGTCCTGGTTGCGGACGCCGTTCCACCAGACGAAGGTGTCGAGGACCTCCGCCGCTCCCGGTCCCACGGCGTCGCGTTGGAGCAGGATCTGTTCGAAGCCGACGGTCAGCGCATCGCCCACGCGCAGTACGAGCAGCAGCGCGATCACCGGTCGCAGCGCGGGCAGCGTGACGTGCCACATGCGGCGCCAGCGGCCGGCGCCGTCCATCGCGGCGGCCTCGTACAGGTCGGGGCTGACGGAGGACAGCGCGGCGAGGAAGACGATGATCCCCCAGCCGGCGTCCTTCCACACGCTCTGCGCGGTCACGAGGAACTTGAACGTGTTGGGGTCGGTCATGACGTCGAGGCCGTCGAAGCCGTGTTGCCGCAGGAGCTGCGAGAACAGCCCGGCCCCGCCCAGGAGTTGCTGGAAGACGGCGATGACCAGCACCCAGGAGAAGAAGTGCGGGAGGTAGAGGATGGCCTGGGAGAGGGCCCGGACCCGGGGCCTGACCACGCTGTTGATGAGCAGCGCGAGCAGGATCGGGATCGGGAAGAACAGGATCAGCTGGAGGAAGAACAGGACGAGCGTGTTCTGTACGGCGCTCCAGAACGCGGAGTCCGCGAAGATCTGCTGGAAGTTCTCCAGGCCGACCCAGGGGCTGTGCAGCATCGAGACGATGCCGTTGTCGCTGGCGTAGGGGTCGTAGTCCTCGAAGGCGACGATGTTGCCGAGGATCGGCAGGTAGTTGAAGACCAGGATGAGCAGGACGGCCGGCAAGGTCATCAGGAGCAGGACGCGGTCGCGTCTAAACCTGAGGCGCCAACTCAGCTTTCCCTTGGGGCGGTTGTGCCGGGTGCCGGTGGCGCCGCCGGACGCCACCGGGGCCTTTTCCGTCGTGTCGGCCTCGGTCCTGCTCCGAGGCACCGTGCTGTGGGACACGGCCGTTCTCCTTGCCTCGGTACCCGGTCAGCTCGTCGCGGTGCCGTTGTCGTCGAGCAACTTCTGGTACCAGGCGCGGAGTTGGTCGCCGCCCTTGCTCTTCCAGTCCGACACTGCCTGCTGCATGTCGCTGATCTTCTTGCGGCCCCGGGTGATGTCGTCCTCCAACTGCTCGAAGTCGTTGCCGAGGTTGGTGTAGCGGGAGGGCTCGGTGATCATCTGGCCGTAGAAGCTGGACTTCTTGGTGAACGCGCCCATCCGCTGCTGCCATTCGACCTGTGCCTTGGCGACCTCGGGGAAGTCGGGGTGGGCGATGGTGGCGGCGGGGCTGGCGACCATGACGTAGGCGTTGATGACCTCGTTGTTGCCCTGGTCGGTCTTGGTGGGCACACCGTTCTTGACGGTGTAATGGGTGCCCTCCACGCCGTAGTTGGTGAGCATGTACTCCTTGGTGCCGTACGGCGCGGCGGTGACGTTGGCGACGGCCAGCGCGTCACGGATCACGGACTCGGAGGCCTTCTTGCTGATGAAGGCGAAGATCCCGGCGGGCTGTTCGGCCCAGAGGTTCGGGTTGCCGCCGTCGTGGCCGAAGATGTCCATGCCCCAGATCTTGTACGCCGGGTTCTGGGTGGCCTGTTCGGCGGTGCGGCTCCACCACTGCGAGATGTTGTTGGCGTAGATGAGGAACTCGCCTGCCGCGAACTTGGGGCCCGGGTCGGTGGCCGCGCTCTTGCCCAGCCTGGCGTCGGGGTGGACGTATCCGGCGGCGAAGAGCTTGCGGGTCCACTCCAGCGCTTCGAGGTACTCGGGGGTCTCGATGCGGTTGATCAGCTTGCCGTCGACGAGGTTCCAGCCGAGCGGCTTCTCGCTGCCCGAGAGCACACCGAAAGCCTGGAAGGCGGTCCACTTCATGTCGAGGCAGGCCCACCGCTTGGCCTTGGCGTTGGTGATCTCCTTGCACAGCGCCATGAACTCGTCGGCGGAGGTGGGGACTTGGTACCCCTCCTTGTCGAAGATGTCCTTGCGGTACAGGGGCACGATGCCGGTGACGTACGGGGACGGCTGCGGCAGGCCGCGCAACTTGCCGCCGAATACGGAGCGTTGCCAGGCGTCCGTCGGGATCGCGGCGAGGTTCGGGTACTCCTTGATCGCGTCCCCGGAGAGGTAGGGGCCGAGGTCGGCGAACTTGCTGATGATGGCGCTGGGTATCTTGCCGCCCATGTTCCAGCCCGGGATGACCACGACATCGGGGATGTCGCTGGAGGCGAGGACCGCGCCGAGCTTCTGGTCGTAGGTGTTGCCGTCCTGGTTCTGCCAGGCCACGTCGACGCCGATCAGCGCGTTCATCGCCTTGTAGTAGGCGTTGTCGCTCTTCGGCGGAGAGCCCCAGAACGGCGACATGATGGAGACCTTGCCGCCCTTGCCGAGCTTCTTGGGCACCGAGGTCTTCAGGGTCGCGAGGTCGAGCTTGCTGGTGAAGCCGAGCGCGGAGCCGTTCTTCGCCGGGATGTCCGGGGTCACCACGTTGTTCGCGACGAAGGCCGGCAGTACCTTCTTGACGCCCTTGCCCTGCGAGGTGCCTCCGCCCGAGCCGCTGTCCGAGGCGCCGCAGGCGGAGAGCAGCGGTACCCCTCCCGCCACCGCTGCGGCGACGACCGCCGAGGAGGCGAGGAAGCTTCTCCGGCTGGGAGCGGAGGCGGCGGAGGCGTTCGGCGTCATTGCGTCAACCCTTCATGGCGCACCAGGACACCCGGCGGTGGAGCCGTCGGCTGCGGTGTCTTGAGTGGAACAGAGCACTTAGTCGAAGCGCTTCGATGTTGCTGCGAGGTTAAGTGAACACCCAAGGGTGCACAAGGGTCGCTTCCAAGATTCCTCCGAGGTGTGCAGGGTGACCTGTCCTTATGTGCTGCTTGAAATAACGGTGAAGGTCTCTTGACACCCGCGACGCATCGAATCAGCATCGAAGCGCTTCGAAAGAGCCGCGCCGCTCCATCGCAAGGGGAACCCCACGTGACCGCACAAACGCCGCCTACGCCGCCTTTCCGCGACCCGCAGCTGCCGTTCGCGAAGCGCATCGACGATCTGCTGGCACGCCTCACCCTCGACGAGAAGATCGGATTTCTGCACCAGTACGCGCCCGCCGTGGAGCGTCTGGGCGTCGCCGCGTTCCGCACCGGCCAGGAGGCCCTGCACGGGGTGGCGTGGATGGGCCCGGCGACGGTCTTCCCGCAGGCGGTGGGCCTCGGCGCGACCTGGAACGAGGAGCTCGTACGACGGGTCGGCGACGTGGTGGCCAAGGAGGTCCGCGCGATGCGCGCCCGCGACGACCGCGTGGGCCTCAACGTGTGGGCCCCCACGGTGAACCTGCTGCGCCACCCTCTCTGGGGCCGCAACGAGGAGGGCTACTCGGAGGACCCGAAGCTGACCTCGGCCATCGCCACCGCGTACACGCGCGGGCTGCGCGGCGACCACCCGACGTACTGGCGCACGGCCCCCGTCCTCAAGCACTGGCTGGCGCACAACAACGAGACGGGCCGCGATGTCACCTCGTCCTCGGTCCGCCCGCGCGTGCTGCACGAGTACGACCTGCGCGCGTTCCGCGAGACCGTCGAAGCGGGCGCGGTGGCCGGGGTGATGCCCGCGTACAACCTGGTCAACGGCCGCCCCAACCACGTCTCGCCCTATCTGCGCGAGCACCTGCGCACCTGGACCGACGAGGACCTGCTGGTCTGCTCGGACGCGGGCGCGCCCTCCAACCTGGTCGACTCCGAGCACTACTTCGACACCCACGAGGAGGCGACGGCGGCCTCGCTGCTCGCCGGCGTGGACAGCTTCACCGACCACGGCACGGACGGCTCGACGATCGTGGCGCGGATCCAGGGCGCCCTGGAGCAGGGCCTGTTGACCGAGGCCGACCTCGACGCGGCGGTACGCCGTCAGCTCTCCGTCAGGTTCCGGCTCGGCGAGTTCGACCCGGCGCACGACCCGCACGCGGGCATCGAGGACTTCGACACCCCGGCGCACCGGGCCCTGGCCCAGGAGGCCGCCGAACAGGCGGTCGTCCTCCTCAAGAACGCCGACGACCTGCTGCCCCTCGCCCACGACACCCGCCTCGCCGTGGTCGGTCTGCTCGCCGACGAGTGCAAACTCGACTGGTACAGCGGCACGCTGATCCATCGCTCCACCCCGCTGGAGGGCGTGTACGAGCGGTTCGGCGCCGAGCGCGTCGAGTTCGCGGAGGGCGTGGACCGGGTGCGCCTGAAGACCTCCCAAGGCGCCTATCTGCACGTCCCGTTGGCGGACGTGCCCGACGAAGTACGCGGCGCCGAGGGCGCATTGGACCCCGCCCTCCTCGCGGGCCGCACCGACCTGCCCCCGCTCACCACCGACGCCACCGGCACCGAACTCGCGCTCATCGACTGGGGCGAGGGCGTCCTCACCCTCCGCGCCCCCGACGGCCGCTACCTCTCGGTCGCCGAGGACGGCTATGTGCGCGCCTCCGCCGACCAGCCCGGCGGCTGGGTCGTCCAGGAGACATTCCGCCTGGAACCCCATGAAAACGGTCACCTCCTGCTGCACATCGGTACGGGTCGCCACGTCTCTGTCGCCGCCGACGGCGTGAAGGTTGCCGAAGAAGGCGGGGAAGTTTCCGGGGAGGGTGCGGAAGTCTTCGAGCTGGTGGTCGCCGAGCGCGGCGAGGACGCGGTGGCCCGGGTCGCCGAGGCGGCCGACGTGGTGCTCGTCGTCGCGGGCAACGACCCGCACATCAACGGCCGCGAGACCGAGGACCGTACGACGCTCCAACTCCCGCCCCAGCAGCAGCGCCTGCTGAGCGCGGCCCGCACCGCCAACCCGCACACGGTGTTGGCCCTGGTCTCCGCGTACCCGTACGCGGTCGACCCCTCCGACCTCCCCGCGATCCTGTGGACCGCCCACGGCGGCCAGGCGGCGGGCACCGCCCTGTCCCGCGTCCTCGCCGGTGACGTCTCCCCCGCCGGCCGCCTCCCCCAGACCTGGTACGCGGCCGACACCGACCTGCCCGACCTCCTCGACTACGACGTGATCGGCAGCGGTCAGACCTACCTCTACTTCGAGGGCACGCCCCTGTTCCCGTTCGGCCACGGCCTGTCGTACGCGTCCTTCTCCTACGGCGATCTGCGCGCCTGGGTCGAACTCGGCGCGGTGCACGTGGAGTTCACGGTCACCAACACCGGGGACGTGACGGCCGACGAGGTCGCGCAGCTGTACACCAGCGCGGTGAACCCGTCGGTCCCCCGCCCGCTCAGTGAACTGGCCGCGCATCGGCGCGTGACCCTCGCCCCGGGCGAGACGGCGGAACTCTCCTTCGAAGTCCCGTTGTCCGCCTTCGAGTTCTGGGATGTGAAGCGAGGCGGCCGACGTCTCGAACCCGGTCTGTACGACCTCTTCGTCGGCGCCTCCAGCGAGGACATCCGCCTGCGGACGACGGTGACGCTCACCGGCGAGCCCGCCGCACCCCGCGATCTCCTCCAACGAGGCCTGCCCGCAGCCGACTTCGACGAGCAGTCGGGCGGCGAGATCGTCGACCGGACGAAGGCGGCGGGCGACGCGGTGACACCGGCGGGCGGCGACACGGCCGAACTGACGTACCGGCACTGCGACTTCGGCGCCGGGGTCACGGAGGTGACCGTGGAGGTGGCGGGCGAGGGAGCCGTAGAACTGTCGCTGGACGGAGGCCCGACACTGGCCCGACTCGCCCTGCCCGCACCGACGTCGGGGCCGTACGACTACACCACCCTCGGCGCCGGAATCGTCGCCGAGGGCGTGCACGACGTGCACATCAGGCTGCGCGGCCCGTTGCGGCTCGCGCACGTCGGCTTCTCCGGCTGAGGGTCCGGAAGTCGGCCGACGGAAAGTAGGGGCCCGGCACCGGAAGGCAGCGGTGCCGGGCCTCTACAGGGAGACTATATGAAAATGGTTACCGTTTACTAGAGCGCGAGCCCGGTCAGCACCAGCACCCGCTCGTAGGTGTAGTCGTCCATCGCGAACTTCACGCCCTCACGGCCGACGCCGGACTGCTTGGCGCCGCCGTAGGGCATCTGGTCGGCGCGGTAGGACGGCACGTCGCCGACCACGACACCGCCGACCTCAAGCGCGCGGTGGGCGCGGAAGGCGACCTGCACGTCGTGGGTGAACACCCCTGCCTGGAGGCCGTACTTGGAGTCGTTGGCGGCGGCGAAGGCGGCGGGCTCGCCGTCCACCTTCGTCACGGTCAGCACCGGTCCGAAGACCTCCTCGCAGGAGATCGTCACATCGGCCGGTACGTCCGTCAGGACGGTCGGCGCGTACGAGGCGCCGTCGCGCTTGCCGCCGGTGAGGAGGGCGGCGCCGGCGTCGACGGCCTCCTGGACCCACGACTCGACGCGCTGCGCGGCGGCCTCGCTGACCAGCGGCCCGACGTCGGTCTTGGCGTCACTCGGGTCACCGGTGACCTGGGCCTCGACGGCGGCGACTATGCGCGGGAGCAGCCGGTCGTAGACGGAGGCGTCCACGATGACCCGCTGCACGGAGATGCAGGACTGGCCGCCCTGGTAGTTGGAGAAGGTGGCGATGCGGGTCGCGGCCCAGTCGAGGTCGGCGTCGGAGGAGTAGTCCCCGAGGACCACGGCCGCGCCGTTGCCGCCCAGCTCCAGGGTGCAGTGCTTGCGCGGCACCGAGTCCATGATCGCGTAGCCGACCTTCTCCGAACCGGTGAAGGAGATCACCGGCAGCCGCTCGTCCTGGACGAGGGCGGGCATGTGGTCGTTGGCGACCGGCAGGATGCTCCACGCGCCGGCGGGCAGTTCGGACTCGGCGAGCAGGTCGCCGATGATCAGGCCGGAGAGCGGGGTGGCCGGGGCCGGCTTGAGGATGATCGGCACGCCGGCCGCGATCGCGGGGGCGATCTTGTGGGCGCACAGGTTCAGCGGGAAGTTGAAGGGCGCGATGCCGAGGACGACGCCCTTCGGGAAGCGCCGGGTGAGGGCGAGCCGGCCCTGGCCGCCGGCGTCGGTGTCGAGGCGCTGGGCCTCGCCGCCGTTGAAGCGCCGGGCCTCCTCGGCGGCGAACCGGAACACGGACACGGCCCGGCCGACCTCGCCGCGCGCCCACTTGATCGGCTTGCCGTTCTCGGCGGAGATCAGCTGCGCGATCTCCTCGGTGCGCTCGGCGAGCCGCCGGCTGACGTGGTCGAGGGCGGCGGCGCGGACGTGGGCGGGGGTCGCGGCGAACTCGTCCTGTACGGCGTACGCGGCGGCCACCGCCTCCTCGACCTGGGCGTCGGTCGGCACGCTGACCTTGCCGACGAGGCGTCCGTCCCACGGGGAGGTGACGTCGAAGGTGTCCTCGCCGTTGGCCTGACGGCCGGCGAGCCAGAAGGCGTGGGTGGAAGTCATGTCCCGGCCCTTCCGCGTTGGGGGTGGTCTTGGGGCTCCTCCGTCAACCGTAGGGGCGGGGAGGCCGCGGTGCGTTTAGCCGAGTCGTAGTGGTACCGGACGGGAACACTACAGTTCGGCAGGGCCCGCCCCTCCGCGGCAGCCATCACTCCACAGAGGCCGTCACTCCGCCGCGGCCGTCGCCTTCAACGCCAGCCACAGCTCCATCCGTACGTCCGGATCGTCGAGCGACCGGCCGAGGATCTCCTCCACCCGCCGCATCCGGTACCGCAGGGTGTGCCGGTGCACCCCGAGATCGGCCGCCGCCGCGTCCCACTGGCCGTGCCGGGACAGCCACGCGCGCAGCGAGGCGACCAGGTCCCCGCGCCCGGTCGCGTCGTGCTCGGAGAGCGGCCGTAGCAGACCGTCCGCGAAGGCCCGTACCGCGTCGTCGGCGAGCAGCGGCAGCACCGACCCGGCGGCCAGTTGCTCGTGCTCGACGAAGACCCGCCCGCGCCGCCGGGCCACCGACAGCGACTGCTCGGCCTGCTTGTAGGCGGCAGCGGCGGCGATGGGCCCGGCCGGTGCGGAGAGTCCCACGACCGGTCCGTCGTCCCCGCCCTGCTCCTGCACGTCGGAGGAGGTGCGCTCGGCCTCGAGCGCCGCCGCGTACTCCCGGCAGGCCTCGACGGCCGCGCCCCCGTCGACGGCGAGCACGACCAGCCGCTCCGGCGGGTGCGACCCCTGCGGCCCTTCCGTTACGACGAGCACGGCCTCCCCGGAGCGGGCCGCTGCCGACTCCATGACCTCGGCGAGCCCGCCCAGCGGATCACGGTCCGCACCGGTGCCCTCCCCCACGATCACCCGGAACGGCGCGTCGAGGAGCCCTCCGAACAGGTCCCCGGCGACCGCCCGGGCGTGGTCCGGCTGTCCGGCGAGCAGCATCCGCAGCACCGCCGCGCCGATCCGCTGCTCGGCGGCCTGCAGGGACCGGGAGCGTTCGGTGGTGAGGGTCAGGAGCGCGATCGCCGAGTGGACGGCATACCGTTCCGCCGTCCCGAGCGCGGCGGCGGTCCCCACCGCGAGGGCTGCTTTCGGCCGTCGGCCGGTGCCGAGGGAGTGCAGTTCGACGCGGTCCTCGTTGTCCGGGCCGCCCACCACCGAGGAGGCCGGCGCGGGCCGCTCCCGCAGCCGTTGCACGTCCGCCGTGAGCCGGGCGGCCCGGCGGCCCGCCCACTCCGGTGCGGTGGCGACGACGGCGCCGGACGCGTCGTAGAGCGCGGCCCATCCGTCGACCTGCGAGGCGAGCGCGGCGAGCAGCCCCTCCGGGCCGGCGGTGAGGGCCTGCCGGGTCAGCTCGCGCTGCGCGGCGAACCCGGCGGTCACGGACCGGTACTGATCGGCGGCGATCGCGGCGGAGACGGCCTTGCTGATCGCGAGGAACGGGGTCCGCCGGGGCACTTCGAGCAGCGGCAGCCCCTCCTCCGCCGCGGTGTCGACCAGCGCCTTCGGGATCTCGTCGTAGTTGACCCCGACGGCGAACCCGAGCCCCACGACCCCCGCCCCCACCAGCCGCTTCACATAGCGCCGCATGGCCTTGGGGTCCTCCGCGTCCAGCTTCAGCGCGGTGATCAGCAGCAGTTCGCCGCCCTCCATGTACGGCACCGGGTCGGCCAGCTCGCTGGCATGGACCCAGCGCACGGGCACGTCCAGGCGGTCCTCGCCGGCGCGCACGGTGAGTTTGAGCGCGGAGTGGTGGACGAGCGAGGCGAGCGTGGGGGGCATGGGGCCTTCAGGTAGCGCAGCGGTGGGAAGGGAGTCGGAAGGAAGAACGAGCGATCACGCCGATCTTTTGGCCGCCGCGTATGAACGGCGTACGCCGATTCTGCCTCACCGTACGGTCGTGACGCCCTCGTATGTCCGGTTCAGTGCCCCTGGCCGCGCAGGTCCACCAGCAGCGGCGGCGCGTGTTCCCCCTTCACGCTGGTCAGCGACAGCACCGCGTGTCCGGCCGGCACAGCGTGCGCCAGCTCGGACGCGGACCAGCGCTCCCGTTCTACCTGGCGGACGGTCACGGCCTCCGTGGTCACGGCCTTGCCGGTGATCAGTTTGCGGAGGGCGTGGATGGCGCGGGTCATGGGCTGGTCGGCGAAGACGGTGTGCTTGGCGACATCCGTGGTCTCCACCCACTCGGTACCCCAGGCCTGCGCGAAGCGGCTGCCGTCCCAGGTGGTGACGCCGGCCAGCGCCATGCGGCAGCCGACCGCGCCGTACAGCGGGCCGTGCAGGGCCTCGGGCACGTCGCCGACGGTCCGCAGGGCGAGGACGACACCCGCGTCCTCGGAGCGCAGCCGCTGGATCCGGCGCAGTGACTCGGTGGTCACGGTGCCGGTGGCGTCGTCGAGCACGAGGCAGGCGAAGTGCCCGCGCTCACGGCCGCGCACCACCGCGGTGAACTGCGCGAGGACCAGCCGGGTGAGCAGCCGGGCCGCCTCGTCGTGCCCGTGCTCGGGCAGGTCGATACGGACCCGCAGCGGATGATGGGCGACGGCCCGCAGCGAGAACGGCCGCACGCTCCCGCCCCCCGCTCCGAAGAACTCGGCGAACACCGGGCGGTCGAGCAGTGCGAGCCGGTCGGCGAGGGCCTGGCCGGGGTCGTTGCCACCGCCGGCATGGCGCAGGCGGGAGTCGAGTTCGCGCCGCATCATGGCGTGTCCGTCGTCACTGAGTGCCCTGGTCAGCTCCGCCAGCACCCTCGGCTCACCCTCGAGGAGTTCGCGCAGTACGGGCAGTGCGGGGAACCTCCCGTACGCGGCCCGGTAGGGCCCGAGGAGCTGGGCCAGGGCGCCGGCGGCACGCTGCGTGTCCACGGTGTCGAGGTCGCCGACCAGGGCCTCCGCGAGCAGCGCGGCGGCTTCGTCGGGGTCGCCGGACTCGGCGTACGGGTCGAGGTCGTGGACGGACGCCGGGTCCCCGACCCGGACGATCACGTCGAACGCGTCGTCCGGGCCGAGCGGCTCGCCGGCCGCGCACACCAGGACGACGGCGCACCGGCCGGTGAGGGCCTGGAGGGTGAGGTTCTCCACCAACGGCCGCACCACGTGCCGTGTCTTGCCCGAACCCGAGGGTCCGACGACGAGCAGCGAGGTCCCCAGCGTGTCCGGGCCGAGCGCGGTGCCGACGCCGCGGTAGGCGAGCGCGGTGCGCTCACCCCCCGCCCAGGTCCCGATCCGCACCTGACCGGCGAGCAGGTCGTGCCGCGCGACACGGGCGGGCAGGTCACGGGAGCCGGAGGGGTGGGTCCAGGCACCGCCGGCGGCCCGCAGCACGGTGCGGGTGAAGGAGGAGAGGTCGCCCGTCCGCCGGGCCCGCTTCCAGGCGTGCTCGACGCGCGCGCAGTCCACGTCGTTCATCCGCCCCGCCAGCACCTCGTGGGTGAGGACGTCCGCGGCCTCGAACTGCCCCGCCTCCCGCAGCTCGGGCCAGTGGGCCCGTGACCCGGCGGCCGGCGCCTGCTCGGCGGCGGCCGTGACAGCGGCGGTGTCGCGCGGGGCGTACCGCTCCCGGAGAAGCGGCAGCCAGCCGCCGATCCGGGCGAACGGCCACAGGAGCAGTACGCCGATGACCACGTAGAGCAGGTTGCCCATCAGGGGCGTGGAAATGAAGTCGTAGCCGCCCGGGAAGAGGTTGATGAGGTGGTAGACCGGACCGGCCACCGGAAGCGCGTTCCAGCCGACGTCGAAAACGCTCGGGATCACGACCAGGTTCTCCGCGACCACGGCACCCAGCAGCGCGAGCAGCGCCCGGGCCGGCTGCGGACGGCGGGTGACGAGGTGCCGGATGATCTCCGGCCAGCTCCCCAGGCGCCCCATGCCGTAGACCAGGACGGCGAAGAACACGCCGTCGGCCACCGCCACGGCGTCGAAGCCCTTGCCCTTGGGTGCCGTGGTGCCGGCCCACCACCAGTCCTCCGGGGTGAACACCTTCAGCAGCGCCCATTGGTACGGGATGCTGCCGTGGCGCCACAGCGACCACAGCACCATGCCCACGACGAGCGGGACGACGACGCCGACGATGGTGATCGGTGACAGTCGCTCGGTGTTCTTCTCCGGCTTGGGCACGCGGTACCCGAACCGCCAGATGCCGGGACCGGCGGCGGGCCGGGGCTCGTTGAGCCAGTCGGCCACGGCGGTGCCGGCCGCGCCCGGGGCGTGCGTCGGCCTCGGCGGGACTCCGGGCGCCTCCGTAGGCCGTGCCGGACGCGGCACAGGATTCGCATGCGTACCCCGCGCGTCCCGCGTCCCGTCGCTGTCCATCGCCCTCGCCCCTTGACCAGCCGTTCCGTGCATCGTCAGCGAGTCAATCTAACGCGCCAGGAAGGGGAGTTCACCGTTTACGCGGCCGGGCCCACGACAAGCGACGCGAACCCGACACTGTCCACGGCGGACAACCCGCGGCGCCGACACCGCCCACATGGAGCATGCCCACCCCTCGCCCCCGGTCCTAGCCTGCGAGAAAGGAAGAAATAGGAAAGCGCGCAAGCGTCCGCACCACCCCCAGGAGCCCCTCATGACCGCACTTCCGCAGGAGCGCCGCGTCGTCACCGCGATCCCCGGCCCGAAGTCCCAGGAGCTGCAGGCCCGCCGTACCGCGGCGGTCGCGGCCGGTGTGGGTTCCGTGCTGCCCGTGTTCACCGCGCGCGCGGGCGGCGGGATCGTCGAGGACGTCGACGGGAACCGGTTCATCGACTTCGGTTCCGGTATCGCGGTGACGAGCGTCGGCGCCTCCGCCGAGGCCGTCGTACGCCGTGCCGCCGCGCAGCTCGCCGACTTCACCCACACCTGTTTCATGGTCACGCCCTACGAGGGGTACGTCGAGGTCGCCGAGGCGCTGGCCGAGCTGACCCCGGGTGACCACGCCAAGAAGTCCGCGCTGTTCAACTCCGGCGCCGAGGCCGTCGAGAACGCGGTCAAGATCGCCCGGGCCTACACCAAGCGGCAGGCCGTCGTGGTGTTCGACCACGGCTACCACGGCCGTACGAACCTCACGATGGCCCTCACCTCGAAGAACATGCCGTACAAGAACGGCTTCGGGCCGTTCGCGCCCGAGGTGTACCGCGTGCCGGTCGCCTACGGCTACCGCTGGCCGACCGGTGCGGAGAACGCCGGTGCCGAGGCCTCCGCGCAGGCCATCGACATGATCAACAAGCAGATCGGCGCCGACAACGTCGCCGCGATCATCATCGAGCCGGTCCTCGGCGAGGGCGGCTTCATCGAGCCGGCGAAGGGCTTCCTGCCGGCGCTCAGCGCGTTCGCCAAGGCCAACGGCATCGTGTTCGTCGCCGACGAGATCCAGTCCGGGTTCTGCCGTACGGGGCAGTGGTTCGCGTGCGAGGACGAGGGCGTTGTGCCCGACCTGATCACCACCGCGAAGGGGATCGCGGGCGGTCTGCCGCTCGCCGCCGTCACCGGTCGCGCCGAGATCATGGACGCCGCGCACGCCGGTGGCCTCGGTGGCACCTACGGCGGCAACCCGGTCGCCTGCGCCGGTGCGCTGGGCTCGATCGAGACCATGAAGGAGCTCGACCTCAACGCCAAGGCGAAGAACATCGAGGCCGTGATGAAGGCCCGGCTCGGTGCCATGGCGGAGAAGTTCGACATCATCGGCGATGTGCGGGGACGCGGCGCGATGATCGCCATCGAGCTGGTCAAGGACCGTACGACCAAGGAGCCGAACCCGGAGGCGACGGCCGCGCTGGCCAAGGCCTGCCACCAGGAGGGACTGCTGGTCCTGACCTGTGGCACCTACGGCAACGTCCTCCGCTTCCTGCCCCCGCTGGTCATCGGGGACGACCTGCTGACCGAGGGCCTCGACATCATCGAGCAGGCCTTCGCACGTATCTGAGCCATCCCCGCAAGCGCGTCCCGGCCACACGGAACCCGCAGCTCCCGCACAGGAGCCGCGCCTCATGCGTCCCACCCGCCCCAGCCCTTTCATCCTCGATGATTCACAGGCTGGGGCGGCGGCCGTCAGGCCGTGTGAAGAAGGTGTGCGGGGTGCATGACGGGACGCGAATCCGCCTGTCTTCCCTCCAGTCACTGCCGTAGGTTCTACCCAGATGAGAGATACACCCCGCCCACAGGGGACTGTGGGCGACTTCAGGACGAGGCCTCCCCAGCTTCGCCCTGGTCGTGCCCTCGCGCACACAACAGGAGCCTCCGGCTCCGAATCTCCTCACCGATCGGACAGTCGCCCGCCCCAAACCCCCCGGGGCGGCCGACGATCCGATCCGGACGGCCGGCTCGGAACTACCCCCCCTGTTCCGGGCCGGCCGACCTCCTTTTTCTGGCTCCTTCTCGCCCTTCCCGCGCTGCTCTTCGCGGTGATCACCTGGCAGATCGCGGCCGACGGCCCCCTCCTCCGCTTGGACGAGCGCCTGAGCCGCGCACTCGTCCACCCGGACCGCTTCTCCGAACTCCTCGCCGACCTCGGCAACGTCCAGGTCGCGGTACCTGTTCTCCTGACAGTCCTGCTCTACGTCGCCTGGCGCGGCCGTGCCAGTGGTACGGACCGCTGGTGGCCGGCACCTCTCGCGGCGGCCGTACTGATGGCCCTGGTCCCGGCGCTGATCGTCCCCGTCAAGGAGCTGATCGCCCGCGGCGGCACCCCGGCCGTCCCGCCCGGCACCGGCTACTACCCCTCCGGCCACACGGCCACCGCGATGATCGCGTACGGCGCCTCGACCCTGGTTCTCCTCCCTTGGCTCCGGACCTCGTACGCCCGCCGCGGAGCCGTCGCGATCTGCGTCCTTCTCGTCGCCTGCGTCAGCTTCGGGCTGGTCCGGCGGGGCTACCACTGGCCACTGGACGTGGTGGCCAGTTGGTGCCTCGGGACCGTGCTGCTCGCGTTGCTGCGGCTGTTCCTCGGCCGCTTTTCGAGCGAGCCTCAGCCGAAGTAGCCGTCGAACGTCTTCTGGAACTCCCAGTTCGAATAGCGGTCCCAGTTGATCGACCAGGTCATCAGGCCGCGCAGGGTCGGCCAGGTGCCGTGGGTCGTGTACGAGCCGCAACTCACCTTCTTCGTCAGGCAGTCCAGGGTTTTCGTGACCTCGGCGGGAGCCACATAACCGTTGCCCGCGTTGACCGACGCCGGCATGCCGATGGCGATCTGGTCGGGGCGCAGGGCCGGGAACATGTTGGTGGTGTCGCCCGCGACCGGGAAGCCGGTGAGCAGCATGTCGGTCATCGCGATGTGGAAGTCGGCGCCGCCCATGGTGTGGTACTGCCCGTCGAGGCCCATGATCGGGCCCGAGTTGTAGTCCTGGACGTGCAGCAGGGTCAGGTCGTCGCGCAGGGCGTAGATGACGGGCAGATACGCGCCGCACCTCGGGTCCTGGCCGCCGAACTTGCCGGTGCCGTAGAACTGGTAGCCCATCTGTACGAAGAACGTCTCGGGCGCCATGCTCAGCACGAACTTCGAGCCGTACCTGGCCTTCAGGGTCTTCAGGGCCGCGATCAGGTTGACCACCACGGGAGTTGTGGGGCTCTTGAAGTTGGTGTCGCTCGCGTCGAGGGAGAGTGAGTGGCCCTCGAAGTCGATGTCCAGGCCGTCGAGGCCGTAGGTGTCGATGATGTTCGAGACCGACGACACGAAGGTGTCCCTCGCCGCCGTGGTGGTGAGTTGGACCTGGCCGTTGGCGCCGCCGATCGAGATCAGCACCTTCTTGCCGGCCGCCTGCTTGGCCTTGATGGCCGCCTTGAAGTCGGCGTCGCTCTCGACGTTGGAGCACTCGCTGACCGGGCAGCGGTTGAAGCGGATGTCGCCCGAGGTGGCCGAGGTGGGCTCGCCGAAGGCCAGGTCGATGACGTCCCAGCTGTCGGGGACGTCGGCCAGGCGGGTGTAGCCGGAGCCGTTGGCGAAGCTCGCGTGGAGGTAGCCGACGAGGGCGTGGGTGGGGAGGCCGGTGCTGGGGCCCGAGCCGGTGGACGTGGTCGCGGTGATCGCCGTCGACTTCGCGGACTCGCCCGCATCGTTGACCGCCGTGACCTGGAAGCTGTACGCCGTCGCGGCCGTGAGGCCGCTCACGGTGGCCGAAGTGCCGTTCGCCGTCTGGACTTTCACGCCGTCCCGGTAGATCGCGTAGCTCGTCGCGCCGGTGACGGCGGACCAGGAGAGGGCGACGGAGGAGGAGGTGACCGAGCCAACGGCGAGGCCTGTGGGGGTGGTTGGCGGCTGCCCTACGTCGACTGCCGGGCCGGTGAGGGAGATGTCGTCGGCGTAGTAGGCGCCGGTCGCGTACCAGCCGTGCGTGTAGATCGTGACCTTGGTGGTGGACGGGCCGGTGGTGAAGCCGGTCGTCAACCGCTGCCAGTCGGGGGCCGATTGGGTCCAGGTGGAGACGTCGGTGGTGCCGGTGCCGCTCGCGCCGAGGTAGACGTAGCTGCCGCGGACGTAACCGGCGAGCGAGTACTGCGAGTTCGGTTTCACGGTCACCGTCTGCGCGCACTGGGCGTAGTCGTTGCCGGCCGGGGTCGCCTGCAACGCCGAACTGCCGCCGTGCACGGGCGACTTGACCGTCGTACCGCTGCTCGCGGAACAGGACCAGTTGTCGAGGCCGGACTCGAAGCCTCCGTTCTTCGCCAGGTCCGCGTCGGCCGCACGGGCGGCCGACGAGAGTGCGGTGATGCCGGGTACGGCCAGCAGGGTGGCCGTGAGCATGGCGAGGACAGGTCTGGAGCGATCCACAAGTGCCTCCGGGCATGGGGGAATTGGAGGGGTGGAGCGCGCCCAATTTGGTCCAGACCAATTCGCTTGTCAAGACCTACCGGTGCCCGGACCTCGTATGCCGGGGCTCCGGGAACCTCGTTCGGGACCTCTGTCGGCTACCCGTCCTCCCCTTCCGTCGCCAGCCCCGCCGCCGCCTCGTGCATGGCGAGTTCGAGGAGTGCGGGATCGGTCAGGGTGCCGGAGCCGTCCGGCGGTACCAGCCAGCGGACTCCGCCGGTGGACCGGCCGGGGTACGGCACGACGATCCAGGTGCCGGGTCCCGCCGTGCGGATCCCGGTGCCGAGCCAGCGGGCGGCGGTACCGGGCGGTACCAGGAAACCCATCCGTGCGTCGCCGAAGTCGACGAGTACCGGGCCCAGTTGATCGATGACCCGGGTGAGCACATCGAGCGTGGGATAACCGAGCTCACCCGGCAGGATGAGTACGTCCCAGGCCTTGCCGGCGGGCAGCAGCGCGATCCCCATGGGGTTGCGCTCCCATTCCCAGCGGCAGGCCTCCGGATCCGGAGCTACGGATGCCAGCCACTCGACGGCCGTCTTCGCCCCAGTCATGAGGAGACCTCCCTTTCTCATGTCGACGCTGGTCGCGTCAGAGGAGAGAGGGAGGTCGGCTCACGGCATTACGCGGGTTCCGGCACCCCGATGGAGTGAACCGGGTCACACCGAAGCAGGAGCAGGGCTCAGCTGTCGAAGCCCAGGCCCAGCTTGTCCATCGTCTTCAGCCACAGGTTGCGCCGGCCGCCGTGGTCGTCGGCGCGGGCCAGCGACCACTTGGTGAGCGCGATGCCGGTCCAGGCGAAGGGTTCGGGCGGGAAGGGGAGCGGCTTCCTGCGGACCATTTCGAGCTCCGTGCGCTCGGTGCGCTCCCCCGCGAGCAGGTCCAGCATCACGTCCGCGCCGAAGCGGGTGGCGCCGACGCCGAGTCCGGTGAAGCCCGCCGCGTACGCCACCTTGCCCTGGTGGGCGGTGCCGAAGAACGCCGAGAAGCGCGAGCAGGTGTCGATCGCGCCACCCCACGCGTGGCTGAAGCCCAGGCCCTCCAGCTGCGGGAAGCAGGTGAAGAAGTGCTCCGCCAGCTTGGCGTAGGTCTCCGGCCGGTCGTCGTACTCGGCGCGGACCCGGCCGCCGTACGGATAGATCGCGTCGTAACCGCCCCACAGGATGCGGTTGTCGGCGGAGAGGCGGAAGTAGTGGAACTGGTTCGCCGAATCGCCCAGACCCTGGCGGTTCTTCCAGCCGATCGACGCCAACTGGTCGGCGGAGAGCGGTTCGGTCATCAGGGCGTAGTCGTAGACCGGGACGGTGTACGAGCGGACGCGCTTGATCAGGTTCGGGAAGATGTTGGTGCCGAGCGCGACCCTGCGGGCGCGGACCGAGCCGTAGGGGGTGCGTACGGCCATGCCGGCGCCGTACGGCTTGAGGGCGAGGGCGGGGGTGTGTTCGTAGATACGGACGCCGAGTTGGAGGCAGGCGCGCTTCAACCCCCAGGCCAGTTTGGCCGGGTTGAGCATCGCGACGCCTCGGCTGTCGTAGAGGCCGGCGAGGAAGGTCGGGGAGGCGACCTGTTCGCGGACCGCTTCCGCGTCCAGGAACTCGGTGCCGTCGGCGAGGCCCTTGCTCTCCAACTCGGCGTGCCAGTCGTGGAGTTCCTCGGCCTGGTGGGGTTCGGTGGCGACGTCGATCTCGCCGGTGCGCTCGAACTCGCAGTCCAGGGAGTAGCGGGCGACCGCGCTCTCGATCTCGTCGAGGTTGCGGGCGCCCAGTTCCTCCAGCTGGTGGATCTCGTCGGGCCAGCGGGTGAGGCCGTTGGACAGGCCGTGGGTGAGGGAGGCGGCGCAGAAGCCGCCGTTGCGGCCCGAGGCGGCCCAGCCCGCCTCGCGGCCTTCCAGCAGGACGACATCCCGCTGCGAGTCGCGCTCTTTCGCGATGAGCGCGGTCCACAGTCCGCTGTAGCCGCCGCCGACGACCAGCAGATCGCAGGTCTCGGCGCCGGTGAGCGCGGGCTCGGGGTGGGGCTTGCCGGGGTCGTCCAGCCAGTACGGGACCGGCCGGGCTTCGGAGAGAGACTTGGTCCAGTTGTTGCTGCGGCTCATGGCGCTTGGGGCCATGATTTCAACTCCCTACAGGGCGCTAGCGGTTATGCCTTTACCTTGTTGCGGCGGTTGGTGATCGCCATGGAAACGAGCACCAACAATACGGCGACGAGGAACATGGCCGTACCGATGACATTGATCTGAACGGGTGTCCCGCGCTGTGCCGATCCCCAGACGAACATGGGGAAGGTGACGGTCGAACCCGCGTTGAAATTGGTGATGATGAAATCGTCGAAGGAGAGCGCGAAGGAGAGCAGCGCGCCTGCCGCGATTCCGGGGGCCGCGATGGGGAGGGTGACCCGGACGAACGTCTGCACCGGACTGGCGTAGAGGTCGCGGGCCGCCTCCTCCAGACGCGGGTCCATCGACATCACGCGGGCCTTGACGGCGGTGACGACGAAGCTGAGGCAGAACATGATGTGGGCGATCAGGATGGTGTAGAAGCCCAGTTGGGCGCCCATGTTGAGGAAGAGGGTGAGCAGCGAGGCCGCCATGACGACCTCGGGCATCGCCATCGGCAGGAAGATCAGCGAGTTGACGGCGCCGCGGGCGCGGAAGCGGTAGCGGACCAGCGCGAAGGCGATCATCGTGCCGAGCACGGTGGCGCCGATGGTCGCCCAGACGGCGATCTGGAGGCTGATGGAGAGCGAGCCGCACATGTCGGCGACACCGCACGGCTGCTTCCAGGCGTCCAGCGAGAACTGCTGCCACTCGTAATTGAAGCGCCCCTTCGGTTTATTGAAGGAGAACACCGTGACGATGACGTTCGGAAGGAGGAGATAGCCGAGCGTCAACAGGCCGGCGATGACGACGAAATGGCGCTTGAACCAGCGTACGACTGCCATTTAAACCAGATCCTCCGTCCCGGACTTGCGAATGTAGATGGTCACCATGGCGAGGATGGCGGCCATGAGGACGAAGGAGAGGGCCGCCGCCGTCGGATAGTCCAGAATGCGCAGGAACTGCGTCTGGATGACGTTGCCGATCATGCGGGTGTCGGTGGAGCCGAGGAGTTCGGCGTTGACGTAGTCACCGGCCGCCGGGATGAAGGTCAGCAGGGTGCCGGAGACGACGCCGGGCATCGACAGCGGGAAGGTGACCTTGCGGAAGGTGGTGAAGGGCTTGGCGTACAGGTCGCCGGCCGCCTCGTGCAGCCGTCCGTCGATGCGCTCCAGCGAGGTGTAGAGCGGCAGGACCATGAACGGCAGGAAGTTGTACGTCAGTCCGCACACCACCGCGAGCGGAGTGGCCAGCACCCGGTCGCCCGAGGTCCAGCCGAGCCAGTTGGTGACGTCCAGGACGTGCAGCGTGTTGAGGACGCTCACGACCGGACCGCTGTCCGCGAGGATCGTCTTCCAGGCGAGCGTGCGGATCAGGAAGCTGGTGAAGAACGGCGCGATCACCAGGATCATGATCAGGTTGCGCCAGCGTCCCGCGCGGAAGGCGATGAGGTACGCGAGCGGGTAGCCGAGCAGCAGACACAGGATGGTCGCGGCGGCGGCGTAGAGGCCCGAGCGCAGGAACTGGGGCCAGTACTCGGACACCGCGTCCCAGTAGGTCGAGAAGTGCCAGGTGACCTTGTAGCCGTCCTCCAGGGAGCCCGTCTGGATCGACGTGGAGCCCTGGTAGATCATCGGCAGCGCGAAGAAGACGATCAGCCAGAGGATGCCGGGCAGCAGCAGCCAGTACGGCGTCCAGCGGCCCCTCTTGCGCGGAGGCTTCTTCTCCGGCGCGGGCGCCAGGGGCGGCGCCTCGGTGACAGCGGCCATCAGGCGGCCTCCTCCTCGGTGTCGACGCCCGCGTCGATGTCCTGGGCCGCGTCGAGGCCGAAGGTGTGGGCCGGGTTCCAGTGCAGGACGACGTCGGCGCCGGGCCGCAGCCGGGCGTCGCGGTCGATGTTCTGGGCGTAGACCTCGAACTCGGGGCAGACCGGGCTGTCGATGACGTACTGGGTGGAGACGCCGATGAAGCTGGAGTCGGCGATCTTGCCGGTGATGCGGTTGCGGTTCTCGGGGATCTCGCCCGCGTCGTCGGCGTGCGTGAGGGTGATCTTCTCGGGGCGTACGCCGACCAGGACTTTGCCGCCGGTCGTCGTGGGCGCGGAACATCGCGCCTCGGGGAGGACGAGCTTGCCGCCGCCCGCCTTGAGGATGATGTCGTCGCCGGACTTGGAGTCGACCTCGGCCTCGATGAGGTTGGAGGTGCCGAGGAAGTTGGCGACGAAGGTGGTGTTCGGGTTCTCGTAGAGGTCGGCGGGCGAGCCGAGCTGCTCGACGCGGCCCGCGTTCATCACGGCGACCGTGTCGGCCATGGTCATGGCCTCCTCCTGGTCGTGCGTGACGTGGACGAAGGTGATGCCGACCTCGGTCTGGATGCGCTTGAGCTCCAGCTGCATCTGGCGGCGCAGCTTGAGGTCGAGGGCGCCGAGGGGTTCGTCGAGGAGCAGCACCTTGGGGTGGTTGATGAGCGCGCGGGCCACGGCGACACGCTGCTGCTGTCCGCCCGACAGCTGGTGCGGCTTCTTGCGCGCCTGCTCGCCGAGCTGTACGAGGTCGAGCATGTCGACGACCTGCTGCTTCACCGACTTGATGCCGCGTCGGCGCAGACCGAAGGCGACGTTCTCGAAGATGTCGAGGTGCGGGAAGAGGGCGTACGACTGGAAGACGGTGTTCACCGGCCGCTTGTAGGGCGGGAGGTTGGTGACTTCCTGGTCGCCGAGGTGGACGGTGCCGGAGGAAGGTTCCTCCAGTCCTGCGATCATGCGCAGGGTGGTGGTCTTGCCGCAGCCGGACGCACCGAGCAGGGCGAAGAAGGAGCCCTGGGGCACGGTCAGGTCGAGCGGTTGCACCGCTGTGAAGCCGTTGTCGTAGGTCTTGCTGATACCGGAGAGGCGGACGTCGCCGCTGTTGTCCTTGGTGTTCATCGTCGTCACGCCCCTGTGAGCTTTGCGAACTTCTGCTGGTAGGCCGTCTCTTCCTTCGAGCTCAGGGAGCGGAAGGCGTGGGACTTGGCCGCCATGGCCTTGTCGGGAAGGATCAGCGGGTTGCTCGCCGCCGACTTGTCGATCTTCGCGAGATACGGCTTCACGTCCGCGACCGGGCTGACGTAGTTGACGTAGGCGGCGAGTTCGGCGGCCGGTTCGGGCTCGTAGTAGTAGTCGATCAGCCGCTCGGCGTTCGTCTTGTGGCGCGCCTTGTTGGGGATCAGCAGGTTGTCGGTCGACGTCATGTAGCCGGCTTCCGGGATCACATAGCCGACGTCCGGGTTGTCCGACTGGAGCTGCACGATGTCGCCGCCCCAGGCGACACAGGCCGCGAAGTCGCCCTTGGTGAGGTCGGACGTGTAGTCGTTGCCCGTGAAGCGGCGGATCTGGCCCTTGTCGACGGCCTTCTGGAGGCGGGCGATGACCGCGTCGTAGTCGTCGGTGGTGAACTTCGCCGGGTCCTTGCCCATGTCGAGCATGGTCATGCCGACGCTGTCGCGCATCTCGGTGAGGAAGCCGACGCGGCCCTTGAGCTTGGGGTTGTCGAGCAGGTCCGAGATCGACTTCACCTCGACGCCGTCGAGCGCCTTCTTGTTGTAGGCGATGACGGTCGAGATGCCCTGCCAGACGTACGAGTAGGCCCGGCCCGGATCCCAGTCGGGGCTGCGGAACTGGTCCGACAGGTTGGCGTAGGCGTGCGGCAGGTTGGACGCGTCCAGTTTCTGGACGTAGCCCAGGCGGATCATGCGGGCGGCCAGCCAGTCGGTGAGGACGATGAGGTCCCGGCCGGTGGCCTGGCCGGCGGCGAGCTGCGGCTGGATCTTGCCGAAGAACTCGTCGTTGTCGTTGATGTCCTCGGTGTACTTGACCTTGATGCCGGTCCGCTTGGTGAACGCGTCCAGGGTGGGACGGTGCTTGCCGCTGTCGTCCGTGTCGATGTACTCGGGCCAGTTCGAGAAGTCGATCTCCTTCTCCGTGGCCGAGTGGTCGTCGGCGGACACACCGCCCTGCGTCTTGCCTGCCGCGGGGATCCCGCAGCCGCTCAGGGCCCCGAGTCCACCGACCGCGAGCGCGCCGCCGGCGGAGGCGCGCAGCACCGAACGGCGGGTCATCGCGGACCGGCTCTTGCGGAAGCTGCGCCGGACGGCGGCCACTTCGGCCGGGGTCAGGCGGTCGGGCTCGTACTGCTTCATGCGCGTGCTGCCCTTTCGGGAGGAGACGGCGGCGCCTTGGGCGGCCGTCAGTTCTGCTGTCGGTCCCCGAAGATCGTGCGGTGCCAGTCCTTCCTGGCGACCGCAGTGTTGTCGAACATGACGTGCTTGATCTGGGTGTACTCCTCGAACGAGTAGGCGGACATGTCCTTGCCGAAGCCGGACGCCTTGTAGCCGCCGTGGGGCATCTCGCTGATGATCGGGATGTGGTCGTTGATCCACACACAGCCCGCCTTGATCTCGCGGGTTGCGCGATTGGCCCGGTAGACGTCCCGGCTCCACGCGGAGGCGGCAAGGCCGTACGGGGTGTCGTTGGCGAGCGCGATGCCTTCGTCGTCGGTGTCGAAGGGCAGGACCACGAGGACCGGTCCGAACAGCTCGGACTGCACGATCTCGCTGTCCTGGGCGGCGTCCGCGACCAGGGTGGGGCGATAGTACGCGCCGTTCTTGAGATCTCCCTGAGGAGCCTCGCCGCCGGTCACCACGCGCGCGTAGGCACGCGCCCGGTCGACGAAACCGGCGACGCGGTCGCGCTGCACGTGCGAGATCAGCGGCCCGAGGTCGGTGCCCGGGGCGAAGGGATCGCCGACCCGGACGCTCGCCATGAGGGCGGCGGTCTTCTGGACGAACGCTTCGTAGAGGGGCCTTTGCACGTACGCGCGCGTGGCGGCCGTGCAATCCTGCCCGGTGTTGATGAGCGAACCGGCGACGGCTCCGTTGACGGCGGCTTCGAGATCCGCGTCGTCGAAGACCACGAAGGGTGCCTTGCCGCCCAGCTCCAGGTGGATGCGCTTGACGGTGGCGGTCGCGATCTCGGCGACGCGCTTGCCGACGGCGGTGGAGCCGGTGAAGGAGGTCATGGCCACGTCGGGATGCCCGACGAGATGCTCACCGGCCTCCTTCCCCGTCCCCGTGATGATGTTGATGACACCGTCCGGGATACCGGCCTCGGTGGCGGCCTGCGCGAACATCAGCGAGGTCAGCGGGGTCAGCTCGGCGGGCTTGAGGACGATCGTGTTGCCCGCGGCGATCGCCGGGAGGATCTTCCAGGCGGCCATCTGGAGGGGATAGTTCCAGGGCGCGATGGAGCCGACGACACCGATGGGTTCACGGCGTACGTACGACGTGTGATCGCCCGAGTACTCACCGGCGGACTGCCCCTGCAGATGCCGTGCGGCACCGGCGAAGAAGGCCGTGTTGTCGATGGTCCCCGGGATGTCGAACTCGCGGGTGAGCTTGAGGGGCTTGCCGCACTGGAGGGACTCGGCGCGGGCGAAGTCGTCGGCGCGCTCGGCGAGCACGTCGGCGAAGCGGTGCAACGCGTCGGAGCGCTCGCCAGGGGTGGCGCCCGACCAGCCCGGGAAGGCGGCGCGGGCGGCGGCCACGGCCGCGTCCACGTCGGCCGTGCCGGCCAGCTCGTACGTGTACACGTCCTCGCCGGTGGCGGGGTCGACGACCGCGTGGGTACGGCCCGAGGTGCCCTTGGTCAGGCGGCCCGCGATGAACTGCGCGCCGTCCGCGAAGTACTCCTGAGCGGGGAATCGTTCCGGGGTGACGCTGCCCGGGTTGTGCATGTCGCTCTCCTCCGCCTTCGCCCCGCTTCGTCCGCTGGCGGGTGGCGTAGCTCCAGCTCGATTTGAATGCCGATCCTGACAGAGCAAAGGGACTCCAACAAGTGATTCCGTTGTTGCCTTTTGGTTACGCGACGGAATCCTTCGACCAGGTGTCGAGTCCGTGTGGAAAAGGGGGGACGGAGTGTCAGTGGTGCCTGCAAGACTCGCGTGCATGGACGGGATCACGGGGAAGCTCGCGGCCGGGGCCGCGGAAAAGATCGATTCGCAGGAAGCCCTGATCAGGGAAGTGCGCGCCGGGACCAGGGTCAAGTACCTGCACTTCTGGGGCCACCGGCCACGCCCGGACGGCCGCGTGAGCGCGAGCTGTCTGAGCCAGTGGTGGCCGTCGCCGTTCACGGTGGACGGGGTGACGTATGCGACCGCCGAGCACTGGATGATGGCCGGCAAGGCGCGACTCTTCGGCGACACGGAGGCGCTCGCGCGCGTGCTTTCCGCCGGTCATCCGTCCGAGGCGAAGAAGGCGGGGCGCCTGGTGCGGGACTTCGACGAGGAGACCTGGGCGCGGGAGCGGTACGGGATCGTCGTCGAGGGGAGCGTCCACAAGTTCGCGGCGGACGACGAACTCCGGGCGTTTCTGCTGGGCACGAGGGATCGGGTGCTGGTGGAGGCGAGTCCGGTGGACCGGGTGTGGGGGATCGGGCTGGCCGCGGATGATCCGGCGGCGGAGGATCCCGAGCGGTGGCGGGGGCCGAATCTGCTGGGGTTCGCGTTGATGGAG